>Ga0075012_10000602_pt1 | contig 37766 bp, 33 predicted proteins | sample All_14_2_FD_71474 | JGI IMG/M metagenome (GOLD analysis project Ga0075012, IMG submission 71474) | Freshwater microbial communities in response to fracking from Pennsylvania, USA - Allegheny Zone_MetaG_DW_15 | ecosystem: Environmental > Aquatic > Deep subsurface > Groundwater > Drilled...
TTGACCACGGTTTTTTATAATTTAGAGGAGTGAAGGAAAAAACCTAAACATAACACGTAGTAAACGAAAGCAGCAAGTACATATTCCAGAGGGCTGCCTTCGTCTACTACGATGACGTTATGCACAGTAATATGAGTTTTAGATTACTCATCGTTTTAATCACCATCCTCCTTGCCTTCCCAGCCTTGGCGGATGGTCCTATAATACCTGTGGAGGCAGTGGTTATATCTGTTGTTTTGGTGGTGCTTGTTGGATTTGGTATTTCTATGCTATTCGCTTTTTTGGTTAAACTCGTTCTTCAGAAAGTGCGAAACGAAAAACGAAACAAGATTTGGATCATGAGTTTAACCACTTTTTTGGCTGTCACGCTATTTTGGTATTGGGAAGAGGAATACGATTGGATGTATTACTCAAACGTGGAAATCGACTATGGATACGAAACGCGGGTAAGATTGTATATGGTTTTGTTTTTACTGTCTGCTCTTTTTGGGGCTTTAGTGGGTTACTTTTTTACACCTAAGAAAAAATGAGTTGTTATTTTCGATAGCTCAGCAACCCAGCAATACTCCTAACCTTTGCAGATTTAAAACATAATACCATGTATAACATCAACTAAAAACTACAGTCCGAACATCCACTCGCATTAAGCACATTGTACGTTCGCGTTCAACCAAAAATTTCTCAACATTATTTTGCTTCAATCAAATATTTTTCTATATTTATTCCAGTCAACTCGCTATAAATGAAAGGAATAAGGTGGTTTCAACGTTTTATGATTACGCTGCTTATTGGGCTAAATAGCTTTGTTTTTCTATCTATGAAGGACGTTTCAATTGGTGACAACTTGCTCTATACAATTTCTTTTGTCGGTGTCGTGTTGGTTTTTTTAACGATTGTGTCTTTTATCGATCGATCCAAAAAGAAGAAATCCATTAATAATTCCCTTTAATTTTTTTCTTTTTACTACCTTCACTATCCAAATTTTAGATTCATGAAGGTATTTTCAATTCTTAGTGTATTTCTTATCACCCTTTCTCTAAACGCTCAAAATGTATTAACTCCCGAGTTACTTTGGAAGTTAAATCGCGTATCTGGTGGAACTGTCTCTCCAGACGGTAATTATTTGCTTTATTCTCAGCGCTCTTTCAATATGACAGAGAACAAAGGAAACACCGAGCTTTTTGTCATAGATTTAAAAACAACTAAAACGAAGCAAATTACGCAAACCCCTTTTTCAGAAATGGAAGCTCAATGGGGAAAAAACAATACTATTTGGTTCATGTCAACTGAAAACGAAGGTTTGCAAATTTGGACCATGAAAGCTGATGGCAGTGCAAAGAAACAGGTTTCTAGATTTGCAGAAATTGAATTGGAAGGATTTAAAATTTCTCCTGATGAAAAATCACTTGTTACCATTCAAGCTATAAAAACAAAACAAACATTACAGGACAAATATGCTGACCTTCCAAAAGCAAATGCGCGTGTTGAAGATGATTTAATGTATCGTCATTGGGATCATTACAATGATTTTATGAGTCGTCATCTTTTTATTCATGAAATAACAACTGATGCCAATGGTTTTGCAGTAATGCCCATCGGTGTAGATGTTTTAAAAAATGAACTTTTTGACGGTATTTTACCTCCTTTTGGTGGAACAGAGCAGTTTTGCTACACGCCCGATGCGAAGAAACTTATTTATACTTCTAAAAAGTTAAAAGGAAAAGAATTTGCGCAAAGCACGAACAGTGAATTGTATGAGTATTCAATTGACACCAAAAAAACACGCACATTGACAGTCGGTTATTTAGGATATGACAACAATCCATCGTACTCTTCAACTGGTATTTTGGCGTGGACAAGCATGGCGCGTAATGGTTTTGAAGCAGATAAAAACGATATTATTATTCGCGGACTTGATGGCAAAGACATTAATTTAACTGCACAAGTAGATCAAACGGTTGGTAGCTTTGTTTGGCATCCAAGTGGTAAATTCATTTATTTCATTTCCCCTACAAAAGGAACCGAACAAATTTTTGAAATTGACTTGAAAACGAAGAAAATTCGTCAAGTTACCAGTGGACAACACGACTATGTAAGTCTATCCATTTTTGGTGAGTCAATCTACGCTGGTCGTCAATCAATGGTAGCACCGACAGATTTGTTCATGGTTCCAATTAAAAAAGGAACTGTAACGCAATTGACAGCAGCCAATACTGAGCTATTATCCACTATTACGCTTCCAAAAGTAGAAGAGAAATGGATTACAACTTCTGATGGCAAACAAATGTTGGTGTGGATGGTCTTGCCTCCAAATTTTGATGCAAACAAAAAATATCCTTCACTTCTTTATTGTCAAGGTGGACCGCAAAGTATGGTTAGTCAGTTTTTCTCCTACAGATGGAACTTGGCATTAATGGCATCTCAGGGATATGTGGTTGTTGCGCCGAATCGAAGAGGCTTACCTGGATTTGGACAAGAATGGAATGATGCTATTTCTACTGATTGGGGTGGACAAGCCATGAAAGATTATTTAAGTGCTGCAGACGAAGCATTCAAACTTCCTTACATCGATAGAAATCGAATGGGTGCTGTGGGAGCTTCTTACGGTGGATATTCTGTTTACATGCTTGCTGGTATTCATGAGAATCGTTTTAAAACGTTTATTAGTCACTGCGGACTTTTCAATTTAGAAAGTTGGTATGGAACAACGGAAGAATTGTTCTTTGCGAACTGGGATCATAAAGGACCATACTGGAAAACAGAAAACAAAGCGAATTATGCTAAAAACAGTCCCCACAATTATGTGCAGAATTGGAATACTCCAATGTTAGTCATGCATGGCGGAATGGATTTTAGAGTTCCTGAAAGTGAAGGTATGCAAGCTTTTCAGGCTGCGCAACTGCTTGGCTTGAGAAGTAAGTACTTGCATTTCCCAACTGAAGGACATTGGGTTCAGAGTCCTCAGAATGGTTTATTATGGCAACGCGAATTTTTTGAATGGCTCAATACCGACCTTAAACCCTGAGTAGGTTTGCTAACCATCTATATTTTCGTACTTTTGTAGCTTATTTTTAGAATTTTTTGCCCATGTGGAGGTTTGTCGCCAATTTTATTTTACGAAATCGTTTCTTCATTTTAGGAGCAATTGCTTTAATTACCGTATTCTTTGGTTATTACGCAATTACAAATCTTAAACTTGAGAATAAGTACGGCATACTCCTACCCAAGGATTCTGAAACTACACGCAACTACAATAAATTCAAAGAATATTTTGGAGAAGATGGCGGTACGCTTGTTATTGCCGTTAAAACAGATTCACTTTACACCAATGCAAACTTTCTCAAATGGAAAGAATTGGGCGATTCAATTTTACAATTTGACGGGGTTGAATCTATAATTTCCGAAGCTACCTTATTTACCATTTCGAATAACATTGCAGAGAATAAATTTGAGACCAATCGCATTTTTTCTGATATAACATATCAAGAAAAATCAATTAAAGAGATTGAAAAAGAAATAAAGAGAAACCCTGTTTATAACAAATTATTATACAATGATTCAACGAACGTTTCATTGATGATGATTGGTATCGATGAGCGTTTCCTTTCCGATCAAAAGAAATCTAAAGTCGTTTTAGAAATTGAAAAATTAGCTCAAACCTATGAAACACATTTCGGAGAGATGCATTATGCAGGATTACCTCACTTGCGTGTTGTACTTGCAAAGCGAATTCAATCAGAAATGTACATTTTCATTTTACTTTGTTTTGCGGTAACATCGGTCATTTTATACTTGTTCTTCCGCTCGATGCGTGTGGTGATGATTTGTAATTCAGTTGTGGTCATTGCAGTTATTTGGGCAATTGGAAGTATGAGTTTCTTCGGATTCCGCCTTTCAGTATTAATGGCCTTGATTCCACCTTTGATGATTGTCATTGGAGTACCAAACTGTATTTTCCTTTTCACCAAGTTCCACCAAGAAGTTAAAGAACATGGGAATAAAGTTAAGGCTCTTTCACGCGTTATTCAAAAAATAGGTCTCGCTACTTTCCTTACGAATTTCACTACGGCAATTGGCTTTTTAACCTTCATTTTTACCAATTCAGAACGAATGGTTGAATTTGGTTTATCGGCTGCCTTGAACATCATAATGGTGTTCGTCTTATCATTGTGTTTACTTCCAATTTTCGCGTCATTCTCCAAAACACCGAAGAAAAAACACCTTAAGCACCTTGATCGCAAAATGGCTTCTGGGATGATTGAAGGCCTTATTAATGTTGTGACTAGAAAACGTGCTTGGGTATATGGAACAACCATATTTATAGTTGCGGTTAGTATTATCGGTTTGTTTCAAATTAAGGCAACAGGAAACATTACGGGTGACCTACCTCAAAATGATCAGATTCTCAATGACGTGAAATTTATGGAAAAACATTTCGGGGGAGCAATTCCGTTCGAAGTGATGGTCGATTATAAAGAAAAAGGTCGCTTATTGAAACGAAGTACTCTTGAGAAAATTGAGGCTACTCAAGGTGTCTTTATGGCGGATACCTTATTTTCTAAAAGTATTTCAATTGTTGATTTTATTAAAGTAATAAACATGGCTTATTACGATAATAATCCAGATAAATACACGCTCATTTCCAACAAAGACCGATTACGTCTTAAGAAATACCTCGATAATTTTAATATGACGAATGCCAATGGCGGAGGTTTGTCGGTTAAAGAATTGTTAGATACAACGCAAACGACATTAAGAATCCGTTGTCAAATGAAGGACTTAGGTTCGTATGAAACATCTGACAAGGTAAAAGAAATGAAGTTCAAAATCGATAGTATTTTCAATCCAGATAGAAAAGGAATTGAAAATTACTATTCAAAATTTGAAAAAGGCAAAAAAGCTTATGTTGATTCTATTTTAGAAGTATATCCTAGCATCTATTCTAGTCTGACTGCTGTTATTGCTGGTGAAAACACAGATTTACAGTACCAATTCGATAGTGACCCTGAGTTAATCAAAAAGTACATTTCTAAAAAAGAATTCAAAGGTCAGTTGAGAAATGCCATTGACAATGAATACTACGATATTACGTTAACAGGGACATCAGTTGTTGTATCTGAAGGAACACAATACCTTGTTTTCAATTTGATTACGAGTTTAATTTTCGCAGTCTTTATGATTGGAATCTTAATGGCCTTGCTTTTCCGTTCATGGAGAATGGTTGTTATTTCCATGCTTCCTAACTTGGTTCCTTTGTTCTTCACAGGTGGTATTATGGGATGGTTTGGTATTCCATTAAAACCATCAACACTGCTTGTTTTCTCAATCGCATTCGGAATTTCTGTAGATGACACCATTCACTTTTTAGCGAAGTATCGACAAGAATTAAAGCTCAAAAAATATGATTTGAAAGAATGTGTAATTCTTGCCTTGCGTGAATCTGCATTAGGTATGTTCTATACTTCCATCATTCTGTTCTTCGGATTTATTGTCTTTACCTTCTCTCAATTTGGTGGAACGCAAGCACTAGGATTACTAATTTCATTGACTTTATTAATGGCAATGATTACAAACCTGGTACTCTTGCCTTCCCTTCTTTTGAGTTTAGAAAGAATTATCACGACAAAATCATTTGAAGAACCTTATTTTGAAGCCTATTCAGCGGAAAGTGAAATCGATTGGTCTGACCTTGAAATTGAAGGAGAAGATGATGATGATGACACCGAGGGAAATTCAACCAAAGAAATTAAAGACTAGCCTTCATTTACCTTAGGGTGCCTGTTGGCTGATTAAACCATTATATCGATGAAAGGAATCATTCTAGCCGGTGGATCTGGTACACGTTTACATCCTCTAACATTAGCGGTATCAAAACAATTGATGCCTATTTACGATAAGCCGATGATTTATTACCCCTTGTCTATTTTGATGAGTGCAGGTATTAAAGACATTTTGATTATTTCAACACCACACGATTTACCGCACTTCGAAAAATTATTGGGCGATGGGAAATCACTCGGATGTTCCTTTTCATATGCAGTACAAGAAGTGCCAAATGGATTAGCACAAGCTTTTGTAATAGGTGAAGAATTCATCGGAAATGACAAGGTTGCATTAATTCTTGGTGACAACATTTTCTACGGTGTTGGAATGGATAATTTGTTGAAAGAGAATAATGATCCTACTGGTGGAGTAGTTTACGCATACCACGTAAGCGATCCTGAGCGCTATGGTGTTGTTGAGTTTGACAAAGACATGAACGCTGTTTCAATTGAAGAAAAACCAGTCCATCCTAAATCAAATTATGCTGTTCCTGGCTTGTATTTTTACGATAATTCTGTCATTGAAATTGCCAAAAATTTACAACCATCTGCACGTGGTGAGTATGAAATCACCGATATAAATGCAGAATATCTTCGCAGAGGAGCGTTGAAAGTTGCGGTTTTAGATCGTGGAACGGCTTGGCTTGACACTGGAACATTTGCATCTCTTATGCAGGCTGGACAATTTGTTCAAGTGATTGAAGAGCGTCAAGGATTGAAAATTGGCTGTATCGAAGAAGTCGCTTACCGAAATAATTTTATTTCTAAAGATCAATTAAAACAAATTGCGCAACCGCTTGTTAAAAGTGGATACGGAACGTACTTAATGAATCTGATTAAAGACTAATGCAAGATTTAGCCGCTTTTACCCAAGCTTTAGAAAAAGAAATCAACCAAATTGATTTCCCTCAAAATCCTTCAAATCTATATGATCCATTGCGTTATTTTATGGCATTGGGTGGTAAACGAATGCGTCCTATACTGACACTTTTAGGAGCTGAATTATTTGGCAATAGTAAAGAATCAGCTATACACGCAGCAGTAGCAATAGAAGTATTTCATAATTTCTCGTTGATTCATGATGATATCATGGATGAGGCGCCACTCAGAAGAAACAAAGAAACAGTTCATACTAAATGGAATAAAAATATTGCGATTCTTTCTGGTGATGTTCTTTTGGTCAAAGCATATCAATTACTAGCAAAACAAAAAAATGAACATTTACCCGCATTACTTCAGTTGTTCAATCAAACAGCAATAGAAGTTTGCGAAGGTCAACAAATGGATATGGATTTCGAAACACGAAAAGATGTTTCCATTGAAGATTATGTGGAAATGATTCGCTTGAAAACTTCTGTTTTACTTGGTTGTGCTTTAGAAATGGGCGCTATAATTGCCAATGCCAATGAATCAGATTGCCGTCATATTTATGATTTCGGTCAACACATTGGAATTGCATTTCAAATTCAAGATGACATTTTAGACTTGTATGCTGACCCTGAAAAATTTGGGAAGCAAGTCGGTGGTGACGTTATCGCAAATAAAAAAACCCTTCTCAATCTCAAAGCATTTGAGCTTGCCGATACTGAACAGAAAGAAATTTTGCATCAGTTGTCAGGTACCAATGATTTGAATTTCAAAGTAGAAAAGACACGCGAGTTATACGACCAATTAGGTGCGCGAACTGCCTGTGAAAAAATCATGCAAGCACATTATGATCTTGCCATGACCGCTTTGAATGAACTTGAAGTTGACGCTGCTGCAAAACAACCTTTAATCGGATTAGCCGATTTCTTGATGATGCGCGAAGTGTAATCAAATTCATTATCTTCGAAAGAAAATCTGTTGATGCGTTTAACTTTTGTCTTTCTATTTCTAGTTGTCAATTCGTTGGTGTTCGGACAATTTTCCTCTGCCGATTCCTTGCGAGGCGGATATGGTGTAGGTCGCGATTGGTGGGACCTCACTCATTATAAACTGTCTGTTGATTTCGATTTCAATTTGCGCACGCTTTATGGTACGAATGAAATGTCGTTCACAGTAACTCAAGCTTCCGAAAATAAAATCCTTCAAATCGATTTACAACAACCAATGGAGTTGGACAGTGTGGTGCTTTATTCTCAAAATAAACGACTGATTGACTTGCCACTTTCCACTTCAAAAAAAGTTGGTGCCGCCTATTTATTTCCGATTAATCTTGGTCGAAGCATCAAATTGAATGAACAACTCACCACGAAAATATACTTTCACGGCATCCCGCGTACCGCCAAAAATGCTCCCTGGGATGGTGGTGCTATTTGGTCAAAAGATGCGAATGGAAAATCTTGGTTTACCATTGCTTGTCAAGGTTTAGGATCCAGTGTATGGTTTCCTTGCAAGGACACACAGCAAGATGAAGTAGATAGCGTTGAAATGAATTATTATTGTCCGTCAGATTTGGTTTGCGTTAGTAATGGAAAACTCAGTCAAAAAAAAGAAATAAATGATTCTAAAACACTTTATACCTGGAAAGTAAACAATCCCATTAATAACTATTGCATGATTCCCTACATCGGCGAATATGTTCATTTTTCAGAAATCTATCAAGGTGAAAAAGGTCCACTTTCAATGGATTATTGGGTGTTGAATGGAAACGAAGAAAAAGCTAAAAAACACTTCGTTGATGCCGGAAGAACCTTGAAAGCTCTTGAGTATTGGTTTGGTCCCTACCCTTTTTACGAGGACGGCTATAAATTGGTTGAATCACCACATTTGGGCATGGAACACCAAAGTGCAATTGCTTACGGTAACAAATACAAAAAAGGCTATTTGGGCAGTGATTTAAGTGGAACTGGCGTAGGATTAAAATGGGATTACATTATTATCCACGAAAGTGGACATGAATGGTATGGTAATAACATTACGACCAAAGATATTGCAGACATGTGGGTACACGAATCTTTTACTACGTATAGTGAAACCTTGTTTACAGATTATTTCTATGGAACAGAAGCTGCCAATGCATACTGCAGAGGATTGCGCCGAAGCATTAAAAATGACAAGCCAATTATTGGTCAATATGGTGTAAACAAAGAAGGAAGTGGCGACATGTATTACAAAGGCGCAAATTTGCTCCATACAATTCGAACAATCGTTTCAAATGATACTATTTTTCGATCTATGCTGCGCGAGATGAATGCAGTCTTTTACCATAAAACGGTTACAAGTGCAGAAATAGAAACATTTATGAGTGAAAAGCTCAATATGAATTTGAAACCCATTTTTGACCAATATTTGCGCGTTAAGCATCCACCTACCTTGCAAATCAAGCAAAAAAAGAATGAGACAAAAGTTCGTTGGATCAAGTGCAATAAAGATTTCGAAATGATGCTTGTCACAGATCATATTCCTTATTTAATTGATACAAAATGGGGCACTATTCCGCTAGATTTGACGTTTGATAAGAATCAATATTACTTTGTAAAAGGGAAGAGGAAGTAAAAGAACTGAGAGTAGAGAGCTGAGAGTAGAGACTTGCTCATTTGAACAACACAATTTCTTGGATCCAGAATCCATGCTCTATGTTCTATGCTCCAAATTCTAAATAAAAACATTCTTCGCGCAAGTTTTGTACATTGTCAGCATCAAACGAACAAAGTTCGACAGTTGGATGAATTAAAAGATATTGAAGCATTACAAAATGGAAGTCAGAAGGCTTTCAATTCGCTCACATCCAATTATTCGGTTAAAGTTTACAATCTTTCCTTCAGTATTTTGCAGAATCAAGAAGATGCTGAAGATGTGACACAGGAAGTTTTTACGACTGTATTTCTATCCATCAGCCAGTTCAAAGGAGACTCAAAACTATCGACGTGGATTTATCGCATAACCGTCAACAAGTGCCAAGAACTTATACGTAAACGTTCACGCAAAAAACGTTTCGGAATTTTCACCACTTACGATAAGATGGAAACTGCGCCATCTTCTAGCATCAAAGCCAACTTTGTGCATCCAGGTATTGAATTAGAAAATCAAGAACGCTCAGCAATCTTATTTGGAGCCATTAATTGTTTGCCTGAAAATCAAAAGATCGCCTTTACCATGCACAAGATTGAAGGAATCCCATATGAAGAAATTGCTTCTATTATGGAGACCAGCTTGTCGTCAGTTGAATCGTTAATCTTTCGAGCTCGACAAAATTTAAAACAAGCATTGGCGAGCTATTATGAAGAAAATGAGCGCTAAGCGCAAGTAAAAAAATAAAATAACATCTTAAAGAATATGGAAACAAAAAAAGAAATATGGATTGAGCAAACACTTTCAAGTGTGGATGACTTGAAACATGTTGCCATTTCCAGCAAATTATCTCAACGACTAGCAGATATTCCACGTGAATATTCGTTGCTAAATCAACGCATTCCTATGAAAGCTGTTTGGTTGGCTGCTGCAAGTATCGCTTTGCTCCTTACGATGAATATCCTATCTGTTCGTCGTGTAAAAAAACAAAGTAATACACAAGAGACAAGTATTTATTCCGATTATTTTTCTTACACTGAAATACTAGAATGAAAACACTACGCTTTTATAAAATCCTCATTGGAATTTTAGTTGTCGTTAACTTAACAACAGTCTATTTCCTATGGTCATCTGCTAATGGCGACCATCATCCGCCTCATCCAAAACGCAATGATCTTGTTGATCGCTTGGGAATCACGGGTGACAAAAAAGAACAAATCATGCGTTTGCAAGATGATCATTTCAAAAAGAAAGATGCCTTGATTCACAAGGGCAGAGCATTGCATGAAAAATTGTTTCTTTCTTTTAATGATACATCTAAAGACAGTACAGAAATTGAACAGATAATAGATGACATTGTGGAAAATCAGCGCGAAACTGAACAAATGACTTTTGATCATTTCAAAGATGTCAGTGCGTTGTGTACAACTGAAGAGAAGAAATTACTCGAAGAAATCATTCATGATGTACTAAGAAGAGGTCCGCCTCCACCGCGAAGAAAATGAAACTAATACTTTTTTTATTCCTTCTTTTACCTGTTCAATTTTTTGCTCAGACTATTTCCTTCGTTCCTGTTTTTAATGGAGAAAGAATTAGTTTGTCGTCCCGAATTGAATCAAATGGAGATTGGATAGAATTTGATGATTGCCGATTTTACATTTCGCATTTGGTGACCTATTCATCTGGCAAAGTATGGAAAGATGACGAAAAAGCACATTTGATTGATCTTGAAGAAAATTCCAGCCTTATTCTTACACCACTTTCTGTCAAAATTGATTCCATTTCATTTCTCATTGGTATTGACAGTACAACAAATGTTTCAGGAATTTTAGAAGGTGATTTAGATCCAATCAATGGCATGTATTGGGCATGGAACAGTGGATACATTAATTTTAAACTTCAAGGAAAATCCTCCAAATCAAGCACTGCAGATAAATCATTTGAATTTCATTTAGGAGGATACCTATCTCCTTTTCAAACAATTCAGTCTGTCACATTACCTATTAATACCATTGAAGAAACAATAGAGATTAAAATTGATGTGAGTCGATTCATAGAACAGCTTGATCTTTCCAAGATGAACTCCATCATGATTCCAGGCAAAGAAGCCGTTCATTTATCTGAATTCTTACCCCTCATTTTTCAAGTAAAATAGCATGCGAAACATATTGTTCATAGGACTTTTTGGCTTATTCGCATGTGTACTAGTTGCTTTTAAGTCTCAGCTAAATTCAACTTCAATTGAATTCATTGTTCCGAAAAAATGGCCAAAACCTATTTATACTTTTGAAAACAATACCTTAACGGAAGAAGGATTTCAATTGGGAAGAAAACTGTTTTATGATCCTATTTTATCGAGAGATAGCACCATTTCTTGTGCGTCGTGTCATTTACAATACACAGGATTTACACATGTCGATCATGCTGTTAGTCATGGAATTGACGGAAGAAAAGGTACACGCAATTCTCCAGTTCTAATCAATCTTGCTTGGAACAAAAGTTTTCATTGGGACGGAGGCGTTAATCACCTGGAAGTCCAAGGAATCAATCCGATTCAGCACGTGGCAGAAATGGACAATACACTTGAAGAAGTAATGCAAAGATTGAAGCGTTCATCTTTCTATCCAACGGCATTTGAAAAAGCATTTGGTAAAACAGAAATTACGACCGCAACCATTATGAAGGCGTTAACGCAGTATACGGCTTCCTTGGTTTCTTCTAATTCGAAATATGATCAAGTGATGCGCAAGGAAAAAGGTATTGCCTTTACTCCACAAGAAAAAAATGGCTTGAAATTATTTCAGCAACATTGCGCTGGCTGTCACACCGAACCACTTTTCACCAACACTTTTTTTGCAAGTAATGGATTGAAAATGGATTCCCTATTGAAAGATGTAGGTCGCTATGCAATCACACAACAAGGTAAAGATTCAATGCAATTCAAAATTCCAACACTTCGAAACATTGAATTTACTTTTCCATACATGCACGATGGGCGCTACAAAAAATTAAAAGACGTCATCAATTATTACAGTGAGGGAATTGACGTGAACAATTCATACTTGCACAACTCGCTCAAAAAACCGTTTCACTTCACTGAAATTGAAAAAAAAGATATTCTGGCCTTTTTACTAACCTTAACCGATAAAACCTTTTTGTACAACAAACGATTTTCCTTTCCGAGATAAATTTCGTTTGGACGCGCAAGTTTTTTTTTAATTAACCCTCTAACCTTACATAAACATTTTACTATGCGAAAACTAAGCTTAATTATTACCCTTGGACTTGCTGTTTTTGGACAAGCACAAACCAATCCAGCCATTACTTCTTGGTTGCAGAATACGACACAAACTGGAACCTATTACAATGCTGGAAGTTCTGTAACGATTGGAAACGGAATTTTAGTAAATTGTCAAGCGGTACAATATTCTACCAACTGGGCATATATTACTGCAACAGGAGTTCCTGCTTATCCAACTGGACCATTTACTGGTGATGGTAATCCTTCACAGGCAGAAGATCAAAATGCAATTTTCAAAATTCCATTAAATCCAGTGCCAAATACCGGAACATTGACTGCAACTTCTGGTGGAAATATTGGCGTTTTCATTAACGGAGTAGCCTTATTCGATTTTCGTGATGGTGTAGCTTGGAATAATGCAACAAGTGCTCTATGTGGTGGACCAGGGAACCCTCCTTGTCCAGGTGGAATGGGAGCATCAATGCCTTGGAACAGAGATGCAATTCCTGCAGAAAAGCCAGGTTTTGACTGTTCAAAAGGTCACCCTGCAATGGGAAATTATCACCACCATCAAAATCCAAGCGCATTTAATTTAGATTTGAATGTCATTTCTACCATTTGCGATTTGTATGCTGCGGATGGATTGTATGCCATTAATACAGCTGAACATTCACCATTGATTGGTTTTGCTTACGATGGTTACCCAATTTATGGAGCATACGGATATGCAAATGCAGATGGTACAGGTGGAATTACACGAATGAAATCTGGCTACCAATTGAGAAATATTACTGCACGAACTCATTGGGCTGATGGAACGGATGTAACTGATGGTCCTGCCGTTAATGCAACTTATTTCTTGGGATATTTCCGAGAGGATTATGAATTTGTTTCGCATCCTGAAGAAGATTATTTAGATGAACACAACGGTCGTTTTTGTGTGACACCAGAATATCCAGCTGGAATCTATTGTTATTTCGCAACAGTTGATGCCAATCACAACTCTGCTTATCCGTATGCGGTTGGTCCTACCTATTATGGCGTAAAATCAGCATCGGTTGTCACTTCAATTTCTGAGGCTGTAACAACATATACTCCAGTTGCTGGAATCGATGAAGAATCGAATACAAGTTTCAACATCTTTCCAAATCCTGCAGCAGATATTTTAATCGTACAAGCTTCTGGCTTACATGCGACAGACATCGTTGCAGAATTAGTTGATATCAATGGAAAGGTAATTCAAACACAAACGATATTATCAGGAAGTACGCTTTGTTACTTTAACGTTGGGACAATCTATAGTGGAACTTATTTCGTTCACATTAAATCAGGTGCGAAAAATGCAAGTTACTCAGTTGTAATCGCTGAATAACACTCAATCAAACTAGAAACAAAAATCCCCATGCTAGAAATAGTATGGGGATTTTTTATGTTTTGATTTAAGACTATTTATATTCTGGAAATAATTCGAGTAATCCTTCTTCACTTGCTGCACAAATACCACGTTCTGTGATGATTTTTGTGACCAAATGTGCTGGTGTTACATCAAAACCATAGTTGCTCGCTTGTGTTGTTTCCGGGCAAATTAAAACAGGTTCAATTTTTCCTGATGGACCTTTACCAATCATGTAACGAACTTCATCCTGATCGCGTTCTTCGATAGGGATTTCCTTTAATCCATCGCGAATCGTCATGTCCAAAGTTGTTGAAGGCAATGCCACGTAAAATGGAATATTATTATCCTTTGCAGCCAAAGCTTTCAAGTAAGTCCCGATTTTATTCGCAACATCTCCATTTCTTGTTGTTCGATCCGTTCCAACAATTACCATATCAACCATTCCGTGTTGCATTAGATGTCCACCAGCATTATCTACAATTAATGTATGCGGCACTCCGTGCTTCGTTAATTCGTAACATGTTAAGTTCGATCCTTGATTTCTTGGACGTGTTTCATCTACCCAAACATGCACTTTCAGTCCTTTTTGCATGGCCTGATAAATTGGAGAGGTGATTGTTCCCCATTCAACACAGCCCAACATTCCAGCATTACAGTGTGTAAGAATATTCACTACTTCACCTTTCTTACGATTTGAAATCTCTTCAATTAATGGCAAACCATGCACGCCAATCATTCGACATGTTTCCACATCTTCTTCTACAATTGCAGCAGCAGCTTCCCACGCACACTTCAAGAAATCGCCTTCGCAATTATCTAACGCATTGCGCATCTTATCTAAAGCCCAAAATAAATTCACAGCTGTTGGACGAGATGCTCTCAAATCTGAGAATGCTTGATCCAAAAAAGAACCATCCAATTCATCTTCGATCATTTCACGCACTGCCAAATAAATTCCATACGCTGCAGTTGCTCCGATTAATGGTGCACCACGAACAGTCATGTCTTTAATTGCTTCTTCCGCATCATCGTAAGTTTCGAGTTTTACAACGACAAACTCATGCGGTAATTTACGTTGATCAATTACTTCTACATAACGATCTTCGGTTGTCCATATAGTGCGGAAATTGCTCATAGTCGAAATTTGAGGATTTGAAAAATTAAAGATTTGATGATTTAGTTTATTTCTATTTCTGTGAAGTCGGCGACGGTTTGTGACCAATTACTTTCTGTTCCTGGACGCACTAGTTGCACTGTTTGCATTCCTGCTGTTTGAGCTGCTTCTAATTCTTCCGTTATATCCGATAAAAACAAGACCTCACTTGGAGATAGCGCTAATTCATCTGCGATTTTGGAGTAGGTCTCAATTTCTCGTTTCCCTCCTGTAGTTGTATCAAAATAATTCGAGAAAAATGGAGTTAAATCACCTGCTTCACTGTAACCAAAAATCAGCTTTTGAGCAGCGATTGACCCTGAAGAAAATACTCCCAAGTCAATACCATTTTCTTTCCATTGTTTCAGCGCATCAGCAACATCTGGATAAACATGGCCTTTAATTTCACCATTCTTGTAGCCTTTCTCCCAAAGTAAACCTTGCACTGTTTTCAATGGCGTCACTTTTCGATCTTCTTGGCTCCAGCGATATAGAATATTAATAATGTCATCAACTGACTGTAGTTTTCTGCTTTCCAACGATTGCGATAAATCAACAGTTTGCTTGAATGCTTTTTGAACTTCATCCTGTGCAACCATTGATCGTAACTCACCAATATGTTCTCTGAAATATGGGAATAATACATCATAAACAAACTTTACAGAAGTCGTCGTGCCTTCAATATCAGTAAGGATGTACTTTACATTTTTAAAATTCATGGCACAAAGATACGGTACAATTATTAATTCAGAATTAGGAATTCGGAATTGAATGCCCAAATTGAATAAATCCCAATCTTCGAATTCCAAATCCCAAATACCGAATCCAGAATTCCGAATCTCCAGCGCTGGTACAAAGATTGTAAGGCCATTGTAACTTTTAATATAGTTTAAAAGTCTCAATTGAAAATTGAATCTTATGAAAACAGCTATACTCCTCTTGTTGACAATCATTAGTCTACAATCACTTGCACAGCAACGTTATCAACTTGGTGCATACGTCCCAGTTGACTTCCCAGATAAATCTGTCATGCCTAAAATGAGTGTGAACGGTGGTTTTGGTATCGTTGGTGCCTATAGTCCAATATATGGTTCACCGTTCTTTATTGAATTAAAAGGGAGTTGGGGGACATATTCTTCAAGAACAATTCAACAAACGTATGAGTTCGACAATGGATCTCAAACTACAACCGATGTTACTTACACAAGTTCGATGAACAAGTATTTATTAGGTTTTAAATACATGCTTGGTCAGGATTTTAGAGCGGTACGTGGATTCATTACTCCTCAAATTGGTGTGGCAAAATTCAAATCGCGTATCGTTATTGCGGACCCGTTAGATGTAGATGATTGTCAGCCATTGGATCGCGAAACAACACAACGTTATACAGGTTTTGTTTATGGAGGAGAAGTTGGTGTTGAAGTATCACTCGATCGTATTTTCACAAAAATGGCTTCAGAAAATCAACATAAAATTGTGCTATCGGCTAACTTTCTGGGTGGATTCAATCACTTCAAATACGTGAATGTTCGCTACATGGAAGATGCCGTTCAAGGAACACATGTTGGTCACGACGGCAATTCAATCAATGCATCATTTATCAATGTTTCAACGAATGAAATTCACGAACACCAAGTCGCAGAATTGTATCACTCACCACTAAGAATGTGGGGGTTTAACGTGGGATATACTTTCAATTTTTGATTCGGTATTATAGATTTTGGATTGGATCTCAGTGAACTCTGTTTATCCGTGGTGAAATAATCATTCAACCTGGAAACCTAAAATCAGCAAATTTCGTTTCGATTTTGGAAGCCGTATAATGAGGTACCCATCCACTCATATCGATAAAAATTCGAATTGCTTTTACAAATGGATTGCTTTCACCAGCATCGAACCAATGCTTTGTCCCCGCAGGAACTGAGATTAAATCACCTTTTTCGCATAGAAGATTGAAAACGGGTTCGTTCTCAAGATTAAACCAAAAGATTCCTTGGCCATCCACAAAAAAGCGAATTTCATCCTCAGAGTGCGTATGCTCTGCCAAAAATTTAGCGCGAATCGCATCGTAATTCTCCGTCAATTTATTGATTGAAATTACATCCGCCGTTAAATAACCACCCTGTTCCATGAAAGGCTTCAAATCTTTACTGTAAGCAGCTAAAATTTCTTCTTGAGTCGCTTTGTCGTCAAAAACTACATCACAGGTCCATTGATCAAAGAATACTCCTCTCGCATTAAAAAATGCACGGATTTCTTTTGGGTCGCGGATTTCAGTATTTGTTTCGGGAATTGATAAAATTGCCATGACGTTGAATTTGGGTTTGGGATTAGTGGTTATGCAACTCACATTGACAAAGATACTCTAGAGATTCTAAATGTCGTTTTGCTTCAAATAGGTTTTTTCCCCAAGCATAGGTACCATGTTTGCGCATTATAAAAGAGTGCTGCTCAATGGAATTACTTTGTTCTTTCAATGTTAAGCTAAAAGCCTCCATGTCTTGTGTATTATCGAACACAGGGATAGTAACTGTATTGTCGTGTGTTGTTTGTCCATCAAAGCCTTTTTGTACTTCATACCCTTCGAAAACAACAGCATTTTTCACCTTGCTTGAAAGTACAACTGGGTAAACAGAATGACTGTGCAGAATGACTTTTGTCTCCGGAAACAATTCATAAATAACACAATGGATCAATGTTTCAGCTGATGGTTTCGCAGCGCTATAGTCACCAATGGCCTTCCCTTCAAGGTCAACCGTAATAAAATCATCCGCATGAAATTTCGATTTATCAATTCCAGATCGTGAGACCCAAATTTGTCCAGTTTCATCTTTAAACGAATAGTTCGTTGATGTTGCTGGTGACCAACCTTTTGAATTGTAGTGGCGAATTGTTTCGGCTAGTTGTTCCTTTAGAATGTGACTTGTCATTTTACAAAAATAATCAATGAATTATGAATGAAGAATTATGAGTTATGAATTAATTCAGAATTCCGCAATTATCAAAAAAAACGCGTCTCCCTGTAGAAAGACGCGTTTACAACAATAAAACAAATCCGAAGACTTGTACTTGGGGAGCTCTTGATATTATTTGTTCAATTCTTCTTTTACCAATGAGGCAATCAGCTTTCCGTCAGCTTTGCCAGCTAACTTACCAGATAACACACCCATTACTTTACCCATTTCTTGTGGACCTGCAGCACCAGTTGAGGCAATTGCAGCTTTCACTTCTGCACGAACTTCATCTTCAGACATCATTTTAGGAAGGTATTCTTCTAATACTTTTGCCTGAAACAATTCGTCAGCTGCTAAATCCTCACGACCTTGAGTAATGTAAATTTCGTATGTTTCCATGCGCTGTTTGTGCAACTTCACACAAATTTTAATTGCAGTTTCGTCAGATGCTTCTCCGTTTCCAGATGTAGCTTCTAACAACAACTTTGATTTGATATCACGCAATACTGCTAATTTCTCTTTGTCCTTAGCAAGCATTGCGTTTTTAATATCGGTATTAATTTTTTCTGTAAAGCTCATTTCTTTTTAGATTTTAGGACCCAAAGACTTCAGGATATTAAGACTTCAGAACTATACGATAGTCTTAATATCTTGTGGTCTTGATGTCCTAATGTCCCAATTTCAACTACCTACTTAATCAACATTATCATGTAAGAAATTGTTGTTTCTCAATGTCGTTCCATTTTCATCTTCTGACAAACCAAAACGGCTGTATGTATCAGTTGAACTTGGATTTGAGCTATTCAATTGAATATTTCTTCTAACGAAAGCTGGTTCGTTTTCGAATTCAATGATACCATCTGCTTTTTTCAATTTAGCTGTGTACTCTTGAATACGAGACAAACGCTCTTGAGATTTCTTTTGTTGCTCTTCAGGAGATAAGATAGTTTTCGCTTTAGAATGATCTAAGTTTACTTTATCCATATCATCTTCTAACAAGAAACGAACTACTTCTTCCTTTGCAGGTTCAGTTGAACTTTCGCTTGCATTATTTGAAGGTGTTGCTACTTCCCAGTCAAAACTTAATTCAGCCTTCGGTTCTTCCACTTTTGAAAAACTTACTTCTTCAATTTTTGTAAAAGAAACTTCTTCAACTGATTTCGTTTCATTCTTGATGAATGGCTCATTCAATGGTTTTTCAATCTCTGTTGCACCAACAAACGTATTTACTTGAGTTGGATTTCCAAGCGGAGATTTAATTTCATTTTTTGGCTCATCTTCTAATGTACGCATCTTTCTTTCTGGCGCTCTTTCAAAACCTGTAATTGGGTTTGATTGAAAACCAGTAGCGATTAATGTTACACTTAATTTATCACCCAATGAAGCATCATAACCATGACCCCAGATAACATCTGCAGTTGAACCTGCTTCGTCCTGAATAAAGTCAGTAATGGTTGTGATTTCATCCATCAATACTTCTTTATCACCATATGTAATGTTCAATAACACGTATTGAGCACCACTGATATCATTATCATTCAATAGCGGAGATAACAATGCTTGTTTAACAGCAATCATTGCTCTTTCTTCACCTTCAGCAGCTGCGCTACCCATAATGGCAACACCACTGTCTTTCATTACAGTATTCACGTCATTGAAATCGACGTTGATTGCACCAGTAACAGAAATCACTTCAGCAATTCCTTTCGCAGCAGTTGATAATACGTCATCAGCCATTGAGAAAGCGTTACCAATTGATAAGTTTCCAGTTATTTCACGCAATCGTTCGTTGTTGATGACCAACAACGTATCAACGCTTTGACGCAATCTTTCTAAACCTTCTTCCGCTTGTTGTCTACGCTTACGTCCTTCAAAACTAAATGGAACAGTAACAATCCCCACTGTTAAAATTCCAAGTTCTTTAGCTACTTGCGCGATAACTGGTGCAGCACCTGTACCAGTACCACCACCCATTCCAGCAGTAACGAAAACCATTTTAGTTTGGTTTCCTAATAAACTGCGGATTTCTTCAATGTTTTCAATTGCAGCATTTTTTCCGATTTCAGGAATCGCTCCAGCACCTCTTCCTTCTGTTAATGAAGGTCCAAGTTGAATTTTGTAAGGAACTGGTGAAATGTCCAATGCTTGACGATCCGTATTACATACGATAAAGTCTACACCTACAATTCCTTGTCCGTACATGTGATTCACAGCGTTACTGCCTCCTCCTCCTACACCAATCACTTTAATGATTGAATTTGTGTCTTTTGGCAAATCAAACTCCATAATGTTGTTTTTTGTTGTTGTTTATTGTTGTTATTGTTGTTTTAATCTTCGTCCTCAAAAATACTTTTCGCATTCTTCACAATTGCGTCGAAGAATGATCCGCGTTTCTTTTCTGAGTGTGTTTTTACTTTACCTGCACTTGCTGCTTCTTGAGGAGCTGCCGTTGTTTTTCCAACTGCTTCAAATCCTTTTAAAACTAGACCAATACCAGTTGCATACATTGGACTTGTTAAGTTCTCAATGTGATTGTTATTTGCAAGGTGTTCGTTTGGATATCCAATACGTGTATCCATTCCTGTGATGTATTCAAACAATTGAGTAATGTGCTTCAATTGTGCTCCACCACCAGTTACTACGATACCACCAATCAATTTTTTGCTGTATCCTGAATTCAAGATTTCATAATGAACAAGATCAATAATCTCTTCCATTCTAGCTTGAATGATGCTCGCTAAATTCAATAATGTAATTTCTTTTGGATCACGACCATTCAAGTGAGGAATACAAACCACTTCGTTGTCATGACTTTCTGAAGCCAAAGCAGAACCAAATTTCGTTTTCAATAATTCAGCGTGACGCTTCATGATTGTACAACCTTCTTTGATGTCTTCAGTGATAACATTACCACCGAAAGGAATAACAGCAGTGTGACGAATAATCCCTTCATGGAAAATCGCAACATCTGTTGTTCCACCACCGATGTCAACCAATACAACACCTGCTTCTTTTTCTTCATCCGAAAGAACTGCTTCAGCTGAAGCAATTGGCTCAAGGATAATTTCTTTCACTTCTAATCCAGCTTTGTGGACACATTTGTGAATATTTAAAACGGCACCAACTTGTCCTGTAATGATGTGGAAATTCGCTTCCAATCTTCTACCAGACATTCCAATTGGATCTTTAATCCCTTGTTCATTGTCGATAATGTATTCTTGTGGAAGAACCGTGATGATTTCCTCACCTGGCTGCATCACCAATTTGTACATGTCTTCAACAAGCGCATCAATATCAATTTGAGAAATTTCATCCACAATTGTTTCGCGGGTATGAATTCCTCGGTGTTGTAAACTTTTAATGTGCTGTCCAGCGATACCAACATTCACAACGCGAATATTCAATTCACCTTCAACGCGCGACTGAGCTTCTTCTACTGCCGACTTAATTGACTGTACAGTTTTTTCGATGTTCGAAACCATTCCACGCATAACGCCAAGGGATTCACTTTTCCCCATTGATAAAATTTCAATTTTACCGTGCTCGTTTCTACGCCCAACAAAACATGCAATCTTTGTTGTTCCGATATCAAGTCCTACTACAATCTGTGACATATCAATTATTTATTTCTTCCGTATAACCGTCTACTTTCTTTCCAACAATCTGATTTTCGTATTTCAGACTGATTTCATCGTACTTATTCCACCCTTCGTACGGAATTGCTTCCTTGTAGAAAATGTCGAGTTTCTTGAATTTCTCTCGAACTTCTTCATCTGAATGGGCTGAACCAAATATGATTTTTTGATCTCCAACAAGCGGTATCAGTACAAAGTCACCATTTTTCTTCAAGTGAATCTGGCCGATTAATGACTGCATGACGGGATCGTTGCAAACATAACTCGAAATTCGATACACATCATCTAACTTTCGAATACTTTTCAAGGAATCGTTGTTAATAATTTCTTGAACATTTAATGAGTTAATTCTGTCTGGAATATAACCCGTAACAACCACAACTCGAGCAGTATGCAGATTGGAAACTTTCATGATTACACCGTCCTCATCCAAGTAAAAACTTTCATTGTATTTATTGAAAATTCGGGCGATTGGTTTTCGAACAGAAATTTCAATTGTCCACTCATTTCCGATGCGCGTAAAAACTTTTACATCTTTTACTTCTGACATTTTTCGGATGTAGTTCTCAATTGCTGAAACGTCCAACTCTTCATGCTTTTGTCCCGAATAAAAAAACCCTTTACGCTTCAAACGTGTGTGCAACTCATCCTTCGTCAAAAAAGCATGCTCCCCCTTTACATGGATGATGATGTTTGGTTTGTTGACTTCTGTTGCACGCTGTTCACGTTGAACGATTACAACCAAGACAATCATCCCAAGTCCCATTGCTAACCACAAACCCTTTTTTAGCCACGTCTTCATATCAGTGCATTTTTAAGGGGTTCAACAATGCGATCGATATCTCCTGCACCAATTGTCAAGACAACACCAGCTTCGATTTTTGAGACATATCCCAATGCCTCATTTGGTGACAATAACATTTTCGATGGTGCACTAATTTTTCCAAGTAAAACATCACTCGTTACACCAGCAATAGGTTCTTCTCTGGCAGGATAAATTGGCAACAAAATAACTTCATCCAAAGCTGAAAGTTCCTTTGCAAATCCATCAAAAAAGTCACGTGTTCTTGAAAATAAATGCGGTTGAAATACACCGATAATTTTCTTTCCTGGATAGAGTAAACGAACAGAAGAAACGAGTGCATGAATTTCTGTAGGATGATGTGCGTAATCATCAATATAAACTAAATCCTCTTTTTTAACCTTATACTCAAAACGTCTTTTAACGCCTAGAAAACTACTTAAACCCATTCGGATTTCCTCTTCACTCAAGCCTAAAAACTGCGTCAAAGCAATACATGCAACGGCATTCTCAGCGTTGTGTATTCCAGGTATTCCAAGCTGAACATTCGCCATGACTCCATTTGGAGTGCGCACATTCATTAAAAATTTACCTTCAACAAAACGCAAATCGGCACCAGAATAATCAGCTGTTTTCGATTCAATTGCATAACTGATAGTCTTTGCTTTTGAAGAAACTTCCAAGCCTTCCTTTTTAACCAAACATCCTTCTGTTTGAATCAATTGGGCATACATTTGAAACCCTTCCAAAAAGACACGTGCATCACCATAAATATCTAAATGATCGGGATCTGTAGAAGTTATTATAGATGCAAACGGTGTCAATTTCAAAAAGGAACGGTCAAATTCATCCGCTTCAATTACGGTGTATTCACTCGTTGGATTTAAAACCAAATTCGAATTGAAATTAGTTGCTATTCCTCCTAAAAAGGCATTGCATTTCAACTCAGATTCATTTAGAATATGGGCTAACATTGAACTTGTCGTTGTTTTTCCATGTGTCCCTGCAACACCTAAACCTTTCGATTGTCGTGTTAACAATCCTAGTACTTCAGAACGCTTAAACAATTGTGCTTCGGCGTTTTGGAAGAACAATAGCTCACCTAAATTTTTTGGAATTGCAGGTGTGTAAATAACCAATGTTTGTTCTTTTACTTTAAATTGTGCTGGTATCGAAGGACCAAAATCTTCAAAATGCACCTTGATTCCTTCGTTTTGAAGTTCATCTGTTAAAGGAGATGGAGTTTTATCATAACCAGCAACTTCCCATCCAATTGCATTGAAATAACGCGCCAAAGCAGACATTCCAATTCCACCAATGCCTATAAAATAGGCGCGATTGAATTGAGATAATTGTATGTTGTCTAACTTATCCATTGACTATTTGGCGATTTTTTCAATTTCATCCACAATTGATTCTGTTGCTTTCGGTTTTCCCAACTTGGTGATCTCAGCTGCTAACTCCGCTCGTAAAAGCTCATTATCCAATAAACCAATTGCTGTTGGGATTAACTTTTCTTTCGCTTCACTATCTTTAACCAAAAGAGCTGCGTTTTTATCAACCAACGCCATGGCATTTTTTGTCTGATGATCTTCCGAAACATTTGGACTAGGCACCAAAATAATAGGTTTGGCAATTAAGCATAATTCTGAAACCGAAATTGCTCCGGCACGCGAAATAATAACATCTGCTAATGCATATGCTAAATCCATTCGGTCAATAAACTGGACCATTTTGATGGAATCAGTTTCTTTTCCATTTAGTTGTTCTGACAAACTTTCAAAATACAGCTTTCCGCATTGCCACAACACTTGAACATTGTTGTCTTGCAATAAATTATAATGCTCCATCATTGCTTGGTTCAAGGTGCGTGCCCCCAAACTTCCACCAATGACTAAAATTGTCTTTTTCGCTGAGTCTAATTGATAATAGTCGAAAGCTTCTTGGCGTTTGCCGGCAATGTTCACCATTTCAAAACGAATTGGATTCCCTGTCAATCGAATTTTTTCTTTCGGAAAAAAGCGTTCCAAACCTTCATAAGCTGTACAAAGGGTGTTCACATTCTTAGCTAATAATTTATTTGTTTTTCCAGGAAAAGAATTTTGTTCTTGCACCAAGGTTGGGATCCCCAGCATTGTAGCAGCTTTTAAGGTCGGACCACTGGCATAACCTCCCACTCCAATTACCACCTGTGGTTTAAAATTCTTGATAATACTTCGAGCGCTTAACAAACTCTTGATAATTTTAAAAGGAAGTAAAAAATTGGAAAAGGTTAGTTTACGTTGAAATCCAGCAATTGTTAATCCTTCGATTTTATAACCAGCAGCGGGTACTTTTTCCATTTCCATTTTGCCTTTGGCACCAACAAACAAAATTTCAGCAGACGGATTACGACGTTTGATTTCATCCGCAATAGCAATTGCAGGAAAAATATGTCCACCCGTTCCACCTCCAGAAATAATTACTCTATTCAAACTCATATTGCTGCAAATTCATTGTTTGCTTCTTCTTTTTTACTTTTTTCTTGACGGTATGCGATACTTTGAACGATACCAATTGCTACACATGTCATAATTAAGGCTGAACCTCCCATGGCAAGTAGCGGCATATTTTGACCTGTAACTGGAAATACCCCTGTACACACTAGCATGTTTACGGATGCTTGTGACAATAATAAAATTCCGATTCCCAGACAGACATACGTCTCAAAAAGTCGATCGGATCGAAGTCCAATTCGAATGATTCGGAAGAGTAGAATCAGGTAAAGCATCATTAATGCTATCGCTGAAAACAGACCAAACTCTTCAACAAAACTAGCGTAATAGAAATCGGCATAGGCTTCTGGTAAATATTCTTTCAATTTCCCATCTCCAACACCTTGACCAAGAAAAGATCCGTGGTAAATGGCCAATTCCGCATTTAATGCTTGAGCATTGTCGAGCACATTTTGGTCATCATCCATTCGATTGAGGATCCTGTTTTCCCAGGTTTCATATCGAGGTAAAAGGTTTAATGCCGGAGCTGCCTTGTGTAATAAAACGATCAAGGAAAGCAAGGCCACTCCTCCTGAAATGGTGATAAATATTTTACTAAAAGGAACTTTTCCAATAAACAAAATGGAGAGACTTATGGCAAAAAGTATTGCTGCCGTTGAGAAGTTATCTTTGACGATCAATCCACAAATAACGATGATCGGCAGAATAACAGGCCAAAAGCCTTCCTTCCAATTATTGAGTTGTTCTTTCTTTTTAACGAGTAATCGAGAAACGTAAATGATTAAGGCCAATTTCGCGAAATCGGATGATTGGAATGTTAATCCAACAAATGGAATACGAATCCAACGTCCAGCGTCATTCACTTTTGTTCCGAAGAAAAAGGTAAAAATGAGGAGTCCAATGGCGACATAAAATCCAAATTTCGATAACTGAGAGACATATTTGGCGTCTTTTTTATGAATCCAATACATCATTCCAAAACCAATCAATACGTAGATAAAATGTTTGAAAAGATACTTAAAGGGAGTTCCACCTTCGATTTTCACTAAGATAGGTACAAAGCTGTACACACTTACAAGTGAAAATGCAAGCATCAACAATGTGATAATCCAAATCACACCGTCACCTTTCAAATATTTTAAATATTCTCTCATGCTCCTTGCACCATTTTTACGTATGTTTCAAAATCCTGACGATTTGCCAAAGCATCTTCTCCCGAGGAAGTAAATAGTAGCACTTTCTTCGATTCTTTGAAGGCCTTCAGCATTTCCATCGCTTCTTGAACAGAACCAACACCTGCACAATTTTTAATGTTGTAAATCCATTCGCGATCCAACCCAAAAACGGATGCATTGTGCACAATTACTGCATTCAAATTAGAACACAAGCTATTGTCCATGCCAAGCGTTTTCTTTACCTCATCCGCTGAACCAATCCAAATGACTTCAAAAGGAAACGAATGAATAGTGTTAGCTAATTCTCCTGAAAACGGATTGCTCCAGCTAAAGACATCCATTCCCCACAATTTACCCAATGGACGCAATACTGCATCAGCATGGTTTTGTAGGCTTTCTTGTCTTGCTTCAAGCAGTCGATCTCCGACTTTTGAATGTACCTTTTCTTCCATTACAAAAAGATTAAAGGGAACGAACAGCCTCTTTAAATTTATTTCCTCTGTCTTCGTAATTCTCGAATAAATCGAAACTTGCGCAAGCTGGAGAAAGCAAAACTACTTCATCTGAACTCGCTAGGCGGTAACCGTAAGCAACTGCTTCCATTGCTGAACCTGCTTCAACAATTGTTTCAACCACTCCAGAGAATGTTTCTAACAATTTCGCATTGTCAGTTCCCAAACAGATAATTGCTTTTACTTTTTCTTTTACAAGGTCGATAAGTTCCATGTAGTCATTTCCTTTATCTACACCACCAACGATCCAAACAGTTGGTTTTTCCATGCTTTCCAAGGCAAACCAAGTTGAATTTACATTCGTAGCTTTTGAATCATTGATGAACTCGATACCGTGAATTTTGGCAACGAATTCTAATCGATGTTCAACATTTACGAAGTCTTCTAGACTTTCACGCACAACATCCTTGCGGATTTCTAATATTCGAGAGGCGATACCTGACGCCAATGAATTTTGGGTATTGTGCTTACCCTTCAGTGCTAAATCGTGAATTGACATAGTGAATTGATCGTTTATGTTTATTGTTAGTTGTTGCTTGTTTGCGTAGCCGCCTGTCTCCACTTCTGTTGTAAGTGAAAAAGGTGCCTTTTTAGCAAGAATGGTTTTCTTTTCCATTTCTGCTTTTATAATCGGATCATCCAAATTGTAGATGAACCAATCATTCTCTGTTTGATTTTGAAGAATTCGGAATTTTGAATTCACATAATTCTGCATTTCATAATTGTAGCGATCTAAATGATCTGGAGTAATGTTTGTCAGAATCGCGATATCGGCTCTAAAATCAAACATATCATCCAATTGAAAAGAGCTCAATTCGATTACATACCAATCAAAATTCTCTTCAGCTACTTGTTTTGCTAAACTGCTACCCACATTTCCAGCTAAACCAACATTGATTCCTGCCTTATTGAGAATATGGTGTGTTAACATTGTTGTGGTAGTTTTCCCGTTACTACCTGTGATGCATATCGTTTTTGCTTTTAGATAATATCCAGCAAATTCAATTTCTGAAACTATCTTGGTTCCTTGATCGCGTAACTTTTTAATCAAGGGAGCTTTATCAGGAATTCCAGGTGACTTGATGACCAAATCCGCTTTCAAAATGCGTTCTTCATCGTGTTGGCCTTCTTCCCACTCAAAACCTCTTTCATCCAACTGAAGCTTAAACTCCTCTTTGATCTTACCAAAGTCAGACACGAACACATTCCACCCTTGCTTTTTAGCAAGAATAGCCGCTCCGACACCGCTTTCGCCAGCGCCTAAAATTGCTATATGTCTGTTCTCAGCGTTCACTTATTAGCGAAGTTTTAAGGTAACAATGGTGATAACTGCAAGAAGAACTGTCACAATCCAAAAGCGTGAAACGATTTTTGCTTCATGCAATCCTTTCTTTTGATAATGGTGGTGCAAGGGTGCCATGAGGAAAATCCTTCGACCTTCGCCAAACCGTTTTTTGGTGAATTTGAAATATCCAACTTGGAGAATAACTGATAGATTTTCAATTAAAAAGACACCACATAAAACTGGAATCAATAATTCTTTACGAATGGAAATTGCAAATACTGCAATGATTCCACCTAATGCTAACGAACCTGTATCGCCCATGAAAACTTGAGCTGGATAGGAATTGTACCATAAAAATCCGATACATGCCCCAACAAAAGCTGCAATATAAATTACCAGCTCTTCGGCCATTGGAATGTACATTACATCCAAATAATCGGCAAAACGAACGTTCGAACTTACATAGGCTAAAACAGCTAGGGCAAGTCCAACAATTGCAGATGTACCCGTAGCTAAACCATCGAGTCCATCTGTCATATTTGCACCATTCGATACTGCGATGACAATGAAAATCACAATCGGAATGAACAATAACCAACCGTATGATTTGTTTGAATCACCTATCAACCAGTTGTAATTGAACTCATTTCCTTTTATGAATGGAATCGTTGTTGTCATATCAGCCGTTTTGATCCACTTATAATTTTCATCTTTTGCGTTCGTGTGCTGATGCGTCACAAATTGCTCCTCTGCTTGTAAAATGTAATTCGAAGGAACTCTTTTGTGAACAGTGACATCTTTCGAGAAATACAAAATACATCCTACAATAAGTCCAACACCAATTTGACCTACCACTTTTGATTTACCTGCTAATCCATCTTTGTTCTTCTTAAATACTTTGATGTAATCATCCAAGAAACCAATTGCTCCCAACCAAACTGTAGCAAGAACCATTGTGATTACATACACATTGTGCAGTTTCGCAAATAACAAGGTTGGAATCAGAATTGCCGCTAGAATGATAATTCCACCCATCGTTGGCGTTCCTGATTTTTCGATTTGACCTGCCAAACCAAGATCACGCACTGTTTCACCAATTTGTTGTTTTCGCAACAAGTTGATCAGACGTTTCCCGAAGAAAATAGAAACAATCAATGATGTAATCAAAGCCATAGCAGCTCTGAAAGAGATATAATTAAATAATCCCGCTCCTGGGAAATTAAATTTATCCAAATAGTCAAATAAATAGTACAACATTATTTCTCTAGTTTTTTAAATAAATCAATCGTTATCTGTAAGTCATCAAAGTCATATTTCACGCCTTTGATCTCTTGGTATTTTTCGTGTCCTTTGCCCGCTATTAAAATAATATCACCCTTATCTGCCATTGAGATGGCCGATTTTATCGCTTGCGTGCGGTCAACAATCGAAAGTGTTTTCTTGTAATGTTCGCCCCCTACTCCTGACATCATTTCTTCAATTATGTCGTTTGGATCTTCTGATCGAGGATTGTCTGCAGTCAAAATAACTTTATCGCTCATTTCACAAGCAATAGCAGCCATTTTTGGGCGCTTCGTTTTATCTCTGTCACCACCACAACCAACAACTGTAAAAACAGTCTCGTTTTTCGTGCGGATATTGGCAATCGTTTTCAATACATTTTCTAACGCATCAGGCGTGTGTGCATAGTCGATAATCGCCATGATACCACTATTACTTTGGAAATACTGAAAACGTCCTTCAACTGATTCTAATGCTGAAATCGCCGTCATTACTTGGGTTGAATCCTCACCTAGCAACATGCTCACACCATAAACTGCCAACAAATTATAGGCATTGAAATCACCAATCAATCGTGTCCAAAGCTCAATTCCATTCAAATTCAATACAAGTCCCGAAAACTGATTTTCAATAACTTTTGCTTTAAAATCAGCTGGTGTGCGAAGTGCAAATGTGCTCTTCTTTGCTTTGGTGTTTTGCAGCATTACCATTCCATTCTTGTCGTCCAAATTGACCAAGGCAAATGCTTCCTTGTCAAGGTGGTCAAAAAAGGATTTCTTCACGCGGATGTATTCCGCAAACGTATTGTGGTAATCCAAATGATCGTGTGTAATATTGGTAAACACACCACCTTTAAAACTTAGTCCAGCAATTCTATTTTGGTGAATCGCGTGTGAACTAACTTCCATAAAACAATGAGAACATCCATCCAACACCATTTGAGCCAATAAGCTATTTAAGGCAACTGGATCAGGTGTTGTATGCGTCGAAGGAATTTCAACTTCTCCAATTTTATTGACAACCGTAGAAAGTAGACCACAGTGGTAGCCCAATTTGGTAAATAAATTGAAAAGTAAAGTCGTAGTTGTCGTTTTACCGTTAGTACCAGTTACTCCAACCAACTTCAATTTTTCTGAAGGATTACCGAAATAATTACTCGCCATGATAGCCAAGGCCAAGTGTGTATTTTCAGTTACAATAAGTGTTACGTGCTCAGGAACTTGTATGCGCTCCTCAGCAATAATTACCTGACAACCAGCTTCAATTGTTTTAGCAATAAATGTATGACCATCAACGCTTGTTCCGCGGATAGCAAAAAATACAGAGTCAACATCAGCTTTTCTCGAATCAAAAACCAATTCACCCACCATTTTGTCGGTCGAACCATCAACCGATAAAATCGTTACTCCATACAATATGTCGCTTAGCTTCTTTTTCATTATTCCATTGTCAATTCAATCACCCCACCGTTGAACAAAGGAGTTCCAGCAGGCATTGATTGTTTTGTTACTTTACCATATCCAATTACAAATGCGTTCATACCCAACGATTCTACTATGTAAACAGCATCTTTCGCACTTAATCCAACCAGGTTAGGTACTGATTTTTTTGAAATACTCTTGTTTTTTAATACTACTCTATTGCTTGTTTTGGATGTACTAAACCATTCTCCTTCATCTTGAATTGCATAAGGAATACTAAGTTTATTAATCACTTTTAAGAGGTCGTATCGATTTCCATACATCACACTTGGGATGTTGTTTGCTTTTCTTTTCCCTTCATTAATTGCGGTATGATAACGCAATGTGGAAGCATATACTTTATTGGCGATTGCGGTAAAAACAGTCCCAGAAACCGTTGCACCATAAATGTCTTTTGAAGGTGCCGATACAACAACAATACACGAATAAATTGGCTCATCGGCTGGGAAGTAACCTACGAAAGAAGCTTGATACTTTTCCTCTCCTTTCTGTCCATAGCGCAAATCAGAATTTAGAATTCGTGCTGTTCCTGTTTTACCAGCAATGTCAAATAGTGACGAAGTTAATTTTGAACCAGTTCCACCATCTTTCATTACACCATTCAAACATTCTCTCAGTGTTTTTAAGGTTTTATCTGAACAGATTTTGTCCTTTAATATAATTGGCTGATACGTTTTAACTGTTTCCGCACCACGACGAATTTCTTGCACAAACTGTGGTCGAACCAAGGTACCATTATTGGCAACGGCGTTATAAAATGCCAATGTTTGCAATGGAGTTTGCTGAACTTCATAACCAATTGCCATCCAAGGCAACGAAATTCGTGACCAATTTTTAGAACCTGGCGCATAAATCGTTGGTGTTGGTTCTCCTGAAAGATCTATTCCCAATTTTTCAGTCAATCCAAAAGATGCCAAGCGATCAATGAATGCTTGTGGCTCTTGACGATACGCACGGTGAATAACCACTGCAATTACGTTGGATGATTTTTCAAAGGCACGTTTAATGGTGATTTTACCATAACCGCCCTTTAATGCGTCGTGAAGCGTCTTACCAGAAAAAGTATATTCCCCTGTTGAATTTACGATGTCATTGATATCAATTTTCTCATCCTCCAAGGCAGCCATCAAAGAGGCAAGTTTGAACGTTGAACCAGGAACTTCTTTTGTTCCAATTGCATGGTTATACAATTCGTAGTAGTTACCATCGTTGCCCATTGACAAGTTAGCAATCGCTCGAACGTATCCCGTTTTAACATCCATTACGACAACACAACCACTTTTCGCACCTTGATTTTTCAACTGGCGCTCCAATTCAGAATGTGCCACTTCTTGAATTTCCTTGTCGATTGTTGTTACAACGTCTGCTCCTTCTACAGCTTCCTTAACGATTTGACCCGTTTTTTTCCAACCCGTAGTGATTTTTTGCTCAATCTCCTCACCAGGTTCGCCGCTCAGATATTCATTATAAGCGCCTTCTATTCCAACTCTTAATTCTTGTCCTCCTTCATTTTGATAGTATCCCAATGTTCGCTTAAGCATTTCACCATGTGGACGCTTTCTCAAAACAGTTTCTTCCGTATCAATTAATCCACCTTTTAAACGACCATGGTTAAAAATTGGCAAGGCACGAAGTTGTTTGCGTTCTTCGTTTGTCGCTTTCTTTTTAATCAATAAATAACGGCTTCCCCGTTGACGCCCAGTTCGAATAAAATTCTCATATTCTCTCGCTGTCTTTTCTGGAAACATTTTCGATAAACCTTTACTTAAATCAGTAATTTCTTCATCGAATATTTTTTTATCGACCACAGTTGGATCCATATGGATATCATAGAAAGAAACCGAAGTAACAAGCGGAGTATAATGAACATCTAATACTTCACCACGACGCGGAATTCGTTTAACCGTTCGAACAGGCATTTTCTCTTCAGAGGATGAAAAGACATTGGTGCGTCCTTCCCATTGAATAGAAACCGTTTTGAAAAGCACGACAAGCATGATCAGCACAAAACCGAAATAGATTAAATAGGCTCTCCACAATATGTCCTTATTCTCACTCATCTTTCTTTTCCTTCAATCGGATTACTTTCGTTTCGTTTACTGTTTCTTTTAATCCCTTTGGTCCTAATTTTTCAACCAATCTATATCTTCTCGTTTCTTCTTCTAATCTTGCCTTTGTTTCAACAAAGTCGGCCGTTGCCTCATCTAATTCTTTCTGTGTTTTTTCAATATCCTTAGAAAGTTCCTTTCCGTAATATCCTTTTGCCACAGTCAGAAGCAGCAGTAAAATCACAAAAAAGATGAAGCCTAAATTGTTAAGAACGAACTCGCGTGTAAGAAAATCTCCATTCAAAATCTGCGTAAAAGCAGTTGATTTCGAAGTTTTCTTCGGCTTGTCCGCTTTCTTTTCAACCTTTGGTTTTTCAATCGTTGGTTGTTCTTCTTCTGCGCCAGATCTTTCTATGTATTCATTGATACTCATCTTCGCTGACCAATTCTTAATTTTGCGCTTCTCGCTCTTGGGTTTGAAGCAATTTCTATTTCTTCTGGTACGATTGGATGTCTTACCACCTCATCGAATGGCTTGATCACATTTCCGTAAAAATCCTTTGTAATTTCACCTTCCAACGAGCCTTTTTTCATGAAATTCTTTACTAATCGGTCCTCCAATGAATGGTATGACATAACCACCAGGCGTCCGCCAGGTGCAATGATATCTGCTGTTTGTTCCAAGAATCTTTCTAACACATCGAGCTCTTGGTTCACTTCTATGCGCAAAGCCTGGAAAACCTGAGCAAAGAACTTATGTTCTTTTTGTCTCGGCGCACATTTCGACAAACCATCCATTAATTCTGATGTAGTTTTAATTGGGCGACTACTGCGTAAACGAACAATTTCACCAGCAACCTTACGTGCATTTGGTATTTCACCGTATTTTCTGAAAATGCGTGATAATTCGCGTTCGTCATAAGTGTTAACAACAGTTTTTGCCGTTAATTCCCCAGCTTGATTCATGCGCATGTCCAAAGGAGCGTTTGCGCGAATAGAAAAACCTCTTTCTGCCTCGTCAAATTGATGTGATGAAACGCCAAGATCTGCTAAAATTCCGTCCACATGTTTAATTCCCATCATTCGCAAATGATTTGAAATGAAGGAAAAGTTTGAGGCAATAAAAAAGAAATTAGGTGCTTCCCAAGCGTTCTTTTTTGCATCTGGATCTTGGTCAAAAACGATTAGTCGACCTTTATCACTTAATAAATCAAAAATAGCGCGGGAATGTCCACCACCACCGAAAGTAACATCGATGTATGTCCCGTCTGGATGAATATTCAATCCATCAAGACAAGGTTTTAGCATTACTGGTACGTGGTAGTCTATCTTATTCTCCATTGTCTAAATCACCCATTACTTCATCCGCCAAATCAGCGAAATCTGCCATGTTTCCTTCGATCATATCGAAGTATTTAGACTTATCCCAGATTTCAATTCGATCGTTGTATGCAATCAGCATAATATCTTGTTGTAATCCAACGCGCTCAGTATGAGCAGTTGGCACCAAGATTCGACCCGCATTATCCAAAGAAACCATTTTTGCACCTTGATGGAACAAACGATAAAACATTCGGTTTTTTGGTTTAAATAAATTCATTTTCGAAAGCTTTTCGCTGATTTTCTCCCACTCAGTAAGCGGGTACAGCGTCAAACAATCTTCAAATCCTTTATTCAGCATGAAATCACGTTGAGTTGCAGGAGAAAGCTGCTTCCGTAATCCGGAAGGAAATAAGAAACGCCCTTTTGCGTCCAACTTTACTTCAAATTCTCCTACTAAGCCTGCCATGACATAAATAATGGGTAAAATTAGTGGATTTCTACCACTTTTTACCACCAGGTTTTAAATTGTTAATAAATTCTAACGCGTAAAGAAAAGAATAGTTTCAATTGTATCAACAAAAATGTGAAAAATACATGATAAATAGCTGATTTTATAGCATTGTGGTAAAAAGTGGTAATAAAAATTCAAGCTTTATCATTTGAAGGTTATAAACATAATTCTAACAGGTTTTCAACAATTCTTTTGGACTGATTGTTACCTTAATTTGATTACATGTATTTTTGCACCATGACAAAAGAATTAAGAGGTTGGTTATTGCTTTTGCTTTTAGCTGGAATTTGGGGCAGTTCGTTCATCCTAATGAAGCGCGGAATGCATACAAACGATGGTGAAAGCATTTTTACTGACGCACAAGTTGCCGCACTTAGAATGACCATCGCTGGACTTGTACTTTTGCCGTACAGCATTCTTCATTTTCGAAAAATAAAATCACTCAAACAGTTAGTTTTTCTTGGGATCGTTGGTTTTTTTGGGAATTTTTTTCCAGCCTTTTTATTTACGTATGCTGAAACAGGAATTTCTTCTGGATTTACTGGAATGTTGAACAGTTTTACACCCATTTTCACCGTCATCATTGGTTTTGCAGTTTTCAAAGTGAAACTTTCAACCTTTCAATTGGTTGGAGTTGCGATTGGAACAATTGGTATATACTTGCTGATGGATGCTGGAAAAACCATTTCACTAAACGGAAGTTGGTCACACATTTTTGCAGTTGTCATCGCCACACTTTGCTACGCCATTAGTTTGAATACAATCAAACATACTTTACAAAACTTCTCCTCAGTAGAGATCACCTCTCTGGCTTTTATGCTGGTCTTACCTCCTGCTCTACTTGCACTTTTCCAATTTGGGACAATTGACACAATTCAAAACAATCCGCACGCCATGGAAGGATTAGGGTACATAGCTATTCTAGCCATTGTTGGAACAGCATTGGCAGTTATCCTATTCAATCGAATTATTAGCGTGACTTCAGCCCTATTTGCGAGTAGCGTTACCTATTTCATTCCAATCGTTGCCGTCCTAATTGGTTATTACTTTAATGAATTCATTTCATGGACCCAAGTATTGGCAATGGGAATCATACTTTTTGGTGTTTTCATCATAAATTTCAAACCTCAAGTAAAAAAATAAAATAGCTTTTAGTGTTCATTTCATCATACATTATAAAATGAACACTTGTTATCTGTATATTTAATCCAATGTCAATTTATTTTTGAAGCATTTTTTTTAAAATATCCTTATGAAAATTTACCACTTATTCTTTTTTGTTTTAATGTTCATAACGAATAACACATTTTCTCAAAGCTACCCAACAAACTGGCACAGAGCAAATGGCGACATTAATACAATGGCAGCAGATTCTGCGAATAACTTGCTCTATCTAGGAGGTTCTTTCAATGGATTCTATCCTCAATACAATGATTTTTATGGGAGCTTTTTAGATTTTACATCAGGAGAATCTGACACCTCTTTTGCCAATCCAAACAATTATGTTTATGCAAGCACGCCTGATGGTAACGGTGGAATTTTTATTGCAGGCAGTTTCACAAAATTTGGTGATAGTCTTCGAACTTACATTGCCCATTTAAATGCACTAGGCGAAGTTACGGCCTGGAATGCTGCGATTGATAGCACAAATTCTCTGACACAAATTAACACAATTCTGCTAGTAGGGAATACTTTATACGTAGGAGGAGTTTTTTCTTCTGTTCAAGGTCAAACCAGGTACAATCTAGCTGCTTTTAACAAAACAACTGGAGAATTGTTACCATGGGAACCAACTAATGATTCAATGATAATTGGATTAGCTGAATACAATGGATCAATTTTCGCGGGAGGCTGGGGCACCTTTTCCTCTCCATTTACCACCGCTTCTAATGCTATAGCGATGCTAGACCCGAATACAGGGGCGGTACAAAATTGGTATCCTTTAATTAATTCTGGAAGCGTTAAATCTTTTGCATTCTCAGGAGATAGTGTTTTCATTGGGGGTAATTTTCAATCTATATCAGGACAAAGTCGAAATGGTTTAGCTTGTATTTCATTGATTGATGGATCTTTGAGTTCATGGAATCCCGTGTTAAACACTAGCTTTAATACACCAGATGTAAAGACATTAATTCTTAATGATACAATCCTATATATTGGCGGTGTGTTTGAAGGTATTAATGGAGATTTAACTCGAAAATATGTCAGTGCTTTCGATATAAATTCGGGTAATAGTCTCTCTAGTTTCACCCCTTCTTTCGATTCGTATGTTCATAGTATGCTATTATTAAATGACACATTGATAGTCGGCGGAACTTTTTCCATAACAAACAACACATTTCAACCATATCTCATAAAATTGAATTCATCAACTGGAGAAACTATAAATTGGGACGCTGGCATAGGTAGTCATGTGTATACTTTGTCAGCAATAAACTCCCATATTTTTGTGGGTGGCGCACAAGAAATTTCAGAGGTTAAATACAGAAATTTACTTGCTGCTTTTGACCTAAATACGGGCAAACCTAATTCATTCAAATGTCTACCTTTGGGAGGCGACACTATCAATAAAATACTCTTGAATGACTCCATCCTTTATTTCGGAGGAAGCTTTACTTCTGTTGACGGATTGAATAGATTTAACCTGGCATCATACAACACCTCAATCAACAGTTTAACTAATTGGAATCCTAACATTAATGGAATAGTGAGATCCATGGTAATTATTGAAAACATACTGTTCGTAGGAGGTGATTTTACGGAAGCATCAGGACAAGAAAGAAATCATCTCGCTTCATTTGATTTAGCAACCGGAAATCTAACATCTTGGAATCCAAATGTCGATGGACCGATTTATGATCTTACACACATTGGAAACTATCTTGCCATCGGTGGAAATTTCAACAATATAGACGCTGATTCAAGGAGCAATGTAGCTCGCTTTTATTTAAATTCACTAACCTTAGACCCATGGGCCCCGCAAGTTAACAACACGGTAAAAACTATTTGCGAATATGGCAATGACATTTTGCTGGGCGGGGAATTCACATTTATTGACACAATTTCTAGATCATTTTTGGCTTCTGTTACAAATTCGACAGGATTTACTAACCCCTTAAATTTAAATCCTAATGAAAAAATCAACAAAATAAAATCC
>Ga0075012_10000604_pt1 | contig 37632 bp, 19 predicted proteins | sample All_14_2_FD_71474 | JGI IMG/M metagenome (GOLD analysis project Ga0075012, IMG submission 71474) | Freshwater microbial communities in response to fracking from Pennsylvania, USA - Allegheny Zone_MetaG_DW_15 | ecosystem: Environmental > Aquatic > Deep subsurface > Groundwater > Drilled...
ATTCGCGTGAGCGAACAGTCCTCAAGGCCCGAAGGGCCATCCCGCACCATCCGGCCGCAGGCAGGATAAATCCCGGCGGCCCGATCCTCGCGAAAGCGAGGCGTTTAACAAAATTTGAACCCTTGGGTTCCGCGCCATTCGCGTGAGCGAACAGTCCTCAAGGCCCGAAGGGCCATCCCGCACCATCCGGCCGCAGGCAGGATAAATCCCGGCGGCCCGATCCTCGCGAAAGCGAGGCGTTTTACATAATTTGACGCCCCTGGGTTCAGTGTCGGCCACGGAATGGCTTGTGATTTCCAGGACGACCGGGGATATCAGGGTTTTTTTTCACAAACTCCAAGAAGGTGTTCGTGCCCAGACGCCAGATGTGGGGATTGTCCGGGTCCACCGCGACGATATTCCTGCAGTCGAAAGAAATATCCTCGATCAAAAGCCGGGAACCTTTGACTTCGAAGGTATGGACACTGCCGTTCAATTTGACCCAGTATTTCTTGGGATCGAGGTAAACCTTGGCCAGGAGTCGTTTGGGGGCCAACCTGCGGCTGGCCAGGACCATCAAGATCACCATCCCGACAACCAGGAGCAGGCCTCCCACGGAGGCCAGAGCGGAATAAAACCGGGGCGCCAGATGATCCCAGATTTCGGAAGGATCTTTCAGGCTCCGGCCCACGGTGGCGAACACGGGAAGGGAAACCAGGTAAAGCGCCCCATAGGACACGGCGTAGATGAGGGAGGGGAGGGGCAGCAATTGCACCCCCGCCAGGCAGGCACCCAGCACAGGCCATTCGAAATAGACCACCAAGGCGGCGGCGGTCCAGAAAATCCGGATGAAGATCCAGAGGGCGTAGGGATCGCTGCGGAGCGCCTTTTGCCAACGGACGAGGAAGGGATCGTTGGAGGGGGTGTTTTCTTGCAGGACCTGCTCCTCCGTTCCGGCCCCGGCTGCGGGCGGTTGGAAAGCCTTGAAAAGCGCGGGAATCTGGAACCGGGGCGGGGGGATGTTGTTTTTCCCGACGATGTTTTCCGGGCGGCGGGCGATATCCGCCAACTCGAAGTAGCCCGGGGTGTCGTTCCCCCGGCTCTTCATGCCGGGGATCTCGGTGAGCGGCAGCACGAAAAAATACGGCAGGATATTGCAAACCACGAGGAAGACCAGGAGTCCGGGCAGGCGTTTGCCCAGCAGGTAACACAGGGCCACCACCAGGATCAGATCGAGGGCCATGCTGATCAGGACGAATTCCTTGAAGCCACTCATGCCGTGTATTCTGGACTAGCCCAATTGACCGCCCCGGAACAAGAGGATTTGACCGCGCATTGACGATCCACCCCGATTCTGGCTTTATCTTCACTTCATGAAAACATTCGGAATCGGGCTGGTGGGATGCGGCGTGGTGGGCGGCGGCGTGGTCCGCCATCTCCAGGCCAACCACGACCTTCTCACGGAACGCAGCGGGGTGGGCATGGAACTGCGGGTGATCGCCACCCTGGAACCCAAGAAAGTCCCCGAGAACAGCGGGGCCCGTTTGACCGGCAACTGGCGGGAGGTCGTGGATGATCCCACGGTCGACATCGTCGTCGAGTTGATGGGAGGCACCACCATCGCCCGGGAAGTGGCCGAGGCCGCCCTGCGTGCGGGAAAATCCCTCGTGACCGCCAACAAGGCCCTCCTGGCCCATTGCGGGGAGGAGCTTTTCGCCCTGGCGGAAAAACACCATGCCTCCATTTATTTTGAGGCCAGCGTGGCCGGGGGCATCCCCATCATCAAGGCCCTGCGCGAAGGCCTGCGCGCCAACCGCATCCTCTCCATCCACGGCATCATCAACGGGACCTGCAATTACATCCTCAGCCGCATGGCCGATGAGGGGTCCGATTACGCCGGGGTTCTGGCCGAAGCCAAACGCCTGGGTTATGCCGAAGCCAACGAGGCGCTGGACGTGGACGGCATCGATGCCGCACACAAGGCCGTCATCCTGGCCTCGCTCGCCTACGGGTTCTGGGTCAAGATGGACCAGCTTTATGTGGAGGGCATCCGGAAAGTGAGTTCCCTGGACATGGCCTTTGCTCGCAAACTCGGCTACACCATCAAGCTTCTGGCGCATATCCGCCCCGACGAACACAATGCGGTGGCCGTTCGCGTCAATCCCACCCTCGTGCCGCTGAGCCATGTGCTGGCCTCGGTTTCGGGCGTCTACAATGCGGTGGCCGTGGAGGGCGATGTCGTCGGACGCACCCTCTTTTACGGGCGCGGTGCCGGGGCGGATGCCACGGCCAGTGCGGTATTGGGGGACATCTCCGAGGCGGCCATCGACCGCAACCACGGTTCCGGATTCCGCCGCCTCGCCTCGAACACCTGCTACAGCGGCACGGTTCCGGTGCAGGAAATGATGTCCCGGTTCTACGTCCGTCTCAACGTGACCGACCGTCCGGGGGTTCTGGCCCGGGTGGCGGATGTTTTTGGGCGCCACCGCATCGGTATTTCCTCGGTCTTCCAGCCGGAGGGCCATGAGGGGGAATCGGTTCCCCTTGTGATGTTGTTGGATGATGCCCGGGAATCGGATTTTTCCTCGGCCCTGGAGGAAATTGAAAACCTGGATGTGGTCCGCCGCCCGTCCCAGGTCATTCGCGTGGAGGATTTTTCATGAGCACACCCTGGCCCGGCCTGATCGAACATTACCGCGCGTTTCTTCCCGTCACGGACAAAACCCCGGTCATCACCCTCCTGGAGGGCAACACGCCCTTGATCCCAGTTCCCCGTTTTGCCGCCGCCATCGGGGCCCGGATCGAACTGTTCCTGAAATACGAGGGACTCAACCCGACCTGTTCCTTCAAGGACCGCGGCATGACCCTGGCCATGTCCGTGGCCATGGAACGCGGCGCCAAGGTTGTCGCCTGCGCCAGCACCGGCAACACCTCGGCCGCCGCCGCCGCCTATGCCTCGCGCGCGGGACTGAAGTCCGTCGTGGTCCTGCCCCACGGAAACATCGCCATGGGCAAACTCGCCCAAGCCCTGATTTACGGGGCCAAGATCATTCCCATCAGCGGCAATTTTGACGATGCCCTCGATCTCGTCCGTGAACTTGGAAAACTGGAGAGTTTCGAAGTGGTCAATTCCATCAACCCCGTGCGCATCGAAGGCCAGAAGACCGCGGCTTTCGAGATTTGCGATGTCCTGGGGCGCGCGCCGGACTATCACTTCATTCCCGTCGGCAACGCCGGGAACATCACCGCCTATTGGAAGGGTTTCCGCGAATACCAGGCTGCCGGCAAGGTGTCCTCGTTGCCCAAAATGATGGGCTGGCAGGCCGCCGGCTCGGCTCCGATCGTGGACGGAAAAATCATCGAGCACCCGGAGACCGTGGCCACCGCCATCCGTATCGGCAACCCCGCCAGCTGGCAGCCGGCCGTGGCCGCGGCCAGGGATTCGGGGGGCAGGATCGACAAGGTCACCGACGAGGAAATTCTCTTTGCCTACCAATTGCTGGCCTCGACCGAGGGGATCTTTGTCGAGCCGGCCTGCGCGGCCCCCCTGGCGGGTTTGATCCGGCTGACGAAAACCCATCCATTGCCGGCAGGCTCCGTGGTCACGGCGACCATGACCGGCCACGGCCTGAAAGATCCGGACCGGGCCATCAAGTGCGCTGCCCAGGAACTGGTTCCCGTTCCGGCGACACGCGAAGCCGTCCTCCGGGCCATCGGTATTTGAGAATCCGCCGGGAAAGGGTGCCGGGCCCTCCCTTTATGGTGCGGGGGACCTGTTCAAGGGGTGGGCCCCATGATCAGAAGGCATGACTTAAGCGAACGGGAATGTTTTCCTGCGAGGATTTGATAACGCCCGGGTGTTGTCCGCCAAGTCCTGGTGGCGGGGTCGAATGTTTCGAATGTTCTCCTGTCGAGCGTGAAGGTCACGGTGGTTTCCCCGCCTGCGGGCACCTCCACCTTGGAGAAGGCGCGCAGTTCTCGGGGCGGGCGGGGAAGGGCCGGGTCGAGATGGCTGATATACAACTGGACGACTTCGCGGCCCTGGCGGCGGCCGGTGTTCCGGACCGTGACGGTGACAGTGACCGTTTCACCGGGCAGGATTTGCGGCTTCGACAGGGAGGGTTCTGAAATCTCGAAGGTGGTGTAGCCCAGGCCGAAGCCGAACGGGAAGTGCGGCCCGATTCCCGCGGTATCGAAATGCCGGTAGCCCACGGAGAGGCCTTCCTCGTACAGGACTTTGTCTCCATCGCCGGGATAGTTCCGGATGGCGGCATGGTCCTGGAGGCGGTGGGGGATGGTGTCGGGCAGGCGGCCCGAGGGTTCTGCCAGTCCGAAGAGGATGCGGGCGATGGCCCGTCCCCCCTCCTGTCCCGGATACCAGGCCTCGAGGATGGCGGGGACCTGTCCGGCCCAGGGCAGGGTGACCGGGCCGCCATTGTTGAGGACCACGACACAGCGGGGGTTGGCTGCGGCCACGGCTCCGATGAGCTCTTGTTGGATCGCCGGGAGCTCCATGTCGGTGCGGTCATGGCCGCCCCCTTCAAGCAGGTTGGAGAGGCCCGCACAAAGGATGACGGCATCCGCGGACCGGGCCATCTCGGCGGCCTTTTGGACCGGGCTCGGGGCTCCGGGAATTTCCCATTCGAAGCGCACCCCGGCCCGCGCGGCACGTTTGGAATAGATGATTTCCACGGAGACCGTTTCGTCCTTGTTCAAATCGCGCGTGAACGTGGCGTAGTGGTTCTGGAAAGTGGCCTCGAAGTTGTCCGAGGAGGGATCATCCCACTCATCCACGACGGGCTCCCCGTCGACCAGGACACGGATGCATCCTTCCTGGGCATGGACGCCAAAGCGGTAGCGACCGGTGATGGGCGGGGAGAGGCGCCCCCGGAAGCGCACGGCGAAATCCCCCCGCTGGATGCCGGCCCCCGGCGTGGCCCAGCCCCAGGAGAAATCCACCTGCGGAACCTGCCAGGCGGCCACCCGGGGGCCGCTGATCTGGCGTGCATTGTAAAATTCCGCGAATAGACCGGGTTTTTCGTTCCCGTCCTCGTCCGTGTGGAAAAAGTGGTCCGCGACCGGTTCCATGGTGCCCGCGATCCCGCATCCCTCGACAAAGCGCACCTCGGCCAATCCTTCGCAAATTTCCCGGATTCCCTGCAGGGGGCTGACCGAATAGGGGGGGGTCACGGAGGCGCTGCCCCCGCCGCCCAGCCGGGCCCACGCGGCGTTGGGTCCGACCACGAGGATGGATCGCATCTTCCGGGGATCGAGGGGCAGGAGATCCCCCTCGTTCTTCAAAAGGACCAGGGATTCCTCGGCGACTTCGAGGGCGATGGCCTGGTGTTCGGGAGTGTTGAGCGAGCCCTTGTCCGTGCCCTGCGCGTATTTGAGGAGCGCGGAGAGGAGCCGGCCGGCCTTGTCGTCGATGTCCTTTTCCGTCAGCAGGCCGTCCCCGAGGGCTTGCAGTACCGCCGGGGGGTTTAAGAACTTCCCGGGCCCGGGCATTTCAAGGTCGAGCCCGGAAGCATAGACGCCCGGGGTGTGCACCGAGCGCCAATCGGAAATGATGAATCCCTTGTATTCCCACTCGCCCTTGACGATCCCGGAAATCAGCCATTTGCATTCGGCGGTGTACTCGCCGTTGAGGCGGTTGTAGGAAGTCATGATCGAACAGGGGTCGCCGAGGCGGAAGGCGAGTTCGAAGGCGCGAAGGTACAATTCGCGCAGGGTGCGTTCGTCGACCTCCGAGCTGTTCTTGCTCTGGTCCTTCTGCTGGTTGTTCGCACTGATGACCTTGAGGCAGGCCCCGACGCCCGCGGACTGGATGCCGCGGATCTCGGCGGCGCCGAGGATACCGGCGAGCCACGGATCTTCCGAGAAAGTTTCGAAACTCCGGCCGTTCAGGGGGTGGCGGTGGAGGTTGAGCATCGGTCCGAGGAGAATGGAGCACCCGAGAGCGCGGGTTTCCTCGCCGAGGGCCCGTCCGGCCCGCTCCAAGAGGGCGGGGTTCCAGGTGGAGGCCATGCCGATGCCGGTGGGGAAGCAGGTCGAGGGGGTGGCGTCCCCGCCGACGAGGGTGGCGCCGTGGCCGCAGTCGGTGACGCGGGCCCCGCGCACGCCGAGCCGTGCGACCCCGCGGAGGTGCCAGTCGTCCACGCCCGCGAGGAGGGAGGCCTTTTCTTCCAGGGTCATCCGGCCGAGGATGGCCTGAGTATCCATTTGGTTAATTAAGTTGCCGGGTTCCGGGGACATGCCGGGTCTTTGTTAAGGCACAACGGGCGCGGAGGCAAACGGTTTCGTAAATGGGTGAAATGGCCGGTTGTTTTTCCTCCCAAAATCGCTTGCCAGAACCGGGCTCCGGCTGTTGACTTGCCTATGGCCCGCGCCACGCCTCCCCCCTCCCCGGAACCCGGCGGTTCGTATTTTTCCGCCGAAGCCTTTTTTGCCCGCACGTCCGCCGAGGCCCTGACCTACGATGACGTTTCCCTGGCGACGAATTATTCCGAGATCCTGCCCCGGGATGCCCGTCTTGCGACCCGGATTTCCGACCAGTTGACCCTGCAACTTCCCATCATCTCCGCCGACATGGACACGGTGACGGAGTCGGAAATGGCCATTGGCATGGCGCTCAACGGCGGGCTCGGCCTGATCCACTACAACCTGAGCGAGAAACAGCAGGTCAAGGAAGTCACCCGGGTCAAGAACCACGTCCACGGCCTGATCCAGGATCCCATCTCCGTCCGTCCGGACCAGTTGATCGGCGATGTCCTGGAAATGGTCGAACAACGGGAATTCAAGTTCCGCACCTTTCCGGTGGTGGATGCGCAGGGAGTCCTGGTCGGCCTGCTTTCCAGCACGGTGGTCCGCCCGCGTTATGCCTCCAAGACCGTGCACGAGGCCATGATGCCGCGCCCGCAGATCTTCACCATCTGCGAGGACGACCTGGGCGAGAACCGGGTGGCCGCGGCCGACCGGTTCTTCAGCGAGCACATGGGCATCCACAAGCTTCTGGTGGTAGACAAGCACGACAGCCTGCGCGGCCTTTTCACCCTTTCCGACATCGAGCGCATCACGGAAGAAAACACCTCCCGTTCCCGGGCGGCCCGGGACAGCCATTTCCGCCTCGTTTGCGGGGCGGCCATTGCCGCGACCCGGACCGCGGCGGGCGAACTCGACCGTGCCCGCATCCTGGAGCATGTGGGCCGGCTGGTGGGCGAGGGGTTGGATGCGGTGGCGGTTTCCACCGCGCACGGGCACACGCGCGGGGTGGGTGACACCGTCCGCCTGGTCCGCGACGCATTCCCGGATTTGACCATCATTGCCGGCAATGTCACCAGCAGCGAGGGTGTGGAATTCTTGGCCGGGTCCGGAGCCAATGCCGTCAAGGTGGGCCAGGGGCCCGGTTCCATCTGCACCACCCGGATTGTCGCCGGGGTGGGCATCCCGCAATTGACCGCCCTTTACACCGCTTCATCCGCGGCCCGCAAATGCGGGGTCGCCCTCATCGCCGACGGCGGTATCACCAAGTCGGGCGACATCGTCAAGGCCCTCACTCTGGCCGACGCCGTGATCTGCGGCGGCATGCTCGCCGGTTGCCGGGAAGCCCCGGGCAAGATCATTGAAATCAACGGCAAGCTTTTCAAGCAATACCGCGGCATGGGGAGCCACGAGGCGATGAAGGCCGGTTCGGCCGCACGCTATGGGCATGAGAAAAAGGATGTGAACCGCAAGGCGGCCGCCGAGGGCGTGGAAGCGCTGAAGGAAATTTCCGGATCGCTTGACGATACCCTGTCGCAGCTGGCGGGGGGGATCCAGAGCGGGATGGGGTACCTGGGGGCGGTGGATTTGGCGCAATTGAAAGCCAAGGCCCGCTACGTCCGGGTGACCGCCGCCGGCCAGCGCGAGGCCGCGCCGCACGACATCATCGAGATCAAGACGACGAAGGAATAGGCGGTTTTTTTGCGTCGGGCCGGTCCTTTTTCGCAAAGTCATTTGGAAAACTTTGGAATTGCGCCATATTGCGTGCAGCCATTTCCGAACAACCCCCTGAAAGCCTCCGCCTTATGAGCCAAACAGCCGGTCCATCCATCCTTTTCCAACCGCTGAAATTCGGTGCATTCACCACGCGCAACCGTATTTTCATGGCGCCGCTCACCCGCTGCCGGGCTTCGGCCGGGCGTATTCCCAATGATTTGATGGCGGCCTACTACCGCCAGCGGGCCTCCGCCGGGTTGATCCTCAGCGAAGCCACCTCGGTTGATCCCATGGGGGTGGGGTATCCCGACACCCCGGGTATCTGGTCGGATGAACAAACCGAAGGGTGGAAGAAGATCACCGGGGCGGTGCATGGAGAAGGCGGGATCATCCTCCTGCAGCTCTGGCATGTGGGACGGATTTCCGATCCCTTGTATCTGGATGGGAAGCTTCCCGTCGCCCCGAGCGCCCTTGCCGCCGAAGGGCACGTGAGCCTGGTCCGCCCAATCAAACCATTTGTCACCCCGCGGGCGCTGGACCGGGCGGAAATTCCCGGGATCATCGAGGCCTACCGCCGCGGGGCGCAGAATGCGCAGCGGGCCGGGTTCGATGGCGTGGAAATCCACGGAGCCAACGGCTACCTTCTCGACCAATTCCTCCAGGATTCCTCCAACCTGAGGACCGACGACTACGGGGGTTCCTTGGAAAACCGTGCCCGGCTCATGTTGGAAGTCGCCGATGCCTGCATCTCGGTTTGGGGAGCCGACCGGGTGGGCATGCACCTGGCGCCGCGTGGGGACGCCCACGGCATGGGGGATTCCGATCCTGCAACCACTTTTGGATACATCGCGCGGGAATTGGGCAGGCGGAAGCTCGCCTTCCTCTGCGCCCGCGAGTCGCACTCCCACCCGGAGAAGGCCCCGCTGGGCCCCGGGTTGAAAAAACAATTCGGCGGCGTCTTTGTGGCCAACGAGGGGTTTACCCGCGAAAGCGCGGCGGAGGCCTTGGCCGCAGGCCGGGCCGATGCGGTCGCCTGGGGGAAAACATTCATCGCCAACCCCGACCTGCCGGAACGGTTCCGCCGGGGTGCCGATCTCAACCCGCCCGTGCCGGAAAAATTTTACGCCCAGGGCGCGGAGGGCTACACCGACTATCCGCCACTGCCTCCGGGGGACAGTTGAACGATTCCGCCGCCGGTGGGGAATACGAGACCGGTTTGCCGCATCCCAATGAACATGTCCCCCGATTTTGAATCCGCCAGCCGTGTCCTGGCAGCCGCGGATCCCGTCATGGCCGGATTGATCCGCGTCCACGGCCCCTGTTCGATTGTCGCGGACAGGAGGCGATCACCTTGTGAGGCCCTGATGCGGGCCGTGGCCCACCAGCAGCTCCATGGAAAGGCCGCCGAGACGATCCTCAAGCGGTTCCGCCTGCTGTTTCCCCACAAAAAATATCCCAAGGCGGACGAGCTCGCCTCCGTCGATGACGGCCAGCTCCGTGCCTGCGGATTTTCCCGTCCGAAAATCGCCGCCCTGCGGGACATTGCCGCGCGGACACTGGATGGCACGGTTCCGACCTCGCGCCAGATCCTGAAAATGGGGGACGGGGAAATCATCGAACGCCTGACCCGGGTGCGGGGTGTCGGCCGGTGGACGGTGGAGATGCTGTTGATTTTCAAATTGGGACGCCCCGATGTGCTGCCGGTGGACGACTTCGGTGTGCGCAACGGTTTCCGAATTGCCTACCGCAAGCGGCAAATGCCGACGCCCCGGGCACTGAACAAATACGGCGAGCGCTGGGCCCCCGCCCGCACTTTGGCCGCATGGTACCTCTGGCGGGCCGCCGATGCCGCCAAAAACAAAGCTTCCATCCAGGGCGTCAACGCCTGAAACCGAAACCATGAACAGAAGGCAACGAAGGTAACAAAGCAAGCCATGGGGAGAGGGTGCAAATACCCCCACATCCCGTTATTGCTTTTCGATCTTTGTCAATTTCTGTCCAACCAACCCAAAATCCATGAATGAAAAACTAAAACTCCTCGCCAAAGATCTCACCCGGGAATTCCCCCGCAGCCCGCGCGAACTGCTGGCGGGATATGTCATCGCCGCACGCTGTTTGGACAAATGCCGCTCGGTGCTGGCCGGGACCGCGGGTGAGTACCACTCGGGTTGTCCCCTGGACCTGTTTTTCCTCGAATATGTCGGAATCGCCTACGAAGATTTCAAGGCGCAGGTGGCCACGGGTGCCACCGATGCGGAAATGGCCGGATGGCTTGATGCCCGGGCCGTGAAACGCCCCCGCATCGAGGTCATCAAATGGAACAACGGCTGGCGCGACAAGAGGATGAGCGAACTCCCGGACAAACTGCAGGAATACATGGAGGACTACATCCCCAAGTTCATCCGCAGGAACCGGCCGGTCTACCATTTCTTCGACGTCTACGACATTGAGGAGCAGAGGATTTGAGAATTTAACAGGAGAGAACGGAGACAACAGAGCAAGGCAGTTTCTGGTTTTGTTTTACCCCCCCATGTCTTGCTCTGTTTGCTCGGTTCCCTCCTGTTCCATTGATTAATTCTTGATCCCGGAAAAGGCCAGGGAGACCCGGACATCGTCTCCGATGGGACCGGCCATGTGGTTCATCCCGAAATCACTCCGTTTGAGGACGAATTCGGTTTCCCCGCCCCGCCGTGTTTCGCCCTGCATCCCCTTGACCTCGTCAGTGCCGGTGAAATCGAACGTAATGCTTTTAGTGACTCCTATGACGGTGAAATCGCCGGTCACCTTGTAGAGGTTGGGGCCGGTTTTTTCGACCTTGGTGCTTTTGAAGGAAAGGGTTGGGGCCTTTTCCACGCCGAAGAATTCCGGTTTGCGGAGGTGGGCATCCCGTTTTTCGCTGCCGGTGTCGATACTGGCGGCTTTGACGATGACGTTGACGGAGCTGTTTTCCGGTTTTTCCGGGTCGAAGACCACCTGGCCCTCGAAGTCATTGAAAGATCCGTTGACCCAGCTGATCCCCAGATGGCGGATCTTGAAACCGATCGAGGAGTGGACCGGGTCGATTTTGTAGGTTTCAGGGGCGGCGGAGATGGGGTGGGTGAGGGCCAGGGAGACGGCGGCCAGGAGGCAGAGGCGGGGCAGGATGTTCATGATTTGACAGGAGTAGCACAGGTTGGCGGGATGGCCACCCCTGTGGGCCGGTTTTTTCAACGGTTCCAGACAATATCATCGCCCTTATGGAAAATGGGGATTAGATGGGATAGTTCAAAACGTCCGGAACCCCCTTTCCCGCCTTCATGAAATTGTCCCCCGAGCAGAAAATCGCCGGTGTCCTGGTGCCTTTGTTTGCCCTGAGGAGGGAAGAGGACCTCGGTGTCGGGGACACGGCAGCCCTGGAGGACTTCATTGTCTGGGCACACGGGCACGGGCTGAGTTTGGTGCAGATCCTGCCGATCAATGAAACCGGGGCCGACAACAGCCCGTACAATGCGATCAGCAGTACCGCGCTCGACCCGGTGCTCCTGCGCACCGATCCCGGGGCCATTGAGGACCTGCGTGCGGAGGATTATTCAGCGGAGTGCGCACACTTCGATCTGGCTTCCCTGCGCACGGGTCCGGTGGATTACCCGAAGGTGAAGGCGTTGAAGCGGGCCCTGCTCTGGCGGGCATTCCTGGTCTTTGAAGCCGGCCTGTCCCGGGGATCGGAACGAACCGCGGATTTCATGGCCTTCCGCCGCTCGAAGCAGGAGTGGATCGAGGATTACGCCCTGTTCCGGGTTCTGATGGATGAGTATGGCAGCGAACAGTGGGATTTGTGGCCGGAGGCCGTGCGCACCTCTGCCGGTGCCCGTCGCTGGATCGAGGGCCAACCCGGGGAGCGGCAAAAAGAATGGGCCCGTTTGATGACTTTCCATGCCTATGTGCAATGGATCGCTTTCGGCCAATGGGCGGGGGTAAAGGGGCTCTGTGACCGGTTGGGCGTGGTGCTCATGGGGGATGTTCCCATCGGGGTGAGCTACTACAGTTCGGATGTGTTTTCGCGGGGCGAGATTTTCGACCTGGCGTGGTCGGGGGGTGCCCCGCCGGAACGGATTTTCAAGTGCGATCCCTTTACCGAAAAGTGGGGGCAGAACTGGGGAATTCCGCATTACCGGTGGGATGTGCTGAAGGAACGGAATTACGATTGGTGGAGGCAACGGGTGGCCACAGTGCGCTCGGTGTTCCATCTGTTCCGGATCGACCATGTCCTGGGCTTTTACCGGATCTACAGTTTCCCCTGGCGGCCCCAGAGGAACGCCGAGTTCCTGCCCTTGGAAGAGGTGGAGGCGAAGTCGCGGACGGGCGGGCGTCTCCCCGGTTTCCTGCCGCGGGGCGATGACACCCCGGAAGACCGTGCGGCCAACCGGGCCGGGGGAGAGGCCCTCCTCAGGATGGTTCTGGAGGAAGTGGGGGAGCACTGCCTTGTGGGGGAGGATCTCGGTGTGGTGCCGGAATATGTGCGCCCGAGCCTGGCTTCCCTAGGAATTGCCGGTTTCAAGATTCCGGTCTGGGAAACGGCCCCGGATGGCCGGCTCACGCCGGGGGAGGACTATGACCGCCTTTCGCTGGCCACGTATGCCACCCACGACCATGATCCGCTTTGCACCATGTGGGAAAAGTGGCTCGAAACATTGGCGAGGGAAAACCCCGGGGATGCGGAGTCGGGGCGGGAGGCTGGGGGTGTGCGGGAGCAGATGCAGAAGTTGCTCGATTACGCGGGCACGGGCCTGGCCGCCGGCCGGATTCCCTACGATGACGCGCTTCGCGAAGCTCTCTTGCGGGCACTTTTCCGTTCCAATTCATGGATTGCGGTAGTCATGATCACGGATCTTTGGGGTACGAACGAGCGGTTCAACGTCCCGGGGGCGGTGGCGGATTCGAACTGGACCCGCCGCCTTGATTTGCCGGTGGCGGCGTGGGACGGGATCCCCCGGATGGCGGGCAAGATGGAACGCATTGCCCGGATGATCCGGGAATCGGGGCGGGAGGCTTCCCCGGCCCTGCGGTGAGCAAGGAGGGAAAGGACCGTGGAGGAGGTTATTGAATGAACTGTTCAAAGGGTTCGGTTCAGGGGGGTCTTGTTAGATGCAATGAGGGAGCATAGGCTGATGGTCAGGGGGCAGTATGAATATAAAATCAATCCAAAGCGCGCGTGGGTTCACCCTGATTGAGTTGCTGGTGGTCATCACGATCATTGGCATTCTTGCGGGGTTGTTGTTTCCGGCAGTGACCCGGGCCCTGGATGCGGCCATGGCGGCCAAAGCCCGGAATGACGTCACCCAATTGGTATCCGCGGTCAAGGCCTACCAACTCGAATACGGGAGGCTGCCCACCACGGTGGTTTCGAGCGACGACGGCCAGGAGGCTGTGCAGGGCTGGTTTCAGGACAACAATGATGAAATCATGCGCGTACTGATCGGGGAGAATTACAATGATTTGAATGCCCGGGGGATTGTATTCCTGGAAGCCCGCCAGGCGAAGGGTTCCGCCGGATCTTTCAAGGACGGGCTGGGCACGGACAAAAAATATTACGATCCATGGGGAACGCCCTACGCCATCAAAATGGACACGAGCTACAACAACGAATTGGAGTACTACGGCAAGGATTACCAGAACAACGTGAGGACCACGGTGTTCGCCGTCTCTTTCGGGAAGAACAAGAAACAGCAGCATCCCGGCAAGGCAATGGATGACGAAGGCGTGAAGGTCGACGACATCGTGAGTTTCCGTTAAGTGCCGACCGGTCTTATTTCTTGCGGGCGCCGTTTTTTTTCACCGCACCTGCATGGCACAGGGTGGTTCCCGGAACCCAGAAGCTTTCCACCATCATGCAGCGGGGGCATTCCGGAATGCCTTTTTCATTGCGGTGGAGCTGGCCGATCAGCAGGTCGATGGCAAAGGCGCCGACCAGGTGGTTGCTCTGCTTCATCCCGCTCCAGCCTTCCAACTCCCGGGTGAGGTCCAGATGGATGAGGCCGATGTCGCCGGGGCATTTGAGCCCATGGGCGGTGATCCATTCGCGGATTTCGGGGTGGGTGCAGACGACCACGTCGGGGTGGTGCCGGTCGAGCCAGGCGCAGAATTCCCGGCGTTTGCCCGGCTGGAAGTCGAAGCCGGGGATGTGTTCGGCAAATTTAGGGGGGCCGGCATAGAAACCGGCGGTGAAACGGTGGTCGATGTTTTCCTCGATCGTGGGGTCGATGGCCAGCCCCGGGCGTTTGTAGCCCAACAGTTGCAGTTGTTCCGCGGCGTGCAGGGCGGTGGAGAACTGGTCGTTGCAGGCGAAGTGGAGGGCGGGCCGTTCGGGCCTGACGCCGACCACGACGCAGGCCAGGTCGCTCCACAGGAGGTCGAACTTCGGTGGGATTTCCCGGTGTTCGAGGACCCCGGCGATGATGACGCCGCGGATATTGCGGACGCGGAGGATCTGGCGGAGCCGGGTGGGTTCCATGCCGGGGTCGCGCAACCAGAATTCATCCAGGCCATAGCCCAGTTCGGCGCTGTGGGACTGGAGACCTTCGGTCCAGGTGCGGAAGGTGAGGTTGGTCCGCAGGGCGTCCGGATCGGTGGACGCGTTCAAGAGGGCGAGCGTGGACTGGTACTTGGGGTTTTTGCTCGCCCGGAGCTGGGCCATCAGATTGGCCACCACGGCGTTCGGAATGTAGCCCAACCGCCCGGCGACGGCCTGAATGTGCTGGCGTGTTTCCTCGCGGAGACGGGGGTCGTTCCGGAGAGCCAGCGAGACCGTGGCTTTGCCCACGCCCGCGACCCTGGCAATATCCGTCATGTTTACTGCCATATACAGTTAAGGTACAATTTTCCCGCGTCAGTTCCAGTCCCGATTCGCTGCGGCGGTCGGATGGAATGCCTTAAACATACTCCAAAATTTGAACTGTTCAAGGGAATGGGTTTGCAGGGATTGCCGTATTCGCATATTTTGCAGACGTACCGGAGACAAATTAACCCCTCTTGCTGAGAAGTTTACGGAAGAAAAAGCCGTAGGCCTTCATAAGCATGAGGGACTGTCGAAGGGATTTGCATGAAAGCCCGCCCCTTTTCCATCAATGCCTTAATGGCGGTTGGTCTGCTGGTCGTACTGCTTGGTGGGAATACGCCACTCCGTGCGGAGGCGATGCTGCAGTATTTCAACACCAGCTGGGTGGAAATCGCCCGCAAGATGCCCGAGTTGGCCGAGGCGGGTTACACGTCCCTCTGGCTGCCTCCGCCGACGAAGGGAAGCGGGGGGCTTTCCGTGGGCTATGACCTTTGGGACCCGTTCGACCTGGGTTCGGTCGACCAGCGTGGATCGGTCCGCACCCGTTATGGCACGGAGGCTGAACTTCTCCACTTGATGGAAGTGGCCCACCGTTTCGGCATCCGCGTTTATTTCGACAACATCATGAACCACCGGGCGTTCGATGTGCCCGGCTACAACGAAAACACCCCGATCGACACCTACCCGGGGATGGTGCCCGAGGATTTTCACCTCCGGGTGACCGAGGATGGGTTCTATCGGAAATGGGACAACACGCGCGATTGGGGAAGCGCCTGGCAGGTGCAAAATCTAGGTTTGGCCGACCTGATCGACATCGCCCACGAAACCCCGAATGCGAACTTCGGCCGCACCGAGGGCTCCACCCATCCCAAATATTCTTTCGTGCGGCATCCCAACAACCCGGAATTTTACAACCGGCTTCCGAACGGAACCTATGTGGGATTCGGCCCCAACAACGGGATCACCACCCAGATGATCGCCGAAAATCCGGATTTCTACAAAGAGGACGTGGGGGCCTACCTCATCCGCAATGTCCGCTGGTTGATGGACCGGACCAGGGCGGACGGCTTGAGGCTCGATGCGGTCAAGCATGTGCCGGATTACTTTTTCGGCCAGCAGAGCGGGGCGGACAAGGACTCCAGTGATGCGGGCTACCTCGGCGGAGTCCAACGCCAGTTCAACCTCACGCGCGGGTATTCCGATGCCAACCACCGCGACTCCGTATTCGACACTGAAAAAGGGCGGGACGATGCGATGGTATTCGGCGAACACCTCGGGTCGCCCCCTGGCTATTCCGGTTATTGGGATGCGGGGATGCGCCTGGTCGACAATGAACTCCGTTCGAAATTGAACGGGGTCCTCGGCAGCCCCTGGGGTACGCTGCAGGGATTGGACAGTCCGGGTGGCGGGGGATTTCCTTCCTCGCTCGGGGTCACGCATGCCAACAGCCATGACAGCGACTATTCCGCCATGCGCCAACTGCAGCATGCGCTTTACTACACGCGCGAGGGACTCGGCCTCGTTTACACCGACGGTTATTACCAGGCGGAAACACTCGGCGAATCCGGCGGGGCCTTCCCCCGGCACGCCAACACCGCATTCCTCGGCCAGTTCGCCGATTCCCGCATACCCAACCTCCTGAAGATCCACCAGGATTTCGCGCGCGGTTTCCAGGTCGGGTGCTGGGGGGACAACGATTACCTGGCCTATGAGCGCCGCGACAACCGCAATCCGGACGGCTCCACCCGGGTGGGTGTGGCCGCCGACGAGGTCACGATGGTCGTGATGATGAATGACAACACCGCGGCGGGGCAGTCGCGCAGCTTTTCCCACAGTTTCCCCTCCGGGGCCTATCTCTACCAATACGCGACCGGACCGGACGGATCGAGCCAGACCGGGTTCTACAAGTATGGAAGCGAACTGGGTTCGGTGATTGTGCCCCCCGGCGGGTATTTTGTATTCGGCTACCGCACACCGGAACTTTCCACACTCTGGCCGGGCTCGGCGGTGAACCTGTACCAGGATGGGCAGGAAGTCCCCCGGATCAATGTCACGCGCAAGGACGGGCCCGACGGCGATGCGGCGTTCAATCCCTACGGTCTTCCGAATCGCGGTTACCCGGCCGGCCAGACCCCCGAGCCCTATACCTACCAGACGAGTGTTCCCGTGGTGAAAGCGGGCACGCCGCTCACCATCATCGCCCGCGCCGACGGGTCCGCCGAAAACATCATGCTCAAGCTGGATGGCGGGGTGGACCTGAACAACTGGGTTCCCCCCGGCATCACCGACCCGGCCAAGCGGGACAACCCGCCCGCCGTCCGCACCGACACCTGGGTCGGCTATGAACAACCCACTTACGTCGACCGGCAGCATCCGGAGTTGTTCGCGGCCCAGGTCACCGGAACCCGCGACATCACCGGTTCCCCCGGGGCGGAGACCTACACCACCACAGGGGTGCTCAACCAAGGGGCCGGAACCCGGACGACTGGTGAGCACACGGCGAGTTACATTTACCATGACCCTTCTGCCGTGGTGGACGGGGAAACTTTCAACCAGTTCGATGCCGGCACCAAAAAACTCTGGGCCAAGGTCAACTCGGTCGGCGGCGGTTACCGGATGTTTGTTTATTACACGACCGATGCGACCTACTACCCCGAGGGCGCGGGCGGGGTGGGGGGCGGGAAGACCCGCGCGGTGGAGATGAACTACCAATCCGCCCAGAGCGGGTCCGGTTACAACTGGTGGGCCAGCGCCACCCTGCCCGACGATTTTATTCCCGGGGTGAGCCGCTACAAGATCGGGGTTTTCAAGACGGGTGCCTCCTCGTGGTGGCCCGCCGACGCCGCTTCGGTGGCCTACAAAAAGCAAATGCTGACCACGTTCATCGTCGACGATTGGGATCCATCCACCGCCCAGTACCACCTGCACGCGGATTACAATTCACTGACCACCGGCCTCAAGGAGGGGTTCCATGTCATCCGCGCGAAGGCGCTCCTCGAGCGCAATCCCAATACCCAGGCCGCCCTGTACCAAACATTCGCCCAAACCTTTTACTACGATGCGGAGACACCGCAGGGTGAAGTTGCCTTCCCACAAAATGGGGCCACGGTCGGGGGATCGAGTTACGAGATGGTCATCCGGACCGACGCCACGGTCGACGAAGTCTGGTTCAACATTGCGGACAGCGAGGCGGGCAATAACGATTCGGCCACCGCCAAACTCAACGGAAACGGCGACGGGTTCGAGCCTTTCGCCGACTCCAACAAGAACGGGGTGCGCGACAACACGGAATCGTTCACCGACCTGAACGGCAACGGGGTTTACGATGCGGCCACATCCGTGGCCTGGGCCCAGGCCACCGAGGTCACGGCCAATCCGTCGGTCACCAGTGCGTTCCAGAAGGAATGGCGGGTGCGCTATTCGAACATCCCGGCCACCGGAACCGCTACCCTCACCTTCCGCTTCCTTGAAGCCTCGTCCTCGCACAACTTCGGCCTTTCATCGAATGATGGCCATTACACCGAATTGACGCGCACCGTGTCCACCGCCGGTCCGCTCGAGCGCATCAACATCGCCTGGCCGCAGAGCGATGGCGACCGGGTCGACGACAATTACACCATGAAGGTTTATTTCTCGAAGGCCCTGGCCACCGGGATCAGCGAGGCCGTGCTCAAATCCCGGTTCTCCTTCTTTGCGGATTCCGTCGCCCAGGACACTTCCAATATTTCCGTCGACTACGGCAGCTTCGGTCCCGGAAATGCCTACCACGAACTTTCGATCCCGCTGCCCAATCTTTACAACGACTCGGCCAATTTTCTCCATGAACTGAAGGTGGAGTACCGGTTCCCCGACCCCGACAACCGCGTGCTCCAGGCATTCCGACTGGTCAAGGCGGATCCCAGCACCAAACCGTTTGTCCTCATCACCCAGCCGGCCCAGCTGGATTCGGACGGCAAGCCGGTGGAGATTGTCATCCCCGACAACCCGGGGACGGATTCGCTGGTATATACCGTGCGGGTCAACACCAGCGCCTCGGTCACCAGCCTGACCCTCACCGGGGCACCCGCCCTGTCCCTGCTCAACGAGACCTACACCGACGCCAATTCCAACGGGCGTTTTGACGGGCAGGAACCGTACACCGACACCAATTCCAACAACCAATACGATTCCGGGGAGCCCTTTACCGACATCGACGGGGACACGGTTTGGGACGCGAACGAGCAGCCCTCGCTTGTGGACAGCAACGGCAACGGAACCTGGGACGGCACGGTGGTGACGACCAGCGGCAACACCAAGACCTGGGATTTCCCGTGGAGCATCACCACGGCGGGAACTTATCTGCTGACCGCATCGACCGGCGGGCCCGATCCCGTGGTCTCGACCCGTTCCGCCGTGGTGGTCCTACGGGAAACGGTGGCCACTGATGCGGATGAATTCAACGACGATGACGACGACGGTCTGGTGGACATCGACGAAACCAACCCGAAAGAACTCCCGACGGGCAATGCCGAGACCTGGACCAATGGGGACGTGCATGTTTACTACGCCTACGGCCACAGCCTGCCCAACACACCCGACTCCGACGGTGACGGGCTTCCCGACGGGCTCGAGGTCGGCTGGCGCACGGCCAGTCCCACCACCAACACGACAGCGGACACCAATGGGGACGGTTTCCCGAATTTTATCGGCGATCTGGATCCCCCTCTCTATGCGGTGGTGGAAAACGCCGGGACGGTTCCGGGTGTGGGAAGTCAGAGCCAGGGGGACAACCGCACCCGTCAGGCCGCCGGATCGGTCACCGACCCGACCAATCCGGATACCGATGGTGACGGCCTTCCGGATGGGGTCGAGGACGCGAACCGGAATGGATGGACCGATGGCGACGGCAAGATCCTCCCGCTCAATGCCACGATCGCGCAGTACACCGCCGCCCGTCCCAATGCCGGGGACTGGCCCAATAACACCATGGATTCCTTTGAGACCTGGACGGAAACCAGCCCGACCAAGGCGGACAGCGACGGGGACGGCCTCAGCGATGGATATGGCGAGGACAAAAACCTCGACGGACACATCGAGGGCGATACCAACAACAACCGGGTTTACGATGCGGGTGAAAGCTGGACGGAAACGGATGCGCTCAAGACCGACACCGACGGGGACGGCCTGCCCGACGGATGGGAGGTGCAATACGGCCTTGATCCGCTCGACAACGGCCAGGACAGCCTGCGCACGGCCGCGGCCGGTGACGGTCATTCACGTGAAGGCGCGGACGGCGATCCGGACGGCGACGGATTCACGAATGCCCAGGAACTGGCCGCGGGAACAAATCCCACACAGGTCACCGTTATCAGCGGGGGGGGAGGCGAGGGCACGATCCATATCGGCACCTTTACCGAATGGACCTACAACGATCTTCTGGCCCTTGATGAATACAATGAGGGGGGAAGCCAGGCCGCCGATGTTTACCGCACGAACGACAAGGACAATTCGCGGGATATCGTGGCCTTCTCCTTCCGCGATGGCGGCTCGGTCGAGTCGGACGGCGATGGCAAGGTCTACTTCCGGATCGACTTCCAGGATCTCGCCCCGCTGGCGGAACAGGGCGAGGTGGATGCCTATGTGGTTATTGACACCGGCAACCCCGCGGCCGGCGAACGGGCGCTGCCCGATTCCGTGGATATCGCGACCGACATGCGCTGGGAAGTGGTGGTGGCCGCCTACGGGCAGAATTCCGGGGCCGTGCTCGTGGACACCAACCACGGCACCAACACCACAACGGATGTCCAGGATCCGAACAGCAGCTTCGGGGTGGAGCGCCGCGGCATTGCGGCCAACGGCCTGAATGCGATCGCATGGTCGAGCCGTTACGATGCGGTGGAAATCGCCGTGGAGCGCCAGGCTCTCCTTGACGCGGGCTGGCTCGGCGATCCCACGGTCCTGAACTTCCAGGTCTTCACCACGAAGGACGGCACCCAGAACAGTCCGGCCGGGGCGGGGGACATCGGGGGCCGGAACGACATCTGCGACACCATCGGGGACGATTGGCTGGCCTCGGATTATTGGAAAGACCAGGACAACATCCGGTTGAATGGAAAACTCACCAGCTACTTCAGCCGATCGGGCAACAATGACCGGGGCAAGGCGGCGAAGGTGGTGCTCCTGGCCCACGGGAACCAGGCCATCCAACCCGCCAGCACGATCCAAAGCCTGGTGCACAACGGCGCACCGAGTGGAGCCGCGGGCTATTTCCGCATGCTGGAAACCCACGAAAATTACAATGCCCCGCTGACACTGCACATCACCCCGACCCTGGCTTCGGCGCTCCAGTGGGCCAAAAACCCGGCGCCCGGCGCCGACAACGACGGGCCTTCATTCAACGGGCGCATCGCCGGCCTCGTCTCCGCCGGAAAGGCCCAGATCCTGGGTTCCACCTTCGCCGACCACGTGCCGAAGTATTTCCCGCAGGCCTTCAATAACACAGACAAGTCACTGGCGGAAAAATTCCTTGACTCGGTCTACGGCAACGGCGCCGAGACCGCCTCGCGCCAGACCTTCTGGGCGCCGGAGCGCGTCCTCGACGACGAGACCCTGGGCCTGGTCTCGGGCATGGGCTATTCCTACACCTTCGCCGACCAGATGCGCCACTTCGTCAAGTGGTTCGGCCGCACCTCGGCGCTGGGCACCGACGGTTTCCGGATCAACGAGGTCAACGGCATCAAGGTATTCCCCATCCATGACGCGACTTCCGATTATCTCGACCAGACGCAGGACGAGGGTGCTTCCGTGCCGGTGCGCGAACTGCTGTCCCGCCGGGCCCGCGGCAGCGTGCAGGACCAGGTGGTCGTGCTTTGGCGGGACATGTCGGATTTCTCGAACGACACCAAGGCGGCGTCCTATGACACCAACGTGCGTTGGCTGGCCAGTCGGCCCTGGATCCGTGTGGTTACTGCCGGGCAGATCACCGGCGGACAGGTTGCCTACAAGGGCACCGATGGAAACATCCACACCGGCTGGGGTACCGTGGCACGGGGAACCGGGCTGAACCTGGCCCAGACGGCCAAGGATTGGATCGACCATGCGACGCAGGAAAATTACGACAACTGGTATTTCGGTTCGGGCTTCGAGCAGGGATTGTCCGGGCGCAATTTCGGCGCCTCCACGGCATTCGGCCAGGTGGGAACCGGTGGCCACGCGAATGCCGCCTGGCAAACCCTCACCGGCACCACCTTTTTCACCGGGCTCGGGAATCTTGCGGACAGCGTGTTCCACGGCGCCATGTTTGAGACGGCCTTCCACAGCACGGGAAACAGCGATCTGTCCAAGTTCAGCACCGGGGCCTACATCAACCCGGATTCGGACACCAACCAGACGCTGGCGGATTTCTCAAGGAATTCCCAGGCCCAGGCCCGTTTTGCCGCGGTCTATGGCAGGGTCCAGCAGTGGGCCAACAGCGCCACCTCCTCGACCCTCGGAGCCGAAGCGGCCGATGTGGACCTGGATGGGGCCGATGAATACCTTCTCTACAACAGCCGGGTCTTCGCCCTTTTTGAAGCCAAGGGCGGACGCATGACGGCGGCCTGGATGCGGGACCCCTTCACCGGCCGTCTCTGGCAGGTGGCGGGCAATTTTGCCTCCTACAGCGGCACGGACACGGAAGATGAGGGGGCCAGCAACTTTGTCGGGGTGACCACCGCGATTTCGGCCTACCGCACCAGCGGATTCAAGGACTGGTGGCAGGTCGACACTTCGAATGCCGGAACCAACAACGGGGTCAATGCCTCCTATGCCGTCGCCTCCGCCCCGGGCGGCACGGGATGGACCTTCACCAGCGGGGGCATCTCGAAGACCATCCGGATTTCCGACGCCTCCACCGAGAAGATCCAGGCCACCTACCAATTGACGGGCCTCAACAAGGCCTATGTCCGCTTCGGGCTTTCCCCGAACCTGCTCGACCTGATGATCCACGGCCAGACCGGACTGAGTGACGAGACGGCCACGGCCACCCGTGCGAGCGTCACCAATACCAGCGGCACAGACACGGTCCGTGCCTACGTCGAGGGACCGCAGGTCAATGTCACGGCCACGGACATCGGGACATCCGGTTTCACCACCGTGCTCCGGCGCAACCAGGCCCAGACCCACCAGGTCGAAGTGGAACTCACCGGTGCGGGCCCGCACACCCTCACGCTGGGCTTCGACCTCGGTACCGATATTTCAGATTACGATGGCGACAATTTGCCGGACACCTGGGAGGTGACCCATTTTGGAAACCTCGACCAAACCGGTGCGGGCGATGCCGATTCCGACGGGTTGACCAATTATGTCGAATACCGCATCGGCTCGAATCCAAATTCCGCCACCAGCGGCCAGCGGGCCCAGATCAGCGGCCAGCCCGTCGCAGGTTTTGACATCACCTTCCCGACCGTCTCCGGACTGGTTTACCAGGTGCGCTTCTCCAACAGCCTGACACCGGCGGATTGGCAGCCCCTGGGGGCGCCGGTCGCGGGCGATGGAAACAACAAAACGGTCACTGACAACGACAACCTGCCCGGCCGCCGTTTCTACCGTGTCCACGTCACCTCGCCATGAACCCCACCCAAGCCATGAGCCCATACGCCGACAGACCCCGCTGGATTTCACCGAAAAAGCCGTTGGGAATTTTCACCGCCCTGCTTTTGGGGTTCTTTCTGGCCGTGCTGCCATCGCAGGCCCAGATCGTCACGAACCTTTGGCATATTCCTTCGAATACGACCGACATTCCCGGGGGAATATCCATGCGGTCGCCCGTCGACCCGGGTGCGGGGATCAACACGGCGTTCTACCAGGGGGTGTGGCGCAATGGCGGTGCCAACAACCAGACCGGGGGGACACTGTATTACCGTACCGGAACCAGCGGAGCCTGGCAGTCCGCCGATCTCGCTTTCGCGGCCAACAACGGGGACAACCAGTTCTGGGACGCCACGGTAACGATGGGTTCGGCGGGTTCTGTTTTGCAGTATTACTTCAAGACCACCTTTTCAAACAAAAGCACCACCTACCTATATTCCCTGTCGGGCAACAGTGCCCAGTCGCTGGCCGAAACCGACGCCCAGGCCAATCCCTTCAGCCTCACCGTGGGGGCCGCCCCGCTCTCCATGACCGTCGCGACCGATTCCACCGGGACCCTCAATGCGGATTACAGCACGACCAAACTCTACATCAACGAGATGGCGTCCGAATCGGTGCCGGTGACGGTGACCTTTTCCACGGGAAACCTGAACACCACCGAGGCGGAAGTCTGGACCAATCTCAACAACCGGGAACGGGCCGATGACGATGTGAACAGTGACGGGGCCGATGACGGCATAGTTCCCCCCGCACCGCCCGATGAAAAACCGCCGGGTTATACCTCGGGACCTTATCCTGCCGCGGGTTACTTCCAGGCCATTCCCATGACCGGATCCAACGGGACCTATGCGGTCACGCTGAATGCGACCAAAACCGGGGCCTACCGGCTGACGGCCCGTTACCGGACAATCGGCAGTTCCACCTGGAACTGGTATTCCAGCAATGGCCGGCGGGACCACTGCCTCACCGTGGCCCCCCAGTTGTCCCGAAATCTCCGGATCTACGAGGTCAACGTGCTCAATGCGGATGCCACCGGACCGAACTTTGCCCAGAGGTCCACCTTTGAGAGCCTGACCGACAACACCCGCTGGAACCTGGACTACCTGAAGAATTCCGGGTCCAACGCGATCTGGTTCCAGCCCATCCATCCGAACGGCATCGAGGGCAGGGAAGCCCCCGGCGGCATTCCCTACGATCCCGGCAGTCCCTATGCCGTGAAAAATTTCTTCCAGGTGATGGAACAGATGAGCCAGGGCAACACACGCGCGTCCTCGATGACGGCTTTCCAGAATTTTGTCGCCGCTGCCGACGCCAAGGGGGTTAACGTGATCCTTGATGCCCCCTTCAACCACACCGCTTTTGACTGCGAGATCGACCAGGTCGGCCTGGACCTTCTGTCCGCTGCCGGATTGAACACATCCGGCTGGAGCAGCACCGACAAAATCAAGGACCGTGAAGCGAGGTTTTATTCCTCCGCTGGCGGTGCTGGAACGGCCTACTCCGTGCCGGCTTCCTCCTCCGGTGATATCGCCGCGGCACCGGACCGGAACGACTTTGGGAAGTGGAATGACGTGAAGGATGTATTCTTCGGCAGGTATTCCACACTCGTGACCGGCTATCCTGACGCGGACACCAGCCGTAACACGGTCAAGAATGAGAGCGATACCATTGACATGTCCTCGCTGACCGGCGTTTCGGGATCGACCCAGGCGGTCACCCGGGCTGTTTGGAAATACTTTGCGGCCTATGTCCCCTACTGGCTCGACAAGACGGGACTTCCCGCGGGCAGTTCCCTGCAGGACCAGTCTTACAAGGGCATCGACGGCCTGCGTGCGGATTTCGGACAGGGGATGCCCCCCCAATTCTGGGAATATGCGATCAACATCGCCCGGGCCCACAAGTGGAGTTTTGTTTTCATGACCGAATCTCTCGATGGCGGCGAAGTGACCTACCGTTCAAACAGGCACTTTGAACTGCTCAACGAGAACATTGTCTTCCCGTTCCAGTCCGCAACGACGACGACCGCCTACCGGGATATCTTTGAAGCCCGCCGGAATGCCTACGGGCAGGGCCTCGTCCTCCTCAACAACACTTCGCACGACGAGGCCGGCTATGCCGACCCGTGGCAGGCATTTATCCGCTATGCCGTGGGCAGCATGATCGACGGGGCGCCGATGGTGATGTACGGGCAGGAAATCGGGACCTCGGACAGCCTGAGCTTCGACTTTTACGAATTGAACTTTGGCAAGAGCATCCCGCACTTCAAGCGCTACAACTCCATGCAGCCCCAGTGGACCGCATGGGGATCGAACACACTGGGTGTGGCGAATCTGATTCCATCCTATTCCGGCGTGGGGCTCGCCCGTGAGTTCAGCCCGGCGCTCCGTTCTTCCAACCGCTGGTTCCTGAATCCGCATGGTACCATCACGGCGGATCCGGACATTTTTGCCGTCGCCAAATACCAGAGCCCGGGAGCCTCGCCGGTTGTGGGTGATGTGATTATTGCTTTCCAGAACCTGGACCGCAGCAATGTCCAGGCCAACACATTCGGCATACCGAGTGCGCTGGCGGACAACATGGGCCTGAAAACCGGGCGCCGCTACAATGCACGCAACATCGCCGCCTACCTCGGACCGAACAACGAGTATCCCAACCGCCGCGACACACTGCTTTGGGGGGGGGCGGGATACACCCGGGAGGATTTGGTGAATAACGGATTGTTTGTCTCGCTCAATCCGGTGCCCGCGACCGACGGGGCCTGGGGGACAACGCCGTTCGAGGCGCAGTATCTCAAGGTTTACGACGTCACCCCGTTGCCGGCGCCCGCAGCCACCCCGCAGGCCGCCCCCTACGCGCTTGACGGGTCGGTCACGTTCACCTGGGCCGCGGTGACCGATTCCGAGGGCCTGGTCCCCCGTTATCGTCTCACGGTCACCCGGAGCGACAGCGTGGTCCAGAACTTCGAGACCACGGCCACTAGCTACACGGTTACGGGATTGCCCACGGGAGTCACCGCCACTGGCACGGTCATCACACTCAATCCGAACGACACTTCGGTGGCGTCGGCGGCCAGCAGTTCCAGCAACCAGACCGTTTCGCTGGTTTCGACGGCGGACAACGACGGGGACGGGGTGACGAACGCCGCCGAGGTGCATGATGGTACGAATCCGCTCAGTGCCGCGTCAGTCTTCAAGGTAACCTCGGTCGCCGCCTCTGCCGGTAGTGGATTCACGCTGAATTGGACCACGGCCTCCGGGAAAACCTACGTCGTGGAAAGCCGGTCCAGCCTGGTGTCGGGGGATTGGAATCCCCTCCAGACGGGAATCACAGCCGGTTCCTACACCGACAGCGCACCACTGGGAGACAAGAAGTTTTACCGCGTTCGCACCGAGCCTTGAGCAGGACGGGTATCCCGCAGCCGATCCTTGGCAACGCCGGATCCAAGGCGGCTTTTGCAGGGGAACGGGCATCATTGATCGGTTCAATTGAATCCCCTTCGACAAGCCTGCCGGGTGACCTAGTTTTTCTTTAATCGGCTTGGCTATTTTATGAGACCTTTCTTTTTATCCATGGGCCTGGTGTTTTTGTTGGCCTGCAAGCCACAGGCACGGGAACGGATCAATCTTTCCGAGGATGACGCCTCCCACAGTGCCTACTCGTCCGGTTGGCAGGAGGGAAAGAATGCCGGGACCGGATTCCATGGATGGCATTTCCAATCGACGGGATCGGGCCGGCCGGACAGCCACGCCGGCAATTATATGGCGAAACGGGAATCGGGGTCCGGGTTTGCGGGCCTGGGTGACAGGGCCTTCGCGCTTTACGCCAACGGGGTCCACTTCGAGGTTGCCGCCGCTTTCCGCAATATGGACGAGCCTCTTTCGGTGGGGGACTCTTTTTCCCTGCTCATGAAGTCCGGGGATTTCTCCCCGAAATTTGCGGGTGACGATGAGCGCCCGGGCTGGGTTGGATTTTCCCTGCGCAGCGGCAGCGCCGGGGACAGTTGGGAAGACTGCAACAAGGGGGCCCGGTTCGAATTCGGGGCCAGCCAGGGCCGGCCCAATTACCAGGTGCGCGATGGGGAGACGGACAGCGATACCGGCGTTCCGGTGAATGACGCCGGCGTTGCCGTGACAGTGACCCTGGTTTCCGCGGATGTCTATGATTTGGAAATTACTCCTCTGGACACGCGGGTCACAAAGAAAATCACCAACCGCAGGCTCGGGGGCACCAAGAAGGCGCCGATCGAAAGCTTTGCCCTTTTCAACCAGGATGGGGAAAAGGGGGACGCCTATTTCAACGGATTCCAAGTCTCCCGCTTGTTGGACAAAACTCCCCGGTAAACCCCCGTGCCACCCGCTGAACGACTGATCCGCCCATGCCCTTGAACAGTCCAATTTACAAAGCGCTTCTTACCCCGGCCCTCGTGGTCCTGGGTGTTCTTGCGGTGGGTTCCCGGGTGTCGGCGGACAGCACGGTTTATGTGTCCCGTTTCTGGCACAACCACCAACCCATCTATTGGCCGGAGTGGAACGGCAATGGCGGCCAGAACAACCGGATCCAGTATGCATGGGATTCCATCGTCCTGAAAAACGGCCAGACCTACGGCACGGGAACCGGCCACCCCGACAACAATCTCAGTGACATCTTCGGCCTTCCCGACCGGCAGAACGCCTACCAGAGCGGGCCGCGGAATTCCCTCGCCGGCATCTCCAACCAGGCGGGCTATTGCATGAGTTACAGCGGATCGCTCATTGACAACATCCGCAGCCTCGGGGGCAACAACCAGCTGGGTTATGGAAGCGGTTGGTGGAATGGAAACCGCGAAGCCCGGACTTGGACCACTGCGGCGAACAGCGGGGCCGGCCTCGCCGGCGGCAGCCGCCGGATGGATCTCGTCGGCTTCACTTATCACCATTCGCTCGCCCCGCTTCTGCCCAAATCCGTCCTGCGCAAGGAACTGCAGACCTTCAAGCAGGCCTGGTGGAAGGCCTGGGGCGGGAACGCCGACCTCAGCGACCACTCCAAGGGATTTTTTCCCACGGAGATGGCCTTCACTTCGGAGATGATCGATGTCCTCGCCGATGAGGGTTACCAGTGGACCATCGTGGCCAGCCATCACCTCAGCCGCACCTGCCCCACCTACAACACCAAGGCCGATCCCACGGGCAGTTTCCAGATCAAATCCAGCCCCCCGAACAGGGCGGACCAGACCGGGCCGTCGCCCACGACCGGCTGGTGGTTCAATGAACCCAATCCCGGCCAGGCCGCCTGGAATGTCTCGCCCTATGCCTATCAACTCCATCGCGTAAAATACATCAACCCGGAAACTGGTGCCGAAAAGTCCATCATCGCCGTGCCCTCCGACGATGTGCTCAGCTACGTGGCGGGCTACAGCGGGGCCCAGGTTGGCATGGTCAGCGGGAACATCGCCCCCTTCGCCACCGATCCCGCCCGCCCCGTGGTGGTGCTTCCCGCCACGGATGGCGACAACGCCTGGGGCGGGGGCAGCAGTTCCTACTTCGAGTCCACCCCTTCGTTCTTCAGCGCCTGCCAGGGCAATGGCTATGCCGTCTGCGCCATCCAGGACCTCGTGAACGCCAAGCCGCCGCCGGCGGGCCAATATGCCCACATCGAGGACGGATCGTGGATCTTCCCGGAATCCGATTACGGGAGTCCTTACTTTCTCAAGTGGATCGAGCCCCCCGTCGGCAGCGCGGCCAGCACCACGAAGGTCCCCGGCACTGTGATCGACCTGGAGACCCCGGGTTTCGCCCTCAAGTTCTGGAGCTGGGCCCCCGTGATCACCGGCGCGAATTGGGTCGAGACGGCGGAGCAGATTCTCGCCGACGAGGGCGGTGCCGTGCGTCCATGGGTGATCCAGGCCCCCTACGACTGGTCGGATGGCAACACGTCGAGTTGGACTCCCGGACCGAACGAAGTGGAACTGGCCTGGCATATCTACCTCGGGGGACTCGACTCCGGATTCAACTATTACGGCGGACTCGGGAACGACGACGAGGTCAAACAATCCCTGGCCACCACGCGCGCCATTGAGAAGCTCCAGTCCTGGATGACCCCCTCGCGCCGGGCCAACGACCACACCCCGCCCAGCGTACTCCGGCCGCAACGCTTCCCATGGAATCCCGGGGCTTACACCTTCGGTTGGTTCAACTCCATACCCGGCGGCGACACCCGCTATTTGAAAAAGATGCCGTCCGAATTCTATGTCTGGACCCACGCCTACGACCTCTCCGGCGTGGACTCCGTCAATCTGAGGGTGCGCATCGATGCCGATGGGACCAATCCGCTCTCCTCCAACCAGAACGAGACCTATGCGGGCGGTTCGGAAGTCGGTTCCTGGGTCACGGTTCCCATGAACAAGCGGGCGTTGCCGAAAACCCAGAGCGCGCTCAACGCCGCGGCTAACAATGGGCAGATCAATTACTTCATCACCCCGCCGGAACTGGCCGATTATTACTTTGTCAAAATCACCAATGCGAATGTTCCCGGATTCCGGGGCAAACTGCTCGATTACTACATTGAGGCCACCGACACGAAGAACAACATCCACAAATCCGCCATCCAGCATGTTTATGTCGAGGATGATGGCAGCGCCACCCTTCCTCCCGCGACGCCCGCGGGAGTGGTGGGGGAATCGCCCTCAGGCACCCGGATCAATCTCGGTTGGACCGCCTCCGCGGAGGCTTCCAGCTACCGGATCCTGCGCAACGGGTTCGAGGTCGGAACCGCCGTCTTTCCCTATTTTTCCGACACCACCGTTTCGCCCCTGACGCAATACAGTTACACCCTGATCGCGGTCAACAGTGCCGGGGAGTCGGCGGTTTCCAGTCCCTTTGTCATCACCAGTGCCGCCCCCAGTGTCGATCCCCCGCCGTTCACCCTGACCGGAACGGCACCCCCCGGGTACCTGCTCACCAGCCCCGGGATGACAATTTACGCATCTGTGCGCGGATCGAAACTTTATGTGGCGACGTGGTTTGCCTCGGCCGCCAATGGGAACGATCATTTTGTGTTTGTCTCTGACATCTTGTTGCCGGCCGCCACCACCCCGGTTCTGCCCGGCTGGGGCAAGGCGGGGCTCGCCGCGGTGCCCTCCACTGCGGCGGTGCTTTGCATGGAATCGACCAACGGCTGGGCCGGCTGGCAGTGGCACAATACGGCGGGAACGGGATTGTTCGGCCAGGTGAACAAAAATGCCTCCGGGCAGGTGGAGGGCGTGATCGACCTCATCGAGATATTCGGAAGGGTGCCCGAGACCCTGTACTTCGCCAGCACCGCATTCCAGACCGCCAACGCGGGCGTCCTGGCGGCCCAGGCGCCGGCCCAGGTGGTGGACAATGGCGACCTGGAGCCCTCGGAATTTCTGGCGGTTCCGGTGGCCGCCCTGCGTGATTCCGCAGGCGACAACCGCCTCGACCTGCTGGTTCCGGAACGCGGCCTCCGTCCGTCGTTCGGCCCGAATGGTGGCGGGATCCTGGAAATTCGCTGGCCCGGTGTTCCCGGCCGGGCCTACCGGGTCAATTACAAGAATTCCCTGGCTGATCCCGTTTGGTTGACCGACCTGCCGTCATCCCTGCTCGAGGCTCCCTCCGCCACGGGAACGCCTCCGGTGCTGAATTTCTCCGATACCTCCACGCTGCCCGCGCACCGGTTTTACAAGATCGAGGTCCAACCCTGAGGATTGACACGGTCTCTGCTGTCTTTTTCAAATTCATGAAGTCATCATTGTTGTCCATGGGCCCGCGGCTCTTAATCGCTTCCCTTTTTTTTGCTGTCCCCGCCTTTGCGGCCTATGAAGGCGCGGGTGGCGAGGGGGTGTCCCACACGGTCAGGCGTACGCCCGAGGCAATCACTCTTACATTCGGTGGCGCCAAGCCTGCGGGTCCGGGCCAGGCCGTCTACGTGGCCATTGGTTTGCCCGATGGCGTGGGTTCGGCCATCCTTCCCTACGAAAAAGGGGCGGAAGGCTCGACTGTTTTCCTGCCGTTCCGGGCCAACTTGTGGCTCATGTCCACGGGCGATGGGAAGGAGCGGTATATCCGCCGATGGAACCAAACCCTGTGGGGAAACCGGGAAGAGGCCGGGGATGCGTTCCGGGTTGAACATACCGATGCCGGTGTGACCCTGGTCATTCCCGCCAAACTCGCCGGGGCCTCCACCGGGCTCCGTGTCACCGCCTACTGCAAGGACCTCACCGCCGTGGGAGGGTGGGGGGTGCTTTACGGGGCCCTCGGGCCGGGCGTCAGTGGGGGGGGCGGCGATGTCGTCCTGCGGAATTTCCTGGAATTGAAACCGGATGGGCTCCTTGGGCTGCATGCGCGGGGCAACGCGGATGTGTCCAAACCGCGGATCTACCAGATGATGCCGCGCCACTTCGGAAATACGAATACGACGCGCAAGCCCAATGGATTCCTCGAGGACAACGGCTCCGGAAAATTCAGCGACCTCAATCCCGCCTCCCTGGCCCCGCTCAAGGAAATGGGATTCACCCACATCTGGGTCACGGGGGTCCTGCAACAGGCGACGGCAACGGATTATTCCAAGATCGGCGAACCGGCCGACGACCCCGACCTGCTCAAGGGTCTGGCGGGGAGTCCCTATGCCATCAAGGACTACTTCGATGTCTGTCCGGATTATGCGGACGATCCCGCCAAACGCCTGGATGAATTCAAGGCCATGGTGGCCCGGGTGCACAAGGCGGGCATGAAAGTGTTGATCGACTTTGTTCCCAACCATGTCGCGCGGAGTTACCATTCGACGGTCAAGCCCGACCTGGATTTCGGGGCCAAGGATGACAAGGGAAAATTCTTCAGCCCGGACAATAACTTTTATTGGCTGACCCCGGAAAGCAAACCCTCGGGGAAAGGCCCGCCGCTCCGCCTGCCCACGGTGGATGCCGAGGGCAAACCCACCAGCCCGACGTGCAAAGTGGCCCGGGCGGCGAGCGACGGGCTTTACGCCGGGGAAATGGAGGCCGGGCGCGTCACGGGAAACAACGTGGCCAGTTGGGAGCCCGACAAGGGCAGTTGGTATGAGACGGTCAAACTCAATTACGGTTTTGATTTCACCGACCCCGCAAAGAAAGGCCGGACCTATCCCCACGGGAACCACCCCTTGCTCCCCATCCCGGACACATGGCGCAAAATGGACCAGGTCATCGCCCACTGGCAGGGCATGGGTGTGGACGGCTTCCGCGTGGACATGGCCCACATGGTGCCCCCGGAATTCTGGGGCTGGATGATCGCCCGGGCCCGCACCCGCAATCCCAACGCCTACTTCATGGCCGAGGCCTATGACGGCGATCCCGCCAAGGTTCCCGGGGGCGACCCGGTCGTGGTCGCGGTGGGCGGTGGAAATGTCATGATCGACCTGCTCAATGCCGGATTCGATGCCGTCTACGACGATGTCACTTACGACAAACTCAAGGACATCTATGACGGCGGGGCGTGGGCCAACGATCTCGACCGCATCCCCGCCATTCCCTATGTCTTCGACCAGTCCCTGAGATACGCGGAAAACCATGACGAGGTCCGGCTGGCGGGCAAGGGGCAATGGGGAGGGATCGGCATGGAGGCCGGCCGCCCGGTTGCCGCGATCCTCTTCAGCCTTTCCCGTGGGCCGGTCATGTTGTACAGCGGGCAGGAAGTGGGGGAACCGGGCGATGGTGCGGAAGGATTCGGCGGCGACGATGCCCGGACTTCGATTTTTGATTACTGGTCGATGCCCGAGTTCGCCAAGTGGGTGAACGGGGGCAAGTTCGACGGGGGAGGCCTGTCGCCCGCCCAAAAAAATCTCAGGGCCTTCTACGGCAGGCTGCTCCGCCTGGTGAATGAGCCGGCGTTCCGCAATGGGGACATCTATCATCTGAATGCCGAAAACGAGGACAACCCCGCCTTCGGCCGTGTGAATGGCGAAAAAGCAAGCGGGCACTGGCTTTACAGTTTCCTCCGCCGCGATCCCGTCACCGGGCAGGGATTCCTGGTCCTGGTCAATCTGCACCGGTCGGAAACACTGGCGCCGGTCACCGTGAGATTGTCCGGGAAGGCCCTGCGATTTTTGGACGGGAAGCAGTCCGGCGCACCGGCGCTCTTCGAGGAGAAATTGTCCACGGTGCCGGGCCTTCGGTTGGAAGGAACGGGTGAGGGGCTGACCATTCCGTCGCTCCCCCCGCTCACCCCGTATTTTTTCGAAATCAAACCCATGCCCGTGAAAAAGTGAAGGAATGGATTCCATGAAAATGACATTTAACCGGCCGCTCCTTTCCCTCCTTTGCCTGTCGTGGTTTGTCCTTGCCGCCGTCCCCCTGGCGGCCGCCGATGCGGGGAGTTACCTCGGCTGGATTCCGCTCCAGCCGGTGGATCCGGGCAGTGAATTTGTACTCGATTTGCACCGTTTCTACGTGCAGGCGAAAGGGGAGGAATTGGATGTGCCCCCGTCCGGTGCGGGTTTCGAGACTTCGCTCGATTCCGCCAAATTGGAGCTCCGCGTCAGGGTTGCGGCGACGGCCGCGGGCATCCTTGATATCCCGTTGACGGTCCGGGCGGCTGGCGGCGGGAAAAACGCCGCGCCGAAGCGGGAGGGAGTACTGTCCCTGGCGGTACTTCCCCGCAAAGGATGGACCTTTGTTTTCAACGACAAGGAGGGCAAGGTGTCCAAAGTCACGCTGGCCGGGGCCTTCAACGGTTGGAACACGGATTCCCATCCCCTGGTGCAGGTCAAGCCGGGCCGGTTCGAACTCTTCGTCCCGCTGGAGCCCGGCGACCACCCCTACAAGTTCCTGGTGGACGGGCACTGGACGGTGGATACCGAGAACCCGCTCGTCGCCATTGACGGGAGCGACAATTCGCTTCTCCGCTATGAAGGGGGAGGTTCCGGGGTGATGCCGACCGTGTTTGCCGAAAGCCAGACCAAGGACGAGATCACTTTCCAGATTGCCACGGGAGGCGCGCCGGTTAAGCAGGTCTCCGCCGTGCTCCAGACCCCCGATGGGTCTTCGAAAATCCTGCCTGCCGAGGCGGCGGGTGACCGCCTCAAAATCCGCACCCGCGGGCTTCCCGACCGTTCATGGATCCGGGTGGCGGCGGTGGATGGCAGCGACCGTGTCAGCCCGGTGGCCCGTGCCCAGGTCCGCCCGGACGGGGCCTTCCAGTGGCAGGACGCCATTATTTACTACGCGTTCACCGACCGGTTCGTGAACGGCAATCCGGCCAATGACCGGCCGGTGAAAAATCCGGACGTCCTTCCGCAGGCCAATTACTACGGCGGGGATTTTGAGGGGATCCAGCAGCGCATCGAGGAAGGGTACTTCGACAAATTGGGGGTCAATGTCCTTTGGCTGGCGCCCCTCAACCGCAACCCCGACGGGGCCTGGAAATCCTACAAGCCGCCGCAGCGCACCTACACCGGTTACCATGGCTACTGGCCGGTTTCTTCCACCGAGGTGGAACCGCGCTTCGGCGGGGAAAAGGCCCTCACCGCCCTGGTCGAGAGCGCCCACAAGAAGAAAACAAAAATCATCGCTGACCTCGTGCTGAAACACACCCACATCGAGCACCCGCTGTGGAAGGAGAAGCGCGACTGGTATGGAAGCCTGGATTTGCCCGATGGAACCAAGAATCTCCGTCTGTGGGACGCGCACCAGTTCACCACCTGGTTCGAGGAATGGCTACCGGGGTTCGATTTCGAAAAGGAAGAACCCGTCCGCTTCCTCATCAACAATGCGGTGGATTGGGCGGAGAAATACCATCTCGACGGCTACCGGCTCGATGCGGTGAAGCACATCAATTATTCCTTCTGGTGGAAATTCCGCGGGGCCATGCGCGACCAGGTCCAGGGCAAGCGCACCGCCCCGATGTATTTCGTGGGGGAAACATTCATGGACCGAAAGGGCATCATGTCCTTTGTCGGACCCAACATGCTTGACGGCCAGTTCGACTTCCCTCTCTACGACACCCTCATGGATGTCTTCGCCCTCAGGAGCAGGGGTTTCGAGGAGATGGAAAAATCCCTCAAGGCCTCGGAAAGCATCTACGGGAAGGAAACCCTCATGTCGGCGCTTGTCGGCAACCATGACAAGTCGCGCTTCATGGCCTTCGCCGACGGCGACCTGCCCGACGAAGAAATCAAGGACGAGGAAGAGGTGGGCTGGGCCAAGCCCCCGCAGGTCAACAAAGCCGTGTCCTACGAGAAACTCAAGATGGCACTCAGCTTCATTCTCGCCATCGATGGGGCTCCGATGGTTTATTACGGGGACGAGGTGGGAATGACCGGGGCGGGGGATCCGGACAACCGCCGGATGATGCCCCTGGACAAGGAACTTTCGACCGAGCAGAAAAGCGTGCGGGACCATTTCATGAAAGTCGCCGCCCTGCGCAATACCCACCCCGCCCTGCGCTACGGCAGCCGCCGGGCTGTTACAGCCGAGGGCAATACCTATGCGTTTGTGCGCAGGCACTTCGACGACACCGTGCTCGCCGTTTGGAACCGGGATGACCAGGCGGCTGTTTACGATCTGGATGTGGGTCCGGAAATGCCGGACGGGAGTTACCGCGATGCCCTCTCCAAGAACACCGTGGAAGTCCGGAACGGCAAGGCCCGGTTCTCGCTGGATGCACGGAAATCGGCGTTTTTTGTGAAACCATGACCCCCTTCGATGATACCTTGTTGGTCGTATTATAACCTAACTATACAGAATAAGTCATATGGAAAAACCTCGTCTCAGTTTTTGGGCCCTTTGGAACATGAGTTTTGGATTCTTCGGCATCCAGTTCGGCTGGGGGTTGCAGATGGCCAACATGTCATCGATCTACCAGATGCTTGGTGCTTCGGAATCGGAACTGCCGCTTCTCTGGCTGGCCGCACCGGTGACGGGGCTGCTCATCCAGCCGGTTATCGGATACATGAGCGACCGCACCTGGAACCGCCTGGGCCGCCGGCGCCCGTATTTCCTGGTTGGCGCGATCCTCGCTTCCACCGCGCTGGTCTTCATGCCCAACTCCAGCGGGGTCTGGATGGCGGCGGGACTGCTGTGGATCCTGGATGCCTCGGTCAATATCAGCATGGAACCCTTCCGGGCGTTTGTGGCCGACATCCTGCCCGAGTCACAGCGCAAACAGGGCTTCGCCCTCCAGAGCCTGTTCATCGGACTCGGCGCGGTGCTGGCCTCGGCCATGCCTTTCATCCTGACCCGGCATTTCGGGGTCGATGGAACCGCCCCTGCGGGTCAGATTCCCCCGGCCGTCCACTACGCCTTCTACACGGGGGCGGCGGTGTTTTTCATTGCCGTGGTTTGGACCGTGGTTTCCACGAAGGAATATCCGCCGGATGATGCCGCGGCTTTTGAGCGGATGAAGGAACAAAGCAAAGGGGTGGGTGGATTTTTCCGCGAATTCATCCATGGCATGAAGACCATGCCCCCGGTGATGCGCCAACTGGCCTGGGTGCAATTTTTCACCTGGAGCGGGTTGTTTTGCATGTGGATCTATTTTTCCCCGGCCATCGCCCGTCATGTCTTTGGCGCGGTCAGGGACACGGCCGCCTATGCCGGCCTGGTTGCCGAGGCCGGACAGTGGACCGGGGTTTGTTTCTCGGTCTACAACGGGGTCTGCTTTGTTTTTTCATTCGTTCTCCTGGCCCTGGCGCGCAAGTTTTCCGCCCGTGGCATCCATGTGGCTTGTTTGCTCCTTGGTGGATTGGGGTTGCTCTCGGTCGGGTGGATCGGTGATAAACACCTTCTCCTGCTGTCCATGGCGTGCATCGGCATCGCCTGGGCCTCGATCCTTTCCATGCCCTACGCCATGTTGGCGAACGCGTTGCCCGCGGAGAAGATGGGTTTCTACATGGGGGTGTTCAATTTCTTCATCGTCCTGCCCCAGATCAGCATCGCCCTCGGCCTGGGCAAGGTGCTCGCCCGGTTTCCCTCGCTGGATTCGGTTTACGTGGTGATGGCGGGGGGTGTGTCCCTGGCCCTGGCGGCCGTGCTCACCCTGCGTGTGAAATCATCCGAGCATCCGGTCGTCGGGTGAGCGAAGATTATTCTTGGTTCTTGGTGCCTCGTTTTTTGTAGCCGCGATGGTTCATCGCGGAGGGGCGCAGGGGGCTGAGGCGAAAGGCACCGCGATCGTCCGCCTACGCCGCAGGCTTCGGCGCGACAGGACGATCGCGGCTACAGGAAGGGCGGCGAGAGGGGGGTGGGATTATTTTGTTCCGATGACCACGCCGGTCAGGGGGGGGAG
>Ga0075012_10000605_pt1 | contig 37628 bp, 35 predicted proteins | sample All_14_2_FD_71474 | JGI IMG/M metagenome (GOLD analysis project Ga0075012, IMG submission 71474) | Freshwater microbial communities in response to fracking from Pennsylvania, USA - Allegheny Zone_MetaG_DW_15 | ecosystem: Environmental > Aquatic > Deep subsurface > Groundwater > Drilled...
AGAGGCACTCGAGCTGCTCTCTGCGGTGATGATGGTTCGCACTGGCCGGTCAAGCGGGTCCGGGAAGGAGATGGCACCCTGGGTGGGCGTGTAGGTATGGCCGCTTGCGCTCGTGCGCTGAGCTGTCTTTCCGTCTTTGCAGTACTTCCACTTGGAGACTTCTGCGTCATCGATGAAGAAGCCCTCGGGAATGGCTGCGGGGTCGGTCTTGCACACAACATCGCCAAGCGTCAGCGGTTGGTCCACGCCTGTGAAGTCAGAGTACTTCATCACGCTTGGAGGCGCATAGTCAGCGGTCACTACGAGACTGTCGACGATAAGTCCCATTCCCTTGAAGGGCGAAGATTCACCAGCGGTCAAGCTGAAGGTGTCTTGCACCCCGAGCACGCTCGTCCCGAGATTGAAGACCCCGACGCTTCGCTCTGAAATGCAGGGTAGGGCGCTTGGAAGTACCCCGAGTTTGTTCGGTGACGGAAGGTCACTTGCCGGTTTCTTTAGTGCAGCAGCCAAGCGCTTGTAGACATTGGTGCCGCTGTGGTGCGCCACCATGAAGACACGTTTGCTTCGTTGCGCAAAGCCGTAGTCCGCAGCGTTGACCACTCGCCATTCAACTGCATAGCCCAGAGCGTTCAGAGACGCCAGGATGATGGCGAAGTCACGTCCGCGGTACTTGGTAGGACTCTTGAGCAGGCGCTCGACGTTCTCCAGCACCAGGTGTTTGACCGGCTGGCCGGCACTCTGGTGGCGCGTGAGCATCTCGTGGATAGACCACCAGAGAACCCCCTTTTTGCCCTCAATGCCAGCAGCGGCTGTCGATGACTCCGAGACTGAATAGTCCTGACATGGGAATCCACCGACAAGGACATCTGCCTTCGCATCCAGTACCGCCTGCCAGCGCATCGGGTCCGACAACACTTCGGTAATGTCAATGTTGTGGTGGTTTGCACTGCCCCATCGTGCTTCATACACCTGGCTGGCGTGCTGACGCTTTGTGCTCGGCTCGAACTGGTTCGACCAGACCACTTCATAACGCTTCTCAGCGTTGACGCTATTGCCGGCAAACCCCTCCAGACCACCTCGAAAGCCACCAACACCAGCGAACAATTCGATAACCCGCAGGGGGCTCTTAGACGTACCTTCCACGACTGACCTCGAACGGGTCGGTCGTGCAACAGCGCACGGTTCAAGCCTCCCGTGCGTCGTCTAGATAAGGAGTTTATTTTTTGAGCGGGTTTAGCGAAGAGGCGTTGGATAAACACGGCGTGCTTCACCGTGGATGCACCAACAAGCTGGTCGTTTGCTGACAGCCACTCACGTCCTCAGTCAATCGGTCGCTAAAGTAGGCACCATGAGTCGACACAATTGGACAGACCGCTCAGCTCGTCCGCAGGGGACGAGGCGGGAAGAATCTCTGACAGATAAACGCTACGAGGAACTGCTCAAGACCGCGAGCACTTTCTTTGCAGCAGCACAGGGGAACTCTGAGGATGAGCGCCAAGCGGTGATTCTTGAAATCATCGCGCTGATGGAGCAGTACGGCCTGTCCGTGGATGACCTGCACTAGGGCAAAAGGAGCCGCATTTCAGGCTGGCTTTCAAGGCTGCGAGACATCGCAAAGCTGGGGCGCCATCGAGCCATCCCTCCAGGCGGGGACGCTGTCGAAATGCCGGCCACATCCGTCGCAGACAAGAGTGTTCGACTTTTGCAACTGAGCTTGGTCGTTGCGGATGATTTCATGGTGGTAGCTCGTTGCGCCGCAGACGTGGCAACGGTTGACAGGACGAGGTTCGCCGCTTTGCATAGTCAGATGATTGAGCGGAACAGTAGTTTGAATTTCGCAGGTCCAAGTTCACTTTGCATAGCCAGCAACACCCTATGAAAGTCACTGTTCAAAGGCGCCGTGGGGCCTCCATTTGACTTTGACATCCTATGGCGTAGGTGCTTCTGGATGCGTCTCGCTGATAACAGTCCGCATCTCTTCTTCTTTCAGCTCATGCGTCTTCAACGCACCACGTTTAGACGCCGACGTCTCGTACTGACAGATGTCTATTACCAAGAAGTAGATGACCTTGCCGTCTATCGCCAAGTAAGGCACTGGAGAGCCCTGCCTAGCGAACGAAAACTGTAGGTCCTCGGGGCACGTTTTGTATATCGCCAGGTAGCCTTCGTGCTGCTGAAAGTCGCGCAGGTAGGTCAGCAACTGGTTGACCCCATGAATCAAATAGCGCTTGCCTCGGCTAGACGAATCGCCGTCAAAAACCTTGGCGTCTAGAACTAGCTGTCGTGACACAAGGTCCGCCTCTCCAGAGATGGACTGAGGTTCAACTTGAAAGTCCAGTCCTTGGTCAAAGAGGTATGCATACAGATGTTTTGCGACCTGACGCTCACCCAGCTGTGCGAGTTCTCGGACCTGCTCTTGATGGAACCACTCAACGTGTCGCTTGTACTTGAGCAGCAACGAAAGAACTGCCGCTTGCCCGTCCAGCGCTTCGTCCAAGTACTCGTAGAAGGGTTCCAGATATGTCTCTCGGAACCAATCTAGGCAATCGCCAAGGTCTTTCTTGCTAACAGCAGCAAAGCCGAGCATGACTTCTGGACCCTTTGCATTGCTCAGAGGCTGCTTGGCCATGTACTGAAGCAGGCGAAAAGTAAATGCTATGGCTTCTTTCTCGGTTGTGAACCCGGGCTTCTTCCCACGCCTAGCAAGCTCAACTTCCTCAGTTAGGAGTGGTTCTGTCGCATCAAGGGCAGCCAAGATGCCACTGAAAAGAGGGTGCTGCAGAAGACAGTTCCAGAACTGAACAAACAGGCTGTGAAATAGGTCCACATCGCAAGAGTTCAGGCGCTTGTGCCTCTTCTGGAGGAGAAAACGTTGTAGCTGTAGATACTGACTGTCCATTTAGAACTTGATATTGAAGGTGATGTTGAGCGATGCGATGGACTCTTGGAAGTTCGCAAGTACTTCGTTGACTTGTTGCCTTGCTTTGCGACACTGGTTCATCTGGTCATCAAGCTGGATGTTTGCCTTGCAACCTCGGCAGATGAGGACGTCCCTCAGTCTGGCTTGGCGAAAGGTGAATTCAGAGTCAAAACCGCAGTTTGGACACTTTGCAGACAAGTCAAATTTATCTAGGTCGAACACGGTCTTCGGAAGGCCTGCGGTGATAGAAACAATCCAGTCTACTGGCATCACCAAGTCGAATGATGTACCTTTGAATTGTTGAATCCAAGTGGCCAATATCTTGACATCAAACCTCCTTGGTCACGTGGTGACCTGTGGCGGTTTTTACCCAAAGTGGGAGATGACAGGCACGGCGTGCCGGTGATACCTGTGTTGAGCCCCAGTCTGGGGTTCATCCTCCTTTGGCACTCCAAGTGTCTTTCAATGCCCGGCCACTCCGGGCATCGTTTATTGTTCTGCCAGATGAAGAATTTTCTTGTTCCCGTGCTCTTCCTTGTCGCGACCTTATGGGCGCATGCTGATGTGGTCTCAGGCAAAGTTGTGCGTGTGGCCGATGGCGACACCATTACCGTGCTTGACGCGCAACTGCAGCAACACAAAATTCGTCTGGCGGGGATAGACGCCCCAGAACGCCGCCAGGCATTTGGTCAGCGCTCGCGAGAGTTTCTTGCTACGTTGGTTGCCTCCCAGCAAGTCGATGTCGAGACCGACAAGACTGACAAATACGGTCGCGCGGTTGGCAAGGTGCTTTTGCAAGGGCGAGATGTGAACCTGGCAGTGGTGACAGCAGGTCTTGCTTGGCACTACAAAGAGTACGAGAGCGAGCAGAGCCCTTCAGACCGAATGCTGTACGCAAATGCTGAGCAGGAGGCGCGCGACCTACGCAAGGGGCTGTGGTTGGACCCAGCTCCTGACGCGCCTTGGGACTGGCGCCACAACGGGCGGTAACGTAGTCTCGCCAGCTGGTCAGCTCCCTGCGTGACATGTCATGTCTTTGCCTTGCTGTGAGCTCAATGCACGAAGCACTTGTAGACACGCGTCCTGCAAGACGAACTCTTGGACGACACTTTGTACCCACTATGCGTGTGCAACGCTGTGGATATCTGCTCAACAGTAGCCGTATACCCGCGCAGTACAAGGCCTTGCCAGAGATTGCCTAGTTTTCGGGCAGAGACCTATCGCTTCTTCTTTCCACGGTCTGGGTCTGGCGTGGAATACAAGAGATGTGCCGGGTACTGGCGCATGAAGTCCATAGACTTCGACGGTGGTGCGGTCAGCCACTCGTCGTATTGGTGCTCGTGGAGGATGACGACCATGCGCTTCTCATCGCCGGGCTTGTGAAAGTGCTTGAACAGTTCGTGTTCGTCGGCGTTGATGGTGAGCATAGTGAAGGTCAGCAGTTCCTCGCCAGTTGCCTTGCGGTTGCTCGCCCACAGGCCGGCTATACCCATGGGCAAACCGTCCTTACGTTGAATTCTCGTGGGCACAGCGCTCCCACTCCGCCAATCGGGCTCGTAGATTCTTTCGACTGGAACAATGCAGTGCTGACCATTGCGCCATGCATCCCGAAAACTGGGCTTCTCAGCGACGGTTTCTGACCTGGCGTTGTATGTGCGCTTGCCAAAGGCCACTTCACCCGCCCAGTGCGGGACCAATCCAAACAGACCCACCATCGCTTCGCGAGGGGGCACTGCGTCATCGCCGACGTCCGCATGGGGATGGCGCCGGACGAAGGGCGCCTGGTAGGTCGGCCAGACATCTGTGCGCAGGTTGACCCCAGGTGGTAGTGCCACCCCGAAGTGCAGTCGAAGGCGCTCGGTGCTGGTGACGGCGTCGTAGTTGGAACACATAGGGGCATTCTGGCGCTTCACAGCGCATCGCCGTATACTGGATAAATGAACAGTATTGGCGACAGCTATGCACCTCTGCTCCTGGCAGCCACCCCGCTTGTGCTGCCGATGCCGGAGAGTCGCGTTCATGCCGGATTCCCGTCGCCTGCTGAGGACTTTGCGGTCAACCGGTTAGACCTGACAGCGATTTTGGTCCGGCACCCACAGGCAACCTTTGTCCTTCGTGTCGCCGGAGCATCGATGCGAGACATGGGCATTGACGACGGGGACCTACTGGTCGTCGACCGTGCGCTCAGGGCCGTCCATGGACAAAATGTTGTTGCTGTGGTGGACGGCGAGTTCACGGTCAAGCAGTTGCACCAGCGCGCAGGCAAGATGAAGCTCAAAGCCGCGAATCCCACTTTCCCAGACATCGTGCCCAAGGATGGGCAGACCGTCGAAATTTGGGGTGTGGTCACCAGCAGCATCAAGCGTTTCGTTTTCTGAGCTGGCATCCAATGCGAGGGACACCATCGTGTTTGCGCTGGTCGACGGAAATAATTTCTACGTGTCCTGCGAAAGGGTGTTTCGCCCAAGCCTTAACGAGCGTCCGGTCGTGGTCCTCTCGAACAACGACGGCTGTGCAATTGCTCGCAGCAATGAAGCCAAGGACCTGGGCATCCCGATGGCCGCGCCCTGGTTCAAGATTCGGCATCTGGAAGAGTCGGCCGGGTTGGTCGCGCTGTCGGCAAACTTCGTGCTCTACGGCGACATGAGCGACCGCATGATGACCCTGGCAGCGGGGCTTGGACCTACTCAGGAAATCTACTCAATCGACGAAAGTTTCGTTGGCCTGCATGGCGTCCGTGGTGACTTGGTAGCGCGTGGCCGCAAGGTGCGCGAGCGCATCCTGCAATGGACAGGCATCCCAACGTGCATCGGCATGGCGCAGACCAAAACGTTGGCAAAGCTTGCGAACCACATCGCTAAGACCGCTGAGCGAAAGCCTGGCAGCTATCCGGCGGAGTTTGCGCAGGTGTTCAACATGTCGGCGCTGCCGGCGCAGGACGTGGACGACGTGCTCCAAGCCACGGACGTGGGGGACGTCTGGGGCGTGGGCACCCGCATCTCCAAACAGCTCAGGGAAGGCGGCATCCGCACGGTACTCGACCTGACCCGGATGGACCCGGCCACCGCGCGAAGGGGCTGGAGCGTGACCCTTGAGAAGACAGTGCGAGAGCTGCAAGGCCAGCCGTGCATTGACATGGATGACGCCCCTGGTCCGAAGCAGCAGATTGCTTGCACTAGGTCGTTTGGTAAGCCAGTTCACCAACTCGGTGCCCTGGTGGAGGCGGTGAGTGAGTTTGCGGCGCGCGCGGCAGAGAAGCTCAGGAAGCAAAACAGCCTTGCCACGGAGTTGCTGGTGTTCATGCACACCTCTCCGTACAGGCCTGGTCCTCAGTGTTCGCGCAGTGTGGTTGTACCTTTGCGCAGGCCAACTGACGACACCCTGGCGCTGGCCAAGGCCGCAGCCGATGGCATGCGGTTCATGTACATCGCCGGCTACCAGTTCATCAAAGTAGGGGTGATATTGGTTGACCTGCAGCCCTCGAGCGTGCAGCAGCGGGAGCTGGATTTGGGGGACCCCAATGAACTGCCGACAACACGTGACCGGTCACGACTGATGGCCACCATGGACGTCATCAACACACGGTTTGGCAAAGGCACTTTGCATTCGGGCGGGACAGGCAAGCCTGGGGCCAATCGAGTTTGGACGATGAAGCAAGAGCGCAGGACGCCGGCCTACACGACTTGCTTGGAGGATGTGCCTGTGGCTCGGGCGTAGTCTTCTGGCCTCGGCTCGATTCGGGGAGGTGATGCCTCGGAGGTAGGAGTGGTTTGCAGCGGTAACTGTCCTTCGCCATGGCGAACTCGACGCCCGAATCCAGTCGTTCATCGCCGCGCACCGTATGGCCAACCCTGAGAAGAACCATCTGAAGTGGTTCATGCATGCGGTGGGCCACTGCGCCCAACAGACGTCGATGAAAAGCCCGGCCACTGGCAGCCACGATACCGCGAACTGTGAGCCCTGTACGACGATGGCCCGACGCCATTCGAGCCGAAGCGTGACGCAGGCCCTGGTGAAACTGCTGTTCCCGGAACTGCTGCCGCTACCTTAAGTCAGCTACTGCGGGTCACGATAGTCAGAAGCGTGCGGAACAGCAGTTGTCCCTCCCTGCGGTCAAACACGAACTCGTCAGCCGAGTGGTCGACGTAAACCTGGGCAACGTCTGGATGCTGAAAAACGGTTGGGTCCAACGGAAACGCTGCAAACGGGTTATGAAACACCGTCAGGCCGTCAAACAGCGTCTCCGACGTGTCGGGCTTGGTCTCGACAAGATGGTGCGGAAAATGGCTGTTGGGGTTGTATCGAACCGATTGAACTACCACTCGTTCATTGGCAACCATTGGGGACATTGTCCTGACCTTGCCCCACGTTGCACATGGGTTCCAGACGATGGCGCTGACTTCCGAAAATGCTGGACCCTGGAACATTCCCAGCTCAATCGGCGCGCCGTTGTCCTTGTTGATTGACACCAGATGCTCACCCTCGAGTGAGGCTCTCTCACCTGCGACGAATGCTTCTTCGTCGACGTAGTAGTTGTACAGAAGCGCCTCCATCGGCCGCGTGCTCAACGCGAAAAATGCAGGACTGTCGAAGGCGGCTACCGCAAGAACAAAGGGTTTGTCACGAACATGCCCGAGCGCGGAGTAGCTCTCGCGATACTTCTTCACCTTGGAGTGGAAGCTGTTGGCGAGCCGCACCATCGCACGCCGGTTGAGCTCGTTGAGGTTCCCAAGTAGGGCCATCGCCTCATCAGTCTGTCCTGGTTCGAGAGGTTGTCCACCAACGGGTTGCGCGGTCACCGCCTCGATGCAGAAGTCGTGCGGACTGGTTACGACAAAGTCAGGACGCGCGTGTCGGTAGTCCACGTCGAACTTGAACTCCTTCAGCACAGCGTGGAGATACAGCTCCCAGAACGATGAGTTGAAGGTCGTCTGGAACTCGTGGACGAACTTCCCGTCACGGTCCTCAAATCCGGCACACCATTGCTGAAGAAGTGTCTGGTCTCCAGAGGTCGCGCCGGCCTCTACACGCTTGTAGATTTCACACAGCTGAAGTTCCGGAACCTTGCGTTCGAAGAGGTTCATGATTTTTCTCCCTGCGATTTCAGCAATACCTTGTGTGGCGCAACAGAGTGGGCCACGAGGTTGAAGAAGGGGCGGCCCCAAGTGCCGCCCCTCGAGCCTTCAATTGGAGGCTTACAGCTCGGTCGCAACTTGCTCGAAGAACCAGAGCGGCACCTGGTGTTGCAGTGAGCCGTGCTTCTCCAGCAGCTTCGCCTGCAGTTCCGGCGACGCAGCGTCAGCAAAGTCAAACACGTACCGGTAGACCATGGCGTCGTTGCCCTCGATTGCCATCGGCTCGACATCCACCAGCTCTCCGGCTTCCTCCAGCGTGATACCCAGTTCCTCGGCCAAGGCCTGGGCCAGCGGCACCTTCGGCGGCTCGTCATCGCCATCGCCATCGCCATCGCCCCAGTTGTAGTCGAGCTTGGCTGTCTCCAGCCGGAATTCGGGCTCCGCGATGGCCACGCGGCTCACCCGCTCGATGAAGAGCGAGCAGCGCACGCCAATCTTGTGCCCGGAGTACGGGCGCTCGATGTCCGGCTTCATCGCGATGTGGCCATCAATCTCCAGCTCGAAAACCTCGCCAGGCGGCGGCAGTTCCGCCAGCGTCAGGTCCAGGGGCAGATAGATTTCATCGACGCCATCATTGTTCGTCGAAGCCATCGCACTGCTGGTCTGGTCGTGGTTGTAGACACGGTAATCCACCAGGTCTCGCAGCGCATCGGACAGTGCGTCGTCGTGACGGTGGAAGGCCGTCCCGGGCAGCTCGGTTTTGAACGCGCCTCGAACCAGTTCAACGAGCGCAGCCTCCGATTGGGGTAGCGACAGCTCTGCGGCACGGTCCACGAGCAGGGCCTCGTCAAGCACGGCATGCGCCGCGGCGTCGAGGTGCTCACTTTCCGCGCCCTCGGCAACCGCGGCCTGGTGCGCAGCGAGGGTGTTGTAGCCCAGCGCAGCAGCGACGAGCTGCGACGCGTGGCCGTGCTTCAAGGGCTGGGGAGTGGTCTCGCTGGCCCTGCGAACGGCGTAGGCGAGAGAAGAGATACCAACAGACATGCAAACCTCCGGATTGGGTTCAGCACGGGGCATGCCAGCGATTACTTGCCCCGCGCCCAGCGGAGTTGCTTGGGTTGGCGTGGGAAGGAAGGGAACGGAAACTTGTCTGTTTGGAGCCGCTGGCAGCTCAGGCGGACGCCTTGGGCGCAATTCTACCCAGGGCCGGCATTGTGTGCTACTCCACGTGAGTCGCGCATCAGCCACCAAGCGGGAATTCGCGTCAGGCAGCGACAGCCCCTTCTCGGCGGCGACTTTCTACAACACCTCAAGCTGTGCCGCCGAGACTCAGATACTGCGGACTGTCCCCGCACACTTGCGCAATCCCGCACCTAGCACAGGACCATCAGCATCGTTTGGCAGCCAGCCGAGTGATGTGCCGGTCTACCCGGGCGTTCGCTTCTGCAACGAAGTTGCCGCGAAGAAGAGTGAGACCTCGTCGTCTCTGTGACCTACAACCCACCACCCGCAAAAAAAGGCAATAGTGAAATGCCGCGCACATCGTCTATGGCACGTTGACCTGTGGTGTGCCCAATAGCGGGCATTCGTGTCCAACCGCTATCAGCCTGAATTCGACTTTGCAGCGTATGCGGCCTTCCGCTTCATCAAACTCGACGCCCTAAAGCTGCCGTTCGAGTCCTGAATTCAGCAGGCGCCGAAGCCACGATGGCCGGAGCAGCCGCGATGGCAGCGGAAAGGAGTGGACCGACCAGTTGCTTCGCTGCATCTCTAGTCGCGCTCAAAGCGCCCGCCCTCCATGCTATTTGCGGGACCTAAGAGACGTGCCACAAGGATATGTATGCCGGTTCCACAGGCGAAAATGCATTCAGTGACAGCCGCCCTGCCTGCAAGGTGCACCTAAGCGGCGGGGTTGAAGCAGTACGCACTAAGTCGGGAATATGGGCCGCCAACGCAGTGACGTAAGGAGCGGCGCCAAGTGGTTACACAATTGAGGCAACCCAGGCTCTTGGGTGTACCCAGAAAGTGCTCTTTATGATTCCGAAAGCTATAGCCCAGTTGCTGCCTGAGGACTTTGACCGCCTGGTTGCCGACCGGGTCCAGGAAGGCAATCAGCTCGACTTCAAGCAAGCCGTTGTTGGCGGTACAGACGCGGACAAGAAGAAGTTCGCGGCTGACGTGTGCGCGTTTGCGAACACACGTGGCGGTGACATCGTTATCGGAGTCCGTGAAGCGGGCGGCGCGGCCGTCGTGGTGGTTCCTCTGGCCATAGACCCGGACCACGAGACTTTGCGCCTGCAAAACATGATTGCCGACAGCTTCGACCCGCGTATCCTCGGTGTGCAAATTGCGCCAGTGGCATATGGAGCTGGCCACGTGCTGGTGGTTCGTGTTCCGCAGTCCGTGCAGGGCCTACATCGCAGCAAGCTTGACCAGCACTTTCACATCCGGGAGTCCCGGTCAAACCGCCACCTCGATGTCGCCTCGCTGATAACTCGCGTGGACATGCTTCGAGGACAACGAGACCGCCGCGAGGATTTCATTGCCGAGCGCTACGCGGCGGTACTGACCAATCGCACCCCGGTGGTTCTTCGACCTGGGCCCAAGGTGATGGTTCACGTGTTCCAGGCCCACTCAGCCTTCGGCGCTGACATGCTGAATGTCGTGCCTGCTGCCACCCCTGGTGCCCTACCTGTACCGACACTGGCGCAGGGTGGCGTGGACTTTCGGATGACGTTCGAAGGCCCCATGCATCACGCCCCCATACATGACGGCAAGACCCGCGCCTTCACCCTCGTTCACCACGCCGGCGTGCTCGAGGGAGCGTGGAAGGTCGCGGACCCTCGCGAAGGCCGCATCGAAGTGTCGGCCGAGACGCTGGAAACCCAGGCGCTGACCTTTGTTCGAGCGCTCATTGAACGAGCCCGTGGGCTGTTGACCCTGGATGTTCCCCTGGTCGTACGTATTGCTCTGGTGGGCGCTGAAGGTGCGGTCGTGGTGACCAACAACCGAGAGCTTCGCCGGCACTACGAGGAAGATGCCCCGCTCACACCCATCGACCGCACCGCACTTCAACTCCCAGACATCCTTGTGAACGATTGGCCTACGGCCGACCTCCCGGAGCTGTTCCGCCCAGCCTTCGACAGGCTCTGGCAGGCGTCCGGGTTCCTTCGCAGCTATCAATACACCGAGCAAGACGGCCGGTACGTCTGGCAAGTTTGAGGAGTCGCGCGATGCTGGAATGGTTGGCCGACTCGGCGCTCGGCAAAACTGCCGAATGGGTGATGAACAAGGCGGCAGGCCTTGGCAAACGGGCGGACGCCCGCGCGGCTTTGCAAGGTGGCGATGCACTGAGTGCGCTCACCGCACAAGGGCAGGTCACCGCCGCCATCGAAAAACTGCTCCGCGAGCCAATGCTGCCGGGTGCCGTGACGCAGGTGAATGCCGTGCAGGAATGGCTGGCTTGTGTGAAAACACAGCAGGCCCTCACGGAGTACCTGTTGGCCAGGTTGGGGGGGAATCCCGCCCTTGCCGATGCCGCCCTGATATCTCTCGCTCAAGGGTACTCGCAAGCCACCGGGGAGGCTACGCAGCTGGCACTGGGGCATGTGGAAGCCGTCGCAAGCTACGTGGCCACCTTCATCTCTGGCGACCCCAATTTCCTGGCCGCGCAGGTGGCAGAGATAGCTGCCGACCACCGCGAAATGCGCTTGGCGAAGGCCGCAGCTCCCAACCTCGACACCCTCAGGACCGAAGCTCAAGGCCTTCTTGACCAAGCTCCAACAGCTGCCAAGTTGCTGGACCAGCGAATTCCCTGCGCGTTTGGGACCGGGGTCGAGGCCGGCCCGCACGAGCGACTGGACGTGGCGTCGCTGATGGCCCTCCTGCCCGAGCGAAAGCTTGTAGTCATCGCGGGTGAAGGTGGCATCGGGAAGACGACTGCCCTCGTTGAGCTGGGGGAAGCGCTTCTTCAGCACCCCGGGATGCCTGTTCCGCTGTATGCATCGGCTCCCAATTGGCTGCGGTCCAAGCAGCCCCTGCTGGACTACCTTGCCAGCAGGCGTGCCGTACAGCGGGCGGGGATAGACAAGGATGGGTTGTCGTTGCTCTTCCTGAACGGAAGGGTGGCGCTGCTCCTCAACGGCTGGAATGAAATTGCGGCCGCCGACAAGGCTAGCGCCATAGCCGCTGCAGAAGACTTTCTTGCAGACCATCGGGGCGCGATGGTTGTTTGCACGTCGCGGCGTGCAGAGGGACCGTTCGCTGCCGCTACTGGCCTCGTGGTCCACGTGCTCGAGTTCAACTGGGACCGGCAGCGCGCCTTGGTCGCGCGAGCCCTTCCCGGCGGAGCGGGCGATGGACTGCTGAATCGGCTGCAGACTGATACGCCGCTGAGGCACACGGCTCGCAATCCCCTCATCCTGTCCAGCGCCATTCTCTTGGCTCAACGCGGGCACGAGGTGCCAGGCACCATGTACGGGCTGTTGGAAGCCGTGCAGCCCATCCTGGAGGGTCCTGACCAGCGGCAAGAGGCACTAAAGGGTGCGCCACTCTATAGGCAACACCAGACATACCTGAAGGCACTGGCACGCTACCTGACGAATGCTGACAAGGTGGACATGCATATCGATGAGGCGTGCACGGTCGTTGGCAGTGCTCTGGCAAAGCTGCAGCAGTCCCGTGGATTTCAAGGCCACGACGTTGAACCGTCAGAGGTCGTTGATGCCTTGTGCAATACCCACCTCTTGCATCGCGAGCGCGACTCTGAAGTCCTGAAGTTCTGCCATCAACGGTTCCAGGAATTCTTCGCCGCAACCTGGGTTCTCGAGCAGCTAACCGTGGACGGACCGAATATCGCGCAGCAGCAGGAGCTGGTGCGCGATGTATTCAATCAGCCGGCATGGACCGAATCGCTTGAGTTGCTCGCAGAGAAGTTGGTTGCCGATGGATTGGCCGCGCCGCGAGCGCAGCTGGTTGCGCTGGCAATTCGTGCAGACTTGACGCTCGCCAGCAAGTTGGCCGGAGAGGTTCAGATGGGGGCAGAGACGAATGGTCCATTTGCTCAGCTCATCGAAGGTATTCGGCAGCTACATGCGGCGACGTCGAACAGCGCGAAAAAGCACGCGCTGGCCTGCATGGCTCTGACGCGGTCGCCCGTGTTCACATCCGAGCTCACGGCACTGCTTGAAACTACAGACCGTTTGGACGTGTTGGAGCTCGTCAATGACGCGGGCGGCTTGAGCGTGAGGTCATTTGGCGACGACATCGCGAACCGGTTCAGAGCTTGGCCCACGGAGCAAAAACACAAACTGTTGCAGGGGCTTGGCAGCCAGCGCGAGAACCTTTCGTTCTTGAAGGATGTCGCGTGTTGCGACGCTGACCCTGGCGTGCGTGCTCGAGGCATCACAACCCTTGCATGGGAGTTCCCGGCCTCGGATGCTGCGCTGGATGCCTGGTTCGCATCACCCGACAATACGAAACTCGACCGCGAAGCATTCCATTCGGTCATTGATGTTGGCAACCACGAACGCGTTCCAGCCCTGATATCGGAAGTCCGGAGGCTGGCCGAAGCTAGCGGTGACAAGAACTTGTTGCTGCAGTTGGCACGCGAGTTGCCGATGAACGAGCGCGGATTTGCACTGGATGTTGCCAAGGAAGAGCTGGCGAAGTCAGACCACTTCCTTCACCCTCGCGACGAGACCATCCAGTTGGTTGCCCTGCTAGACCCTGCGGCCTTGCAGGCCATCGCTGAAGAGAAGCTTCTGGAACACCGCACAGTTCAGGACTGGGTTGCCTCGCACTTGGAGGCGTTGCAGAAAGCTGAACGGAGTGCCGCCTTCGCCAGGGTGTTCGCCCGTGTCAAGGGCGGGAATGAAGAGAAAGTTGACGCCGCAAGAATAGGCAGGCTTGCAGGCAGTGCCGAAGTCAAAGCCGTTCTGGACGAATGGCTGGAAGTTTCCTTGTCTGACCCGGAATCTAGGAACCTAGAGCGGTTCCTGTCGCGGGTGCTCGGGGCGGCGAGTACTGAGGACCTATGTGCAGCGGCGCTCGCGCGCAAAGGCGAGCTGAACCACTCGCAAGCACGCAGGACACTTGAACTTCTTGTTCAACCCCAATTCGTCGAGCGGTCCGCAGACAATCCTGGCCAACGGCGCCAAACGCTACAGCCGGAAGTGGCCCAAGCCCTGCTGGATGCTTACTGGGATTTGCCTGAACCTGAAGGTGCCCAAGCTGCTGGCGTCAAAGCCGCGCTGTGTCTCCTGCTATCCCGGGCGGATTCGGCTCGCTTCACAGACAGAATCTTCGAGGGTCTGATGCTGGAGGCTGAGCGGCGAGCTGCTCTTGTGAAGGAGCGCCGACCTGCTGGGATGCCGTACGGCGATGGGTTCGTCCGCGCAGCGATGACAGGTGGGGCTGCGATGGCAAAGCGCCTGCTGCCTCTGCTGGACTCGCATGATGAGGGCGACGTCCTGTTCAGCGTGGTGCAACAGATTGCCATACTGCCCTGGCCCCGACACAGATTTCACGGGCGGCTGGACATTGCTGCCCGACAGCAACGTACTGCTGAAGGCTTCGTGCTCCGCCAGCGGGACCAAGAGCTACAGGAGATTACTGATGAGTTCGCTTTGAAGATTGCGAGCCGTCTGGAGTCGTGTGGAGATGCTGCGGTAAGTCCACGGGAGAACCGGTTCTACCGGCGATGGTGGCTTATGACGTCGCTCGCTGATTTGCCAACGAGGGCCGGGTGGCCTGAGCTTCGTAAGAGCCTCATGCGGACTGACGCGCCACCGGACCGGTTCGCGTACGCGCTGAACGCGCTTGTCTCGCAAGGCGAGACCCTCGACGACGATGGGGTAGTGGCCGCGCTCCAACAACAGTTTGCTGAGCGGGTCACGTCAACGGCGGGGTTTAACCAGCAAGACACCAGCCTGGAGGACCTTGCGGCTCTGCACTTCTTCGTTTCGGATACCAAGCTGCCGTCTCCCGCTCTCGACGCCATGGTCGACCAGTGGGCCGGTAAGGCCCAAAGCTATGTGGTTCTTCGCAAGCTACGAGAGATTGACACACCTGCGGCGATATCGCAGCTGAGTCGACTGACCCAGAACGGGGTTTTCACGCGAACCGAGGAGCCTCTGCGAGCATTGATGGATGACCCTCACGGACCGACAAAGCTGCTTGAGCTGGCCGTGGATGGCTCGCTATTCAAGTTCATCAAGGGATACATCGACGCACGGCAAGTCGCCAGCGTGCTCGTCCCATTGGTCGAAGGCCGTACGGACGTCCTCCAGCAGATTCTGGACAGCTGCACAAGGCAGAACACGGAGACGGGAGAAGAACTTGCGTTTGAACTTGTTTCAGCGATTCCAGAGCCCGGCGCCAAGGCGCTCGACTACTTGTTGGAGTTTGTAGACCGCACGGGCCGAGGCGGCAAAGGTCCCCGCGCCATCTCTTTTGAACGCATGTTCGAAGAGCGCGAGCCCGTTGAAGGCTCGCCCAACACGCACCACCTGTATTCACGTGCCTGCAACCACATTCGGTCGAGCCTGTTCGGGATGGCCATGGCCGCAGGTCCGTCAGCAGCGTTGGCCGCTGAGACCTTGTTTGCAATCGAGGAACGCCGCTTTTCGCTCGGACGGCCGCACGACGAGCCAAGGCACCCAAATGTGGATTCCGAGCATCGCTGGCCACAGTGTCTGGCGGCTGCCTCGTAGCCACTCTGGTCTGCTGACAGTTAGTAGGCCGAGGTACCTCAAGCTGGAGGAAGCAATTGAACTCCTTGGTTCCCCAGACGGGTATGCCTCAAGTAACAACGAGTCGGTGTGGAAGAGTTCGCTGGAACTGGAGATAGTTGGCTTCGAGCCGGTCAGCCAGGTCAACCAACTCGGCTTCGTCGCAGGTCTCGATTTTCTTGGAGATGCCAAGTGCGTCTACCACGAGTACAGGCGATTCAAAGACGGTCTTCTTTCGTTGACGAAGCATGGCGCATTCTTGGGATGACGAGAAAAGTACGGGGGTGGGTGGGCGGTTAGCTTTTCCGCGTATTGTTGCCAAAACAATGCTCCAATGCGGGAAAATTCGCGCTTCGTCTGCAGGAGGGAGCAAAGTGAGCACGCCAAAGGTCATCTACTTGACGGGAGCGCCTGCGACTGGGAAATCGACGCTCAGTCGCAACCTCGCAATGGAAATGCCGGAGCTGAAAGTGTTTGCCTACAGCGAGGAACTTCGCAAGCTTCTTCAGCGTAAGTCCGGCGGTCTCGCGATGACAGAAGATGACATCAGGCGGCAGTCTGCGCTTGCGGTGACGGCCGAAGATGTCGTGGAACTCGACCAGGAACTGGTCGATATGGTTGAGAGGGAGAGAGCCCACCGCAGCATCCTGATTGACTCCCATCCAGTGACCAAGGAGCAGTACGGTTTTCGTGTCACGGGCTTTGACGCTCCAACGATTCAACGCTTGAACCCGGACGTCCTCGTGTGCCTGTACGCCTCGGCAGAGGTGACCAGAACTCGGATTCAGGCTGACGCTATGGGACGACCTCTGCCCACGGCGTTGGAGTCCGACATGCACACACACCTACAAGCCTCGGTCGTCACACAGTACGGGGTCCTGACCGGCAAGGCGGTCTACTTCTTCGACAGCAGTTGTTCTCAGGAGGAACTCACCGAGATGCTCCTGAAGCGACTCCGGTAGCGGCTTGCCGTAGAGAGCTCACGCAGCCAAAAGCGACGGCTGGTGATGATAGGAGGAGCGGCCGCGGGACTTTGGAACTTGCGTCGATGAATCGAGTGGGCCGCCGAGCTTCACGAAGTACGGGAAGACCAGTTCAGCCATGAAGGCGACCGTATAGGTGGTGCATTCCGTTGTGCCACGAGCAAGCTGCTCCACAATCGCAGTGACTTGCGACGCGCCCAGCTTGTTCTTGCTTTGAAGATTGACGAGCTCTTCGTAACGCAGGCTGGCCAAGTCAAGTACGGATAGTGGTGAGGAAGAGCGGCACACGAGCGCATAGTGCGAACGCTTGGTGCGGCCCGTCTCGCTGCCTTGACGACTTGTCACCTTCACGCCCTCGGGGAGGGGCCAGTCTCTGCCGTCCAGGTCCAGCGCTTCGGACCATACGGTCAGGCCTGCGGGTGCGACGTCAATCGCCTTTGGTTTGCTGCGCATGGGAGAGAAGAGAACCATCGGGCGCTCTTCCAGGCGGATGAGGTCGCGAATGGCGGGGCCGACGCTGTTGCCGATGCCCCAGAGAAACATCCCTCCGGTTGCCAGTCGCTCGTCTTCTTTGCGCGCAAGTATGCTGTCGATTTTCTCGCCAGCCTCCGTTCCGAATCGAGTCCAGCAGAAGTGTTTTGGCAGCATGAGCGCCTCCCCGGTCAGCTTCGTTGTACGAGTATTCATTTATTCGTTTATTATAGCGACCATGGGCGAATCTATCAAGGACCAGTGGGCGGAAATGCGTGCCACCCTGGGAAGAAGCGGGCTAACTCAGCCAGAGATGGGAAGGGCCGCAGGTGTGAGTCAACCGGCTGTCTCCCGTTTGATGGCGAAATGCCCAAAACGACAGGGTGGAGCATTCAAAAAGCTATGCATTTATGCAGATAGTCAACGCGCTTACGCACAGGAGACACTGCCGCTGCCTGTGGAGGACGCTGCACTGGTATCGGCAATACGCGAGGTGTGGAACGGAACGCCAGAGCACGCTCAAGCTTTAGCTGCCATGATTCGCGCCGCAGGTGTTGCAGCACGTATAGCGATGGTCTAAAGATGGCAAACAACGATGACCGGCTCGTCAATCGCCTCCTCGACATAGGCTTGTCGCAGGAGATGGTGGACCTGTCTCTGCCCGAGTGGTGGGTCGTTGAGGACAACGAGTCACCGTCTGCGCGCGCCATGGCCTCGATGCTCCTGGCTAGACGGCTTAACCTGGACCCCACCACGCTTCTCGATGATGAAGTGCCTGTCGGGTTCCTTCACACGGGGGTAAGCAAGTTCAAGCACATGCGCCTCGTGGATGGCGCGCGCCGAGACGCGCTCGTTGGATTTGCGACTGGGGTGGGCCGCATCCTGCTGTCGATGGCAGAGGACGCGCCGAGCCATGTCGTGCCTGCTGACCCGCTGGAGCTGCGCAAGGCACTGATTGCCGGGCGGCCGTTCGTTTCCTTCGGTGATGTCATTACCGCGTGTTGGTCGCTGGGTGTACCCGTGCTGCACCTGCGCGTTTTTCCAGCCCAGACCAAGGGTGTCACTGCTATTGCCGTGAAGCTTGGAGGTCGACATGCAATCCTTGTTGCGCGCGAGTCCGGGTTTGATGCCCAGTACATGTTCCATGTCGCCCACGAACTTGGTCACATCGCCCTGGGGCACTTGGAAGACGGGGGCGCGATTGTCGATGCCGACCCGACTGACCTCGCGAACAAGCGCGAGGAGCTCGTCGACGATGAGGAAGAGCGCAGCGCAGACGAGTACGCTCAAGCGCTTCTGACAGGCTCCCCTTCCTTCGAAGTGTTCGGGCCGAAGGAGACACAGGGACGCCAACGGCTGGGCACCGCGCGCGAACTCGCATATCGGGCCCAACAGCTCTCTGGTGAGCTTGGGGTTGACCCGGGCCACCTGGTGATGGTGTTTGGGCACTCAACCCAAGACTGGCAGCTCGCATTTGCTGCGGCCAAGGAGCTTCCTCAACAGCCGTACAAACCAGGTTCATTGGTGAACCGCGTCATGTGGCGTCAGCTAGGCGAGCTGGGGGGCGACGAGCAGTCCATTGCATTCCTGCAGGCGGTAGCACCGATATGACGGTCTCGGTGCTGCTCGACAACGACGTTGTCATCAAGCTGGCGAGGATGGACGCCTACATCGACGCAATTTCGAGCATGGGCCTGACGCACCAGCAAGTCGGCTCACTCAAGCCGATGTTGCGGTACATGGGTCTGTATGACCACAGGCGCACCGCACGCTTTACCCGTGACGCAGCCGAACAAGCTCGAGTTCTCGCGGCCTTGAAGACCATCATCGTCATGGAGATGACCCCCCAGGAGGCGACGCTGGCTGGCAGAGTTGGGAAGGCGGTGCTCGCAGCTGGTCTCGACTTCAACGAAGGTGAGCTGATGATGTGTGTGGTCGCTGTGAGTCGCGGAGGCTTAGACTTTTGCACCGCAGATAAAAGGGCTCTCAAAAGCTTGCCGCACGTCGAGGCGCTCTGGGCGGACCTCGCCAAGTTGCGAGGCCGCTGCACCTGCTTTGAGCAAGTATTCGAGTACCTCTGTCAGAAGGATGGATTGCGACGGGTCGCGACAGCCGTGCAGACATGCCCCACGGCTGACACTGCCATCCAGACCATCTACGACCTCACTGCCAAAGGTGGCCAGGAGCTGTTCTTGCGGGGACTTCAGGTTGTCATCGAAGACCGAATCAGCCAGCACGCCAGAGGCTGGCTAAAGCCCTCAGCTCAGCGCAGCACGACGGCGTAGGGCTCCGCCAAGACCGCCGACAGGCTGAGCTCGATGTCAGCTTTTCGCTCTGCGAATCCAGCGCCTGGCGAGTACACCAGACAAGCCTTGTCCACGTGTCCGCGGATGTATTGGTCGCCGCTGATGCCCCGCTTGTTCCCGATGCCGACTTTCGTGTCGGAGAGCGACAAGGCGGCCTCAATTGGGTCCAACGTATTTACGACCAAGGCATAGCGCGAGCCCAGAACGTTGACTCCCTTGGGCACCGGATAGTAGTTCTTCCCGTCCGGGCTGTACTCCTTGGCCAGCCCTTCAGCGTAATGGCGTGAGGTGATTTCCTGCATCAGCAATCGGACCTTGGTGCCCTTGGCGGTTTCTTCTTTCACGAAGGGCTGAACAGCGTTGTAGGGATGACAACTGCTGCCGCCGTAGCCCCAGAACGAGACGCCGGCGTCCTCAATCTCCTGACGTTTTCGCTTGATGATGTCTTCAAGAGTTTCGTTGGCGTGAACGCCGACCTTCATGTACAGGAAGGAGTCGCCTGGGTTCAACACGCTCATGATTTGCCTTCTAAGTGTTCGAGGTTGTAGGTACCGTCATAGGCCTTGCCGTAGTCGACGCGGACGGTCTCGCGCACATAGTGCACGCGCAGGTTCTGCGAACGTCCGTAAAAGTCTTCAAGCCGCGGCGCATGCAGGTCGTAGCTCCTGGCCACTGGCTTGCGGTTGGGTAACGAGCGAAAGAAAAGGTTGCACGAACGCAGGTCGGGTGCATCGTCCAAGTGGTACTCGTGAAGTTTGGTCTGCATCTCCTGGACGTAGAACCCCTTTTTGAGCGCGAAGTCCTGTGTTTCGGCCAGCACTTGCTGGGACCATTCAACGGTCGGGTCGTCCGCAATGACAACCACGCCGACTGCATCCAAAGTAGATGCTTCTATGCAGCGCTCGACAAAGACCTTAACGCTCTCCCCAGCGTTGTGGGCCCCCCATGGTGGGTTTGTGTAAAACGCATCGAACTTGCCAATCAACTCAGCGGGGAGTTCGTCAATGCAGTTGTAGAGGCGCGACTGGATACGGTCCGAGATGCCTTCGCGGTCAGCGAAGCGTTCGACAGCGCGCACCATTCGTTCGTCGAAGTCCAATACCAGGATGCTCTCAGGCCCAGTCTCCAGAACCTCACGCTTCATGAGGTAGGCCAGGCACAGACTGATGCTGTCCCCGTCGCCCATGAACAGCAGCTTTCGTCCAGCGAACCGCTGCGCGATGAGGCTGGTCTGCAGGACCATATCGCCAGCCTTCATGTAAATCTGGTCGAACTCTCGTAGTGGCTGAGGCCGGTTCTGAATTACGTCAGACACCGCATTAATGGCCCTGCGCAAGTCAAGCTGGCCGTTCGGATTAGCCATTCTCTTCCCCCTGTCAGTGTAATTGTAGGGTTGTATACCACGGTGTCTAAAGAAGCAGGAACCGGGAAAACGTCAAGACCAACTCTTTGGCTTCTAAACTGACGCGGTGGAAGGGCTATCCGTGCGATTCAACACGTTTTCGAATCCCAGGCGATGTGTTCCCGATACGGTACTGCAGTCAGCACCAGACATGCAGTGCGTTCAGCTCCGTCCGGGTGGCGAAAGTGCGGGCGGATTTGCCATTGCACCTTGGCGGCGTTTACCGCGGTCAAGGGTTTCCCGCAGCTGTAGCAGACGCACCCGCCGCGCCTGCGCTCATCAAGCTCGAAGATGTATCGAGCTGCTCCCGTTTGGGTGTCTTTCCCCCAGGCCATGACGAGCTCATCAAGCCGTTGATGAGAGGTGCCATTGGAGTTGGAGCATTGAGTCACCTCGTTCCGCCCGGCAAAATTCATCGCGATTGTAGTGGCCAAGTAGTATCGAGAGCCCAATGGTAAGGAGACGTAGTGGCAAAACCAATCAGCAAGTTTTTTCTCGAACTCGGGTGCCCGCTGAGAAATGTGCGGTGGTCTTGGGGTGCAAAGGCGGGAGAGGTGATGCTGCTTAGAACCTGGGATGACGAGTACTCGTTCATGGACAAGACCGTTACTGTGCTCAGGGAGCCCGACAAATACCTGCAATCTGAGTCATTTGGACTGGACGAGAGAATCGTGCATCTGCAGGCGCTATGGGCAGGTGGTGTTGCGGGCTACACGGTAATCGCGAATGTAAAAAAAGACGCGCATCCGCGCGAAATCAAGGATTACAGGGATGACGCGGTCTTCAGCATCAAGCAGCTATTGGCAAGGGATGACGGAGCTCTAGTTGCGCTCCTTGGCGAGTCCGTAGATACCAAAAGTTTCAAAGCCCACAGCTCGACCCATCGTACGGGACCAGGAGAGGGTGTGTTCCCAGTAAATGACGAACTGCGCTCCGGGGTATCAACGTCTTCGTATCAACAAAAAATCCCCGCCGTTCGGGCTTGGCTTATCGACGTCTGCAAGTCAGAGGGCGCCGTAACGTACTCGGAAGTGATGGACAAGTTCGGGTTGACGTACTACCCGTTGCGGAACGCAATGGCTCGCCTTGGCCATGACTGCAAGAAGGTTGGGGAACCCATCATCACCGCGCTCATCGTCGACAAAGAGACCCGTCGATGCTCTCAGGGGTTGTTTGACGAGTTTCACATCGTCGATGACGAAGTTGAGCGCCGACGCTGCTACCTGCAGTGGGGGGTATCGGTTGCCGCCCCTGTTGCCGCCAAGAGCGACGAGGTATTTCAAGGCCAAGAACTTTACCCTCAGCCTTCACCCTTTGAGGGGCGGGTGGCTCGATTTGCGCAAGTTGAAGTCCGGCCGCAACAGCAGGCGTTTCGCGATGCTGTCTTTCGGGCTTGTGAGGGACGGTGCGTTGTCAGTGGGTGCGACGTGCCCGAGGCACTTGAGGCGGCGCACCTACTTGGGCGCGACTGGCGCAAGGGGGAAAACTGTGCCGTTGACGGGGTGCTGCTTCGGCGAGATTTGCACGCGCTCTACGACAGAGGGTTACTCAAGATTCAGGATAGCGGAGCGGTGGAGCTCGACCCAAAGGTCGTAGCTCACTATGGGGTGTTCGACGGGGTTCTCATCGAGCCTTGAGGGGTAAGCTCGCCCGATAGTATGACGAAATTCTGGGGCTTCAGGGCAGAGGCCGAATCCCCGAACTAGCCGCACAAGACGCCAGCCAAAGAGACTTTGCCCTACCGCGCCTCAAGAGAATTGCCCCCTTTGCGGAGCACTCTAAAATCAAAGCATGTTTAACCTTCGTGCAGTCACGAAGAGCATCCTGAGCCGCGTCGAAAACGACACCGGAAAGAGCATCCAATTCATGCGGGATGAGAGCCTCCCGGTTCTCGCGACGCTGCAGATGGCTCGAAACGGCGCGGAATTCCATGTCCTTCGATATCGCCCGAGCGACGACCCGCTCGACTACCTGATTGCCTACCAGGCAGGCTTCGTGCTGCGCCTGTTCGAAAACGAGCCAGCCGACCGTTTCGACTTTGCACCCTTACCTGACGTGGGCAAGCGTGTGGAGTCCTTGGTGGCAGCTGGCCAGGCGTTGGGCCCGGTCGACCGGCAAATGCTGCCGGAGTTCTCGAAATTCGTTGGCCAGTGGGCCCTGATGAACTTGCGCTCCCTGCCCATAGGCATGCGCATCGACCAGTGGATTGCAACAGAGCTGCCGGACCTCAGAGAGCTGCAGGACGCCAGCATTGCACTTCAACAGCAACAGAACCTCGACCTGCTGTCTCTTCGGCAGGGCAAGTTGACGGTTCCTACGCCGCTCATGGGGGCCGTCGCTGCCTATGCCCTGTTTGCCGACCGGCTGGCCGGCGGTGGCGTCTATTCCATCCCCTACGGTGCCGCAGGTGTCCTCGCTCAAGGTGAGCAACTGCTTTCCATCTGGGATGAAGTGCCCGCCGGCTCCACCCACGACCGCAAGCTTGTTGACCTTTGGGCCGCAGCCGAGGGGCTCACCGGCTGGTTCAACTGGATTCCCTACCAACCATGACCGCAAAGCCATCCTTCTTCACGCTCCCTGTAGAGCGATTCGACCTGAACCTGCTTCCCCCGGGCGCACGCCAGATTGGCTCCGAGGCCTTCAAGCAGGCGGTGCTGGAGCACTTCGTGGCTCAGTACGCACCGAAGGGCCAGCAAGCTGTCGTGACGGTCGACGACGTCGAAATCACGGTGCTGGTGCTTCCCGCCGACTCCGACCCGCTGGACTTTGTCATGACGATGCTCCAGTCGGGACGCATCAAAGAGGCTGTGCCCTATCTGGAGACCCTGAGCAAGGCGCAGCCGAACAGCGTCCAGGTCCTCTACAACCTTGGCATCGCCTACAGCGAGCTGGGCCAGTACGACGAAGCCATCATTCGCCTCAAGCGCGCGGTGCAGTTGGACCCTATGCATGCCCACGCCTGGACCGGTATCGGTGTCGCCTATCAACGGATGGGCAAACGTGCTCTGGCACTGGAGCCGATGCAGAAGGCGGTCGAAGCGGACCTCGACGATGGATACGCCCAACGCAACCTTGGAGCGATGCTGCTGGGTGATGGCCGCAGCGAAGAGGCTTTGGTGCACCTGCGTGCGGCTCGGCGGGCGCTACCTCACGATGCCCAGGCGCTCTACGGCTTGGCCAGCGCACTTGAGGCGGTTGGCGGCGATGACAACGTAGATGAAGCAGACGAGCTCTACCAGGTTGTTATCCAGAAGTTCCCCGGCTCCCAGGTTGCTGAGCTCTCTCGCGAGGCGCGTACCAAGCTTGCTCACAAGAACATGCGAGCAAAGGTGGGCGGTGGCCTGCGCCCCGACGTGATGATGTACATCGCTGGCGCCCTGGACACATTCGCGAAGGTCGGGCCGGAAAAGAGTCGGCAAATCACTATCGAGGTCGCGCTGAAGGGGCAGGATGGCCTGGACATCAATGACCCCGAGCAGAAGTACACACTGGCGTCACTGCCTGGCAAGTTCTCGGGCATGCACCTGCTCTCCATCATGTACGCGGGGCTCAAGGCGCTCGACCCCGACATGGACGCCGGCGTCGACCTGAGTGCCGAGTACGAAGCCGCCAAGGCGATGCGCGGCCACTAGAGCCGCCAGCAGGGGCACACAACGAAAAACACGCCCAGGGAAAACATGCAGCTCTACGCAGGAACCTCAAAAGACTTCATCTCGGACGCCACCCGGAACGGCATCGCCAACAAGCTAGAGCGCGCCTTTCAAGGTGCGTTTCACTACAGGCCATCCGTCCAGGAAGTTCAGTCCTGGCAGAACTCCCTCTTTCGGATGGCGTTCGCGCTCCAGCAAGGGAATTTGCTCGACCACGGCGTGCTTCTCGAATACCAGCTACCGCTCTCGAGCCGGCGCCTTGACTGCATGGTCACTGGACACAACGCCGGGGGCCAGCCGTACTCGGTCATCGTCGAGCTCAAGCAATGGAGCGATGTTGAGGAGTCCAACGCCGAGGACTGCGTGACGACTTGGGTCGCAGGCAGCAAAAAAGACATTCTTCACCCCTCCCGCCAGGTCGGCCAGTACGAGGAATACCTGCGTGACATGCACTCGGTCTTTGTCCGCGGCGAGGTGGGGTTGAGGTCCTGCGCGTTCCTTCACAATCTGTCGTACAACCCGTCCAACGAAATCTTTGCGGACCGGCACGCGCACGTTTTGAAGCAGTACCCCGCATTCACTGGTGACCGGCAGGACGCCATGCTCAGCTACATGAATGACCACCTTGGTGCTGGGCGCGGAGAAGCAGTGCTGGACCAGGTGCTCAAGAGCAAGTTCTCGCCGAGCAAGAAGTTACTGGAGCACACCTCCCAGGTTGTGCAGGACCAGAAGGCCTACGTGCTGCTCGACAGTCAGCAAGTGGTCTTTGCAAAGGTGTTGGCCGAGGCCCGAGAAGGCGCCAAGGCTTCCAAGCTGAAGAAGACTGTGGTCCTTGTACACGGCGGCCCTGGCACCGGCAAGTCGGTCATTGCGCTGCACCTCCTGGGTCGCTTGTCTGGCGAGGGACTCCAGACCATGCACCTCACCGGTTCGAAGGCCTTCACCGAGAACATGCGCAAGGTTGTGGGCTCGCGCGCAGCGGCGCAGTTCGGCTACTTCAATGTGAACAAGAAGGGCGAGCTGCCTCCCAATCAGTTTGATGCGCTGGTGCTGGATGAAGCCCACCGCATCCGCGAGAGCAGCAAGGACCGGTTCACGAGACCTGGGGACTGGTCTGGGCTTCCGCAGATTGATGAGCTGGTTCACGTCGCTCGAGTGAGCGTTTTCTTCATCGATGACCGCCAGATTGTTCGGCCAGGCGAAACGGGCAGCTCGGAGCTGATTCGCGATGCTGCAAAGCGCGCCGGCGCGAAGCTTCTTGAGTACGAGCTGGATGCCCAGTTCCGCTGCAGCGGCTCGGACGGGTTCATCAACTGGGTCGACAACACACTCGATGTTCGGCGCACTGCAAACGTGCTCTGGAAACGTAGCGACCCCTATGAGTTCCGAGTCATGGACTCCATTGAGGTTCTGGAACAGTCAATTCGGGAAAAGGCTACTCAGGGTAGCGCTCGCATGGTGGCTGGGTTCTGTTGGCCTTGGTCCGCTCCGAACGGGGATGGAACATTGGTCGCAGATGTCAAGGTCGACTCCTGGGCCATGCCGTGGAATGCCAAGCCTGAGGCTGGCCGACTAGCCAAAGGCATTCCGAAGTCGAACTTCTGGGCGGCCGACCCGGGTGGCTTGGAGCAGGTCGGATGCGTCTACACCGCTCAAGGGTTTGAGTTCGACTACGTTGGAATCATATTCGGCTCAGACCTTAGATACGACTGGGAGACCAACACCTGGGTCGGCGACAAGAAGCACTCGTTCGACACCGTGGTCAAGCGAAGTGGCGACCAATTCGTCGAGCTGGTCAAAAACACCTACCGGGTCCTGTTTACCCGCGGCATCAAGGGTTGCTACGTGCACTTCATGGACGAGGGCACGCGAAAGTTCTTCCAAAGCCGACTCGAGTGAAAACCATGAGCACTGAACCCCGCCTCATCGATGTGGCTGCCCTCGAATCCGCCCTGCAGAAGTTCGCAGACGAGCGTGACTGGAATCAGTACCACTCGCCCAAGAACCTGGCGATGGCACTCACCGGTGAGGTAGGCGAGCTGGTGGAAATCTTCCAGTGGCTGACGGAAGAGCAGTCAAAAAAGGTGGCACAGGACGAGAGCACTGCCCGTGCGGTTCGTGACGAAATCGCGGACGTGCTGCTGTTTCTCGTGCGCCTGTCATCCGTGCTCGGGGTCGACCTCAACGAGGCGGTGGCGACCAAACTGGCGTCGAACGCTGCGAAGTATCCGGCCGGGGATTCGACGCCGAAAAGGCGGTAGTAGGGCCGCAAGAAGTCAAGGGCTCGGTGTTGACGCTTGCGGAGTGGCGACTGAAGGATATTTTTTTCATCCTGATTTTGCCAATGAAATTAACCTGGAAATCTCCATTGTCCCGACGATACTAATTTCTTCACAAGCTGCTCGGATTTCGTCTTCGGCATCCTCGATAACTTTGATGCTAGCCGGAGGGATTTGCTCTTTCAACGTCACGTAGGTTTCCAGTGCGAGGCTTAGTCGGGCGTACATAATGCGGGGCGATTGGTGTGGAAAGTGGCGCGAAATTGCACTCTAACTTCACGGAGATGGTCGACTCGGGGAATGCGGTTTCCCCCTCTTTCCATGAGTCGCACGCAATGGCCCAACGCATCCTTCTGCGGGGCCTGCAGGTGGTCCTGCCTCCGCAGCCGTCGGCAAAGGATACCGACAAGGACTCCACCCATTGATTAGAAGACAGCGCGCCCCGGCTCGCTGTCTTTTTTGTCTTAACATGTGCCAATATGGCCTCTCCTCCAATTCAACTCGGAATCACCTCCGAAAAGCTGAACTCAAACTATCTGACCTTTGTCTTCGGCACGGGGGTGCAGAGGCCCACGGACGAACCGGTTTTGAAAGAGTTGGACCCGAGGGAATACGTCGGTCCCTTGCTTCACCCTGGAGATGAGAACCCAGCGGCTTGGCGCCCGGGGAACGAGCTTGCGAGCGAATACATTGCCCTGAATGCACTGTGGAGAAACTTCCTTGAGTACTTTGAGCGAGCCAAAAAGGAGTCTTCCGGCTATTCGCAAAAGCTTTTACTCAAATCTGCAGCCGTTGAATTGAGGAGCTTGCTTGATGCGGCCCCTCGAATTAACGGCCTAATAAGGCAGCTTCCTGATGGCGAAGGCCCTCCCCCACGCAAACACGCCGGGCTATTTGAAGCAGAGCGCTCGGCGTACAACATCAAATACAAGGCGGTCAACAAAGAAAAAAGCCGGGTAGAGAAATCGCTCAACCAGCTGAGAAACAACGTTGGTGCGCACATGAGCAAGCCCCTTCTCAAGGGGGTACAGGGCACAGCTGACGCGCAGCCCTGGGAAATCCTTCAGGAGCACTGGAATCGCTTGGAGCCCCGGTACTTCTTCGACTTGGCCGATGCTTTGCAACGCTGGCTTTGCACGCTGCGTTTCCTGCCCGTGTACGAGTTCTATCGGTTCGAGGCGCCCGACCGGATTCGCTGCCACGTGCCATGCATCGTCGAGCAGCACGGAGACGAGGTGCACTTGCCCGCCATCAGCCCCCTTCTGGCGCAACAGATTTCAGCTGTCGCTCCTGACAGCGTTGTGGCCGGAAAAATTGTTCTCAAGCCAGAGCCGCTGCGGCTTCGAGTGGGGTGGCCCGAGTCCTTCCTCGAACAGTTCCCGTTCATGCGGGACCAGCACATAGAGCTGTAGGGCCGCAAAGGTCGGTTAGACGACATGTCGAGTCGACTTCAGCGCAGCTAGCGACGCCCGAGAGTTGGGGGATGCTGGGTGGCAGTCATGCGTCGTGTAGCGCACCGCCATGCAGTTGTTCTGGGCTTGAGGGCAATGCGCCGGCCAAGCCGCGCGGGCGCAAGAAGGGGTGGAAGTCTCGGCCGCCGAAGTGACGGGCGCCGCGTGTTCGGTTTTCATTGCGGCGCAACGCCGCAGTCTCCAACCTCTCGACCTCGCCGGCGGCCGCGGCATCCCGAAGTGCCTTGGCAAGGGAGTTGTCCCGAAACCGGGCAGGCGCTCCCTGGGACTCGAAGGTCAGCCCGAAGGCCGCATCTGCCGCATCAAGCAAAGCAGACGTGTCCAGCACCTGGGGATAGGCCGCCTTCAAAGCGGCAAGCAGCCAGCCCCGCAGTTTGCCGTACCCGCCGAAGCGCTTCTGCGCATGCACGATGGGCACGTGCACTAGGGGCACCTTTTGTTCGACAGTCGGCCAGCTGCAACAGTACTCTGTGCTAGACAGAGCCATATGCAATCTCCAACCACAACGCGAGCCGGTGTGACCGGCAGGGTGCTGCAGTTGTTGCTGCGGTCGGGGTGGTCTGCTACAGTCCTGCCTTAGGCCTTGTCCGCCTGAGCTTCGAGCGGCTCATACCAGACCGTATTCCATTTCCTTCCGCCTCTTTTACCAACCCCTCCATGCGCGTTTGCCTGGGTGTGGGCCTGTGTAATCGCTCGACTGGCCTGCGCTGTAACAGGAGAAATGCCATGTCTGTTGGTATCACCGACCTCGCTCATTCCATTCGCAAGAACACCGCAAGTTCCGCAGCGCCCATCCCGCTGAGCCGCGGGCAGCAATTGGTTGCTGCTGCACTGGGCCACAAGTCGTTGGCCTCGTTTCAAGCCGCACAGGCGGCGGAACTTGAGCCGCAAGATTTCCACGGGCTTGCACACGTGGTTCCTGACCTTGATTTGCTCAGCGCGCGAGCTCAGGAACTCGGGATTTCAGCCCCAGGAGCCCAGCTCCGCGCTCTAGTCGAGACGGCGTTCAAAGAACGCCTGCCCCGTACTCGAATTCATCGCTCTTTTGATTCATTGGCCGGGTCCTTCCAAGACAAGATGCAATCGTCGGTCAGCAACGACAACCTCGTCAGTTCAGAAATTGCCAATGCAAACCATGACGGCATCGAAGAGGTATACATCGAGACCGAGCTAGAACCCGACCAGGCGGATATTGGTGAGCCGGTCGTCGTTTCCATTCCTGTGCAGGTCACACTTGGCATCGATACTGAGCGCCCGTACAGCGGCCACAAGGTATCGGTGGAGCTGGATGTGACGATGCAACGCTGCGGTCGTCGCTGCTTTGACGAGCTGGACATTGAGGTCCTGTCAGCCGCTCTTGACTATGACTGGGGCGGCTCAGACGACGATGTGCCGCTTAACAGGTCACTCGCGCAGGCTCTGGCTGAAGTGTTGTCCATCAGCGTGGCCGATGCTGAAGAGCTTGTTGACGCTGAACCGCTGGAGCTGACTGGCCAAAGCGGTGACATGACCTACGGCTTCCTGTTCGACTTCACGAACTATGCCTCGCCAGAACTTGCGACAAAACTGCTGAAGCAGCACGGTTCGCTGAAGCTGGAAGTTGGGCCATCGTTCTTTGAAGGCGTTCAAACCCCAGACTGATGGGTTGATTTTCCGCGCGCCATGGGCCTCAGCCCTTGGCATGCCCAGTTCCACGGGCATTCTGTTTGGGTGCTTTGTTCCCGGCGACTTCTCCGTAGTGGGCCACGAACTGCTTGAGGGTGTGGCCGTTCCTATGTCCTCATTGCCGCAGCTCTTGCAGCAGCTCGAATTGCCGCTCTGTGTACTCGATGGACCAGTCGAGGTTTCCCCTGTACCGCTGTGTTGCATCTGAATCCCGCGGAGTCACCAGGGGCTGCACGCTGCGCCGTTGCTGACGTAGCCATCTGCGGACCGTACCCGCCAGTTGTTGACCCCCGAGCTGTTCGAGGATGAAACCGAGGCGCTGGGCTGCGGGCACTTGGCCCTGGGCGCGAACCGCGTCAAGCACACCCGCGCTGGTCATGCGAGGAAGCAAGTCGCAGGTGACACGGGCCACCGATTCGATGCCGCCGACGGTGCTCTGGTGACGAATCAGGTCTAGCACGGTGGCCTCCCGTGTGCTGACACGCAATTGAGCGACCATGGTCGACTCGGTGGAGACTGGGGTGTCGGCCAGCGCCTGTTTCACCACGAACTTGACGTGAACTTTGCCGACCATGAGTGGGCGCCTGGGACGGCTTGCAGCGACCTGCACAACTTGCAGTGCGTAGTGAGCCGAGCCCCAATACCTTGCAGCGCTCAATAGGGCCAGGTAGTAGTCGGGCTCCAGCTCTCTCAGCAAGTCATCCAGCCACCAATCAAACGGCGGCGCCCCATAGTGCTCATGCTCCGGGGGAACGATGAGCCAGTACGCCGGCTTGTGGGCAAGCACGACCCGACCCGACCTGGCCAGTCGTTGCAACGCTTGTCTGGAAGCCGGACCGCCGGGCTCCCGGCCGGTGCGCTGGGCGAACTCGTCTTCATGGAACAAGTAGCGGGCCTGGGCCTGCACCTCGCGCAGCGCATTCAGGCTGCTCTGAGGCGAGATGGTAGGCGACGCTAGGGGGGAAGGCGAGACGTGCATGCGGGCCAGGGAAGCAAATTTATTTGTGAATAGTATTGTTTTTCGTATATTAATGCATGCGTTTTTGCAACCATTCGGCGTGGGCTGGTCGGTCAAGCCGGGGGCGCCCCCCCACGGCCCGAATCGCACAGGCGCTTCGCAAGTTGAACGGTTTTTTCTATGATGTAAAGCATTTTGCTACCTATGCTCCGTACGTAGATGCCTTCGTTATGGACCAGCCAATGGCTGACCTCGTCTCAAGACCTACCGTCAACCTCGAAGGCCGATTCGGAGCGAAAGTCTTCAGCTTGAGCAACTGGGACGCATTCCTTGTCTGGCTTACTCAGCTTGAAACTGAGATGACAGTGGAGCACCGTGTGGGATTGAGCCAGGCATATCCCAAGAAGCCATGACAGGTGCCAATGTGTTTGACCGTTCGAACACTATGTAACTGCGGTTGAGAAATCATGTAATACATGCTCAGGCCCCTTTTGGAGGCTATTTTGTTCTGTCAGTACATTCCAAAAAACCGATAGCTCTCAGCTAGAACCAAAACACTCACTTGCGACGAAATCTTGTCATTTGTACAGTATTCAAGCTGAATACCTGTTTGAAGGACCGAAATGCAAGACGAGCACTACTTGGAGCGATTGAGGGCCTATTGGAAGCACCACAAGGTGAGGCATGGCGCCAGACCCTCGCGAGCTCAGAGGTGTGGTGCAAGCTTCCCCCTAAACACGAGGAACCAATATCGCCGACCGGATGCGGCTGCTTACCTGTCCCAGAACGACATGCCCGACGCGCCGGTTTCACTTCCCCGACCTATTCGAACGGAAGCAATCGGGCTGTTCTATCAGTGGCCGAACGAACAAGAGTGGTGGCCCGATGTGGCCGGAGACTTCGCGCGAGTGGTCGCCCTTGCCCTCTGCTTCCCAGCTTCCAGCGATGACATCGAAGTCGCTTGCGAGCATCTCTGTGTAGCTGGTGCAGAGGAATGGCGGGCGCTGGAGGATGCCTGCGAAGACCTCCTGGCGCCCGTAAGGTGAGGGGCTATGGCTCAAGAGAATCGGCACGAAGCTGATGTCCTGCAATGGGTCATCAAGCACACAGAGCGGGGGACGGGCGAGGCGCTACCTCCAGACTTCCCATACATCATCGACAACGTGAGCGGCGAAATCTGTCAAATGGCTTTGCTCTACATGGCAGACATGCACCTCACACGGAAACTCACGTTCAACGCAAACACGGTGGGTGCTTACACCAGCGACCTGTTGGACTGGATGAGGTTCTGCGCTAGGTTCGACATTCCTTGGAACAAGGCCACTTGGGCCGATTTAGGGAACTACGTTGACTCCACGAACTTGGTATCGCCTCACCACAAAGAGTCCTTTCAGCAGTCCACAGTTTCGAGACGTCTGGTGCCAATTCAGCAGTTGTACCAATGGGCTTCGGAGAACCTTCCAGACTTGTGTACTGAAGCTCCGGAGGGCACCTTGTTCAAGCCGGCGAACGTTGCGTACTTTCTTGATGACCGTCGCAAGGAGCGCAGACAGCAAGTTGACAACGGCAAGGAGTCGACCGAGGACGTCTCGCTACCAAATGTCATGCAGCCGAGCGAAGTCGAGGCGGTACTAAAAGCAATTGGCCCTGCTCCCAGGCCGCTGACGTGCAACAAGAGCGCTGATGGTGCTGGTTCGCCTGTGGCTCCGCACGAGGAGCACGACAAGTCCTCTGTGACCTCCATGGCTCACCTTGGCATGGACATAGGCTGCCAAGCTGGCCTGAGAGTCGGGGAGGTCGTCGGGTTACGCGTGAAACTCTTCGTGAAGTTCAACGAAACCAAAATTCTGCCTAACCGCCACTACCAAGTCGGTCCGTTCCGCAGAAAAGGGGGGAAGTTCAAGACGGTGAAGTTCCACGGTGTGCTGCTTCAGAAAGTCCTGGACTACATCGATGGCGAGCGAAAGCAGGCTACACGTGGATGCGGGGCGGACCATGGCGTTCTCTTGGTTCACAAGGATGGCCGCTTCCGAGGACTGGCTATCACCAAGAGTACCCTGCAGCGTCGCTTCTCCACGGCGTGCATCGTGACAGGCCTGACTCGGAGCGTCTCGAAGGTCAAACCCGTGGATGGCGATTGGATGACAACAACGACCGTTGACGAGAAGCGGGCGGCGTTCACCTTTCACGACCTTCGGCACACTTTTGCGGTCTGGATGTACTACGCCCGAAAGTCCGACGGGGACGCGGAGCCGTGGAAGTACATCCAGGAGCAACTGGGTCACGAAGACGTCGCCACAACCATGCATTTCTACCTGACGGTGACGCAGGACTTCGAGGCATACGTGAGCGACAAATTCATCGTAACCTTGAACTCGGTTGCCGCTGTGGTTGCTGACGACAGCATGGTTGAGGCCGTGTAATGGGGCGCAGTTCAAATACCACAAGACGTGTCAGTCGGTACGACCAGCTCACACCGGACCAAGAGAAGGCATACCGGGGAGAAACAGCCCGTCTGCTACTGACCGGCAAGCTCCGGTCTTTCACAGGTAAGAAGTCGCTGCGTCCCTTCTTCGAAATTGCGCTGAACGGCTTTGAGTCCGATGTCGCTGACTTCCGTGACGCCGCCGCATTGACGCACGGGTTTGTGCTCATGTGTAACGCACGACGAAGCATCCGCCACAAACGAGCCTATGCAGGATTTCGAACGATGCTGAACCACGGGATACTGACTTTCGCCAGGGTTAAGAACCTGAACGACAGGCCGCTCGGTGAGTGGCCTGTCGACCTCGGTCGGCAATTCGCAAAGTGGCTACGCGAAGAGGCGCTCACGAAGCACGGAGAGCGCCTCAACCTGAACACGGCCAGGAGGTATCACGGCGAATTCTGTAGTCTCTTTGCAGAACTGGGCGAGAGGGCGAAGACCGCCAGCTTATTGCCCAAGCTAGAGTCATTTCCCAACAACCCCTTCTCAGGCGCGCATCGTGAGACTGAGAAGACCAAATCACTTGGTTTGCCCAGCCTCATAGCTATCCTGGGCGCCGCCAGGGCTGATTTCCGAGACGTTGTACAGAGAGTGCATCACGCTCATGCGCTGTTCAAGGGGCCTGAGGTTCTGCCAGACCTTACAAAGAGAAGCAAGATTCGGTACCGGGACATTGATTCGCTCCTCTGGTACTTGCACAAAAAGTACCCGAAGGGCTTTCCAACTTACACCAGCTGGCGGGAGACCGACCTTCCACTGTTCGAAGCCATCAATAAGCTCCACGGTGGATGGGGCAGGGTGGGCGAGTACTTTCAGCCATTTGCGCAAAGCTGTGTGGCCCCGTTTCTTCTTCTGACAATCTACGGCCACTTCAACGTGGAGCCGCTGCGCGCTCTACGGCTCAGTCAAGTGCGCAGTATTTCAGTTCTGCGCAATGAGCACATTGATGTGCGCATGGCGGTTCAGCCAGGAAAGAACAGAGGGGCGCCTTATAGGAGGAGCTTCCCAGTCGATGACCAGGACTTCGCTTCTCCCAGCTCCATCCTCAGCTTCATGAAGGAGTGGACTGGTCGCATCCGACATGAAGCCGGCATCTACTCGGACTGCGTTTTCCTGTTCATGACCCAAGAAGGGAAAGTGAAGACTTTTGCGACAGCAACGTTTGATGGAAGGTCTGGAGATTCCAAGTGGATTCATCATCTCAGAGATTTTTGTAGGCGCCACGACCTTCCAAATTTCAATCTTCGGGAGCTGCGACAGACGTCTCTTGACTTTGGCCGGCTGATTTCCGACGATTTTCGAGAGATTGCAGCTCTGCATGGCGGTTCCTCTAAGACTGTCATCGATTTTCACTACAGGAGCGACGCAGCAGAAAGTCGGGCCCAAGCAAGTGTTGGTGAGCTGCAGGTGAACAACGAACGCTATGTGCGCAGCGGCGGCAAGATTCACCACCTCGGCGCCGACAGCAAAGACATCACTGCCGCGACACCGGGCTGCAGCTGCGCCGACCCTTACGACTCACCGATTCCCGGCGAAGTCAGGGGTTCGCTGTGCGGCGCCTTCGGCTGCTGCCCCGGATGCCCTCATGGCTCGCCCCTACTAGGGTCTGCCCACGCGCTGGCTAGGCTGCTTCAGTTGCGGGATGCGTTCATCGAGGCGAGGTTGAACCTACCGTTGGAAAGGTGGGTGGCTCGCTACAAGCGCTCACTTGAAGTGCTCGAAGGAGGTTGGCTTCCTATGTTTGATGACTCGCAGCTCTGGGAGCACGTCAAGCGCATGTCGCTTCAGCCAATTGGAGTCATCGAATGAAACGCGCTGTAGAACCTGTTCAGAAGCGGGCTCCAAATCTGCCGCTCGGGGAAGCATTTGTCGACTTTACGGACGAGAACTACAGCTTCTGGCTAGCTCTCGTCTGGAGATTCCGGCACACGAACCCAGCACAGCTGGTCATCAATTTCGGCTGGAAATTCTCGCTGCCGAGCGGAGGCATGTCTACCGACCCAGAGCACGAAATTTTGCTTGAAAGCTTCAAGACTGTGGTGTGGGGAATGTTGACGAATGATGACTATGGCAGGTCTTTGAGTGTCGGAACATTGATGCCAATGAGCGGGGGCATCCGTGAGGCATTTCGCTGGTTCGTTTGGAATGGAATTCAGGATTTCTCCCAGCTGACCACCGAGTTTCTGAGTACGTACCTCGATGCACTGCCGCAGCTGATTGTGGATAGAGAAGGGGTGTATACCGGGTTCAATGCGGAGGGGTACAACTTTGGCTATCACAGCCCGTCGATACGCAGGGGCAAGGCAGCGCAATACGGTGTTGAAGGCGAAGGCGAAGGCGATGAGGATGAGGATGAGGAAGGTCTGGCTGACAGAGCCGCCGGCGACGAGGTCGACTCTCCCGCGCGCCAAGCCGCCGGAATTGGTGAAGAGGGCGATAAAGCGCTGGTAGGCGAAGACGTCGAAGGTGAAGATGACGGAGTTTCATACAGCCAGGTTGCGAACCGTGTCGCGGTGCTCTACTACATGCACGCCCAGAGTAATTTCCTTAAGAGGCGACGCCTGCCTGCACTTAAGGATAAGCCCTTTGGAAGTAAGACCTTCGGTGAGGTGAGCTCGAGCATCACGCCACACGTCATCAACCGAATTCCTGCTTTGCCGCAGTCCGTCAGCCAACCCCTGCTAGCCGAAGTTTTCAGGTGGGTCGACCACATTGGACCTCTTGTAAGTAGCGTTCACCGCAGATTTCATTTGGCTCGAAATGGAGATGCGAGCTTGCTGGAGGGTGCTTTCGGCGAGCTGGACGCTGCCGGCCTCAGCGAGTCTCGTTTTGCACTCTTGCCGTGGCGGGAGCGGATAGAGAAGCGTGTCGAGGGCCTGGATGAATCCATCATCTTTGGGCGACAAAGGATGCGCTTGGCGACGCTGCTTTACAGAGATGCGTGTGTCCTCGCTTTGCAGTACCTCGCAGGACTTCGAATCTCTGAAGTGTGTTCTGTGATGGTCGCTCGTGACAAGGTCGACGGGCTACCTTCGTGCTTGTACAAGCGGGTGTCACCCGACGGGATGACGGACCTCTACTTCTTGAAGGCAATGCTGGTCAAAGGCCGACTACGTCCAAAAGCCAAGGACTGGGTGATTGGCTGTGTGCCGTGTGGAAGCGACCAGGTTCCGGTGCTTGTACGCGCCCTTGACCAGTTACACGACGTGATAGCACCGTTCTTTTCCGGCGAGAAGGAGTTGCCGCTGTTTTTGCATTACGCCAACGGATGGGGAATGCCAAAAAGCAAGGACAGCCTAGTGCAGGCGTCTGGAGTGGACTTGCAGCGAGGTTGCCGACGATTCATTCGGTGCTTTGTAGACCTGTCCAAGCTCCCTGACTACGACAGCTTCGGCAACAGCTTGGTCCGATATCGGGAGTCCAAGGGGGAGTGCATCAGGACTCACCAAGGACGCAAGACCTTTGCCGATTACTGCCTGAAGACCCGCAAGTCATCACTGTCCGCATTGAGCTTCCACTATGGGCATCTCAATGAGTCAATTACCTACAAGGGGTACTACGAACCCATTCAGAGGTTGGCCGACGAGGTGGAAAGCATGGCGCACAGTGCGACTGTTGATTTTTTTGTCAGCCGCAGTGAGAGGAGGACTGTCTTCGGGAATATGGCGGAAGCTGTGGACCGCTTTCTCGCCGAAAACAAGCTCGACTCCATCAAAGACATCACTGTGCTGCGCATCAAAGTCAAGGAGATTGTCCTTGCGCACGACCTCCGAATTTTCTTCAATGACTTTGGCAACTGCTTCATCAGCGTGGCTCCTCTGGAATCTCGCTGCCAACAGGCGGCGGGGGGCGCGTCGTGGATGCTACGAAAGCCGAACTACATGACTCGCAACATCACCATGTGCGCCGGCTGCAATTGCTTCGCCTTAGATTCCACGCACCTGCCGTACTGGGAGAGGCGTGCTGAGGACTGGAGCTCGGCTGCAAAGGACCCCACGAACAGAGTTGCCGTCAATCGGCATTTGCAGTCTTTGGCTGTTGTTCGCTTGTTTAAGAAGATGAGGTAAGCGGTGAAAACCCATACTACCTCCCCATCAATTGTTGTCGCGAAGCTTCTGGAGGACTTTGTGCCGAAGGAGTCGAGAGAGGCGAAGTTTGCCCATGCCCTGCGGAGTTTGGTTGCCCATCAAAGTTTTGACGCGAAGAATAAGATGAGGGGACCTCGGCTAGAT
>Ga0075012_10000606_pt1 | contig 37592 bp, 36 predicted proteins | sample All_14_2_FD_71474 | JGI IMG/M metagenome (GOLD analysis project Ga0075012, IMG submission 71474) | Freshwater microbial communities in response to fracking from Pennsylvania, USA - Allegheny Zone_MetaG_DW_15 | ecosystem: Environmental > Aquatic > Deep subsurface > Groundwater > Drilled...
GGGATGCCGAGGTCGAAAATCGCCGGGTCGCAAAGCGGCGCACCGTCTTCAAACACGCTGTTTGGGCCGCCGGAAAGTATGATGCCTGCAGGCTTTCTCTCACGTAATTTCGCGGCAGAGGTGTCGAAACGGAGAATTTCCGAGTAAACCTGCTGTTCGCGCACACGACGGGCGATGAGTTGGGTGTATTGCGAGCCGAAATCGAGAATGGCGATCCAAGTGTGTTGCTGCATGGACGGGGTTCCTTTGTTTGCATCTGTAGTTTAGTGGTTCAGAGGAGGCTTGAAAAGCGTAATCATGGTGTTTGAAAACACGTTTTGTGCCGGACACAGATCAGGGGCGTTCTTTAGGCGACATCGAAGAGCGGCGGAACTCGCGAGGCGAACTGTGGTAAAGGGCCTGAAACTGATGGTTGAAATGCGAGATGTTATTGTACCCAGATGCGAGTGCAATCTCGCCGACAGAAAGTTCGGTTTCAAGTAACTGGCGGCTGGCGTGGTTCAAACGAACCTCGGAAAGAAATTGGGTGAAGTTTTTGCCTGTGTGTCGCTTGAAGTGGCGCTCAAAAGTCGCCTTGCTCATGTGGGTTTCGCGAAGAACCTCGGAAAACGAAAGTTGCTCATGGAACCGATGAAACACCAAGTAAATGGCTTTCTGGAGGCTCTGGTATGTGGTCTCTCTAGCGGGAGGAACAAAGGTCGTGCTGGAAACAGTTGAACAGTTTTCTGAGCTAGCTCGCGCGAGCGCGTCCATGATCTGCATGAAGCGAACGAGTCGTCCCATGCCACCACAAGAAAACGAAGTGTGGATAAGAGTAGCGATCTCGGAAGCGATTGGTCCTGAAAGCCGAAGCCCGTGTTGTGCCTTTTTCCAGAGAGCGCGCATCTCTCCTGTTTCAGGAAATCGCCAGAAGGGGTGTTCCGGCTCGAAATCGAACTGGATCGCATAACCGGAAGAAGAGTGGAGCATATGCCAGTAGTGCGGCAGATTGGGCCCAATCAGCAAAAGGTCGGGCGCAGTGAAAGCGTTGATTGAATCGCCAATGAAAAGTGTTCCCGAACCTTTCGTTATTAGAGTCAGTTCCATTTGCGAATGGTGATGCCATTCGTGTCCTGAGCCAGAGAAGGGACGGCGTGATCCATCGGCAGCAACGATCTCGACGTCATGGATGTTGTTCTGCCACTGCAGCAGACGGAAAGACTCTCCAGGCAGTAGGCTGATCCTTTCTGATTTAAGTTTCATGGTCATTTTCACATGCACATCGTACAGAAGTTTCTGTTCTCACACAAAGGATAATTGTACCTAATATGATCAAATAGTGATGCCAGAATACTAGAAATTGAGGCCAGAGCCAAAGACACCAAAGTGATATTTTTTTAATATATGAGCGTAATCAATTCAAATAGGGGCTATTCGATATGCAAACAAAGTATCGGTTTTCATTTGGACCTTGGAACATTCACGAGGGTGCGGATCCGTTCGGCCCGACTGTCAGGGAAAGCCTGACCTTTAGTGAAAAACTTAAGTTGTTTCGGCCGCTGGGCTATGAGGGGATTCAATTTCATGATGATGATGCCGTTCCCGACATGAACAATCTGAACAGCGCGGATATTCGGAAACATGCGGCACAACTCAAACGTCAGTTAGACGGTGAAGGTCTCTGTGCGGAGTTTGTGGCGCCCCGCTTATGGGAAGATGCTCGGACTGTCGACGGGGCCTATACCTCAAATGATCCTGCCTGTCGCGAGTACGCTATACAAAGGAGCCTCTTGGCAATCGATATAGCTCACGAGTTGGGCACGCGCCTCATTGTTCTTTGGCTTGCGCGTGAAGGCACATACGTGCGAGAATCCAAAGACAGTAAAAAAGCGGTAGATCAACTGGTGGAAGCGATTAACCGTATGCTCGCTCATGATCCTGGAATCCGAATTGCCATTGAACCGAAACCGAATGAGCCGGTCGATCATACATACATTCCCACGACCGGTCATGCGATCGCGCTGGGACATCTATGTTCCGATCCGTCACGGGTTGGCGTGAATATTGAGAGCGCACATGCGATTCTTGCCGGACTTGATCCTTCCGATGAGATGGGTTTTGCTCTCGCGCATAACAAACTGTTCACGGTACATCTTAACGACCAAAATGGCCTGAAATTTGACGAAGACAGAAGCTTTGGCAGTATCGATTTACGGCGTGCGTTCAACCAAGTGCGCATCCTTGACCTTTACGGGTACGGGCGGAACGGCGAATTCATCGGTTTGGACATCAAGGCTATGCGAACTCAAAAACACGGGGCAAGCACCAAACACCTCTCCAACAGCCGAACAATCTTTCTTCAGTTGCTGGATGTGGTGCGCGGGTTGGACCGTAGAGTGGTGGACGGACTGATTGCAGAACGGGATTATGAGGAACTTGACCTGCTGATCGTCAACGCTCTAATGGGCCGAAACAGCTAAAAAAGAGTGTGATGTCGTTCATTGGTTAGTATAATGAACCAAAAAATCGAAAAGGTGTATCTATGAACAGAAGAGAATTTCTCACATCGGCGGCAGCTGTTTCGACCATCGGCTTCTTGGCGGGGTGCGGGACGGCCGGCCCACGGAAAACCGCCGCCAATTCGAAGATCAACCATGCGTGTATCGGTGTAGGTGGCATGGGTCATCATGACCTTCAGAATTTTAAGTCGCACCCGCACGCCGAGATTGTGGCGATTTGTGATGTGGACAAGAACCATCTGGAGAAGGCGGCAGAGCTTGTGCCGAACGCACGCAGGTACACCGACTGGCGCGAAATGCTCAGCAAAGAGGGAGACAAGATCGATTCGGTCAATGCATCCGTGCCGGATCACATGCATGCGTTGATTGCGATGACGGCAATCCATTCGGGCAAACACGTGTATTGCCAGAAGCCTCTCTGTCACGATGTGGCCGAATGTAGGGCTTTGGCCCAGGCTGTCAGACGCGCAAAGGTGGTCACCCAACTCGGGACACAGCATGCTTCGGGAGTAGGTGACCGTATGGGCGTGCAGTTGTTGCGCGAGCATGCTGTGGGTACAGTTCAGCGCATTATTCTTTGTTCAAACCGGCCTGGCGCGATCGACACTTATCGTTTGATGGGGCCGCGTCCCGAAAAAGGTGTGCCTGTGCCTGCACATCTGGCTTGGGATCTCTGGCTTGGCACTGCTCCGGAGCGCGATTACGCGCCGGAAATCTACCATCCCGCAAAATGGCGGGCATGGCAGGACTTTGGGACGGGCTGGTCCGGTGACATTGGGTGCCATATTTTCGACGCGGTCTGGAAAGGGCTTGATTTGGGCAAGACCGCGCCTCTCACGGTTACCGCCGAGGTCCAGGAGTCGTGGAAAAACGATCCGTCACGGCGCAAGGACGTCTGGCCCCAAAGCGACCACATAACTTGGGTCTTTCCAGGTATTCCTCAGACAGGTGGCAAAACGTTTACAATGGAGTGGTTTGACGGGTTGATGTTCCCTCCCGAAGATGTTCAGGCAATGGCCAAGGAGGCGGGGTTCAACGAGTACCCCGCTGAATCCGCCATGGTAATTGGCACAGAGGGCGCCATGTTACTTCCTCATACATCAGGGCCGGTGTTGTTGCCCAAAGCTAAATTCGAAGGACGTGCGAAACCAAAGCTGACGGCGCGTAACCATTATCACCACTTCCTTGACGCGTGTTTGGGTGGCGAGATGTGCGAGTCACACTTTGTTCAGACAGGGCCAATGGCAGAGTCCATCATTCTCGGTACCGTCGCGATTCGTGAGCCGGGAGTTGTGTTAAAGTGGGACGCTAAACAGCTGAAGATCACAAATTCGCAGACAGCTGACAGTCTGCTTAGGCGGACCTATCGTAAAGGTTGGACTCTACCCAGCTTAGTGTAGCTCATTTTTTTCGTTGCGTGGGCGGATTGTGCTGTTTGACGAATGGGATTATCCGGTAATCTTCCGACATGGACAACATTCGGGAAGCGTATGAGGCAGTGCTGAAAAAGCTCCTGTCGTTACGCGATGAGGACACGGGTGCCTGGACAGGTGAACTTGCTTCCAGCGCGTTAAGTACAGCGTTGGCTGTAACGGCGTTGGCAACAGACAACGACACAGATGTTGCGCAGTCCAGTGTCGGCTTAGCGTGGCTGATCGCGCATGCCAACGCCGATGGTGGGTGGGGCGATACGCCCGCGAGTGTCTCAAACCTTGCCACAACGCTAATCGTCTGTGCAACTTTACGATCTGCGCAGAAACAGGGAATTCCGGGATTAGGAAATGCCGCCGACGTTGTTTTGATCGGCGGAGAGAAATGGATTGAATCTCGTATCGGCAGACCCTGCCCAGAAACAGTTGTGAGGGCGCTGGGGCGGGTGTATGGCGTCGACCGTACCTTCGCGGCGCCGATCTTGGCTTATCTTGCCATGTGTGGAGAGGACACTCGAGCATGGCTGAGTGTTCCGCCATTGCCGTTTCTGCTCGCACTGATGCCTCAAGGCATATATCGTTTTCTCCGCTTACAGGTTGTGAGTTATGCGTTGCCCGCGTTGATCGCCGTGGGGTTGTGTCGTCATGTGTGCGTATGCAATACCAGTCGACGTCCTGCTTGGGGGCGCTTGTTCGCAGGGGCACTGCTGAAACGACTCGTTGCCCTACAGCCTAAACACGGAGGTTTCCTCGATGCGATCCCGTTAACAGCTTTTGTAGTTTTAGCTCTGCGACACGCGGGATACGGGGATCATCCCGTGTCGCAAAGGGGGGTGTCCTTTCTCAGGCAAGCCGTGCGGTCCAACGGTAGCTGGGCGATCGATTCAAATCTGCGAATCTGGGTGACCTCGCTTGCAGTGCGGGCTGTGTGGAAAGCGGATGAAAGAGGTCAAAGCGCTGAGGAAACGAAGCGGATGGCTGAATGGCTGATACAGGCTCAGTCGAAAGAGAAACATCCTTTCACGGGAGCGATTCCTGGTGGATGGGCATGGACCGATTTGCCGGGCGGGGTGCCGGATGCCGACGATACGTGTGGCGCGCTGCTCGCATTGAAGAGATTGAAAGAGTCGGGGTGCCGAGTCGATGCGACCGCATCGGTCTGTGCTGGGCTGCATTGGTTGAGGATGTTGCAGAACACGGATGGAGGCATGCCGACTTTCAGCCGGGGATGGGGGCGCTTGCCGTTCGATCGGAGTTGTCCGGATATCTCTGCCCACGCGCTTTCCGCGTGGGTGTCTTGGTGTGAGACGACAGGATCAGGGCAACTGCCGATTCAGCGGCTCATGCAGTATCTTAAAAAAACGCAGGAGCGTGATGGCGCATGGACTCCGTTGTGGTTCGGGCATCAGGGCCGTGCTGACGGAAAGAATCCTGTGGTGGGCACTGCACGAGTGGTTGATGCCTTACGAACAGTTGTTGGGCTGATGCAAAAACAAATAATGCTGTTTGGTAAGTACAACACGATGCTTACCTCGATGTTGGAAAGAGGCGAGGCCTGGCTTTTAGAGCAACAACATGAGGATGGGGGGTGGAGCGCAGGTGCCCAGTCGACAGTTGAGGAGACGGCCTTGGCTGTCATTGCGCTCACAGGAGGGGGAGGCGCTTGTAATTCAGCAGTGCGATGCGGTTGTGCGTGGCTGGCCGAGAACTGGAGGGCTGGATGTGAGCGACCTGTGCCGATCGGCCTCTATTTCTCTTCGCTGTGGTATCACGAACGCCTATATCCTTTGATATGGACGCTGGAGGCATTGGGCTGTAACAGAATGGGCTCGTGTCAGGTGCGTTAAGGCACATGTGGAAATGTAATGCGCGGATCATGAACTTGACGGACGTTACATCCGATGTTAGCATAACGACATCATCTTTAACGGTTTGCAAATCAATTAAGCAAGGGGCATCTCATGAATTTCGGGAGAAGAGATTTTTTGCGTAGTGCCGCGTGGACGAGTGCTGGGGTAGCTTTATCTGGAAGCGTGTCGGGGTGTAAAAGTTTGGGGGTGTTTGATCATGGCGACACACAGAGAGTCATGGGGTTGCGTTGTAAACCACAAGACATAATTCGGGTCGGGGTGATCGGGCTAGGAATGCGTGGGCCTGGTGCAGTGCAAGTGTATTCAAATATTCCGGGCGTAGAAGTAGTTGCCTTGTCTGATCTGTTCTTGGAGCGGGCTGAGCGCCAGCAGAAATGGCTTAAGGAGAAGAACAAGCCCGATGCCTCGGTGTATGCCGGATCAGAAGACGCGTGGAAAAAATTGTGCGAGTCGGACAAGGTGAATCTGGTTCATGTGACCACGCCTTGGCTACTGCACGCGCCGATGGCTCTCTACGCCATGCGTTGCGGAAAACCGGTGGTGGTTGAGGTTCCGGCGGCGGTGACTTTGGATGAGTGCTGGGAGTTGGTTGAGACCAGCGAGAAGACTCGGTGTCACTGTATGATGCTGGAAAATTGCTGTTACGGCGAAAATGAAATGTTTGCGCTGATGCTCTGCCGAAAAGGCGTTTTGGGTGAACTGGTGCATGGAGAGGGCGCATATCTGCATGATTTGAGAGATCTCAAATTCAGCACATCTGGGTATCAAGGAATGTGGAGGCTCAAGTACAGTAAGGCTCACACGGGAAACCCCTATCCGATGCATGGGCTGGGACCGATCTGCCAGTATATGGATATCAATCGTGGGGACCGCTTTGAGTATCTCTCTTCCATCAGTTCCGGACAGTTTGGGATGAGCCAGTATGCGATCGACAAGTTCGGCAAGAACAGTCCGGAGGCTAAGGACCCCTATCGACTGGGTGATATGAACACCACGGTCATCAAGACGTGTCGCGGACGGACGATCATGGTGCAACACAACACTACTAGCCCACGACCCTATAGTCGAATCAACACAATTTCAGGCACCAAAGGTATTCTGACCGATTATCCGTTGCGTGTGGCACTTGAACCCGCTTCTCACGGATGGATGAATGATGCCGACTTGGCTGCGCTAAAGGCCAAGTACATCCATCCGCTTTGGAATACGAGTGGGGATGCGGCAAAGAAATCCGGGGGACATGGAGGGATGGATTACTTGCTTCTTCTGCGTCTATGCTATTGCTTGCAGAATGGTTTGCCGCTTGACATCGATGTTTATGACACGGCGCTTTGGAGCAGTCTGCTGGAACTGACGGAGCGGTCAGTGCAAAATCGCGGCGCCTCGATCAATGTTCCAGATTTTACACGTGGTGGTTGGAAAACGGCTAAGCCATTGGGCATCGTTGAGGTCCGGTAGGCGGGCAATGTCGGCGCACCTCGGTGAGAAGACGCGTCCGGACAATAATCGGGTGAGATCAGAAGCGGTCTTAGCCTTGACATTGTCCACAGAAAAGCGTATATACGACCGCCACATGCAAAAAGACTCCTCTTATGGGCGGGGCGGAAACCGTTCTCGTCCGCCGTTCCGGCGCAGAAATCGTCATCCTGGTTTAGCCGAACGTGAAGCCCCGCGGCAGGTCCCGAAACCTAAAGGCGAAATCCCTGCTTCTTTCACGCAAACTGTTTTTGGACTGGTTCATCCTCTCCTGCAGCACGCTGTGGCCGATCAGGAATACCTGACCCCAACACCTATCCAGGAAAAATCCATCCCGCATCTGATTGAGGGGCGAGACTTGCTTGGCTGCGCACAGACGGGCACGGGAAAGACGGCTGCTTTTTTGCTCCCCATCCTGCACCGGTTAACCGTAAATGCAAAGGCGGTTGAGCGCAATAAGCCACGCGCCTTGATTCTCGCCCCGACGCGTGAATTGGCGGCCCAAATCGCGACTAGTACTACGACTTACGGACGTTATTTGGGTATACCGTTCGCCGTCGTGTTCGGAGGCGTCAGCCAGTATCCCCAAGTTAATGCGCTCGACCGAGGTGCCGTGTTGGTTGTGGCCACTCCGGGCCGTCTGCTCGACCTGATGGAGCAGGGGCACGTATCTCTTGCCAATATTGAAGAATTCGTTCTGGATGAAGCTGACCGTATGTTGGACATGGGGTTCCTTCCTGATATCAAGCGGATTCTCGCCGCGTTACCGGAAGAGCGCCACACACAGTTCTTTTCTGCCACTCTTTCACCGGAAGTGATGCGTCTCGCATTGTCGATAGTCAAGGATCCTGTACATGTAACAATCTCTCCGGATCAGCCGACTGTCGACAAGATCAACCAGAAGATCATGTTTGTGGACAAGCCTAATAAGGACAGCCTGCTAATCCAGCTTTTGACTACACGTCCTGAAATGGCGAAAGTGATTGTTTTTGCGCGCACGCGCCACGGTTCAGACAGAATAGAACGGAAACTTCAGCAAGTCGGCATCCGTGCCGAAGCGATCCACAGCGACAAGACGCAACGGGCAAGAACCGACGCGATGAACGCATTCCGAAAAGGAAATGTTCGCGTGTTGGTGGCGACCGACATCGCGTCGCGTGGTATTGACGTAGATGGCATTACGCATGTCATCAACTTTGATCTGCCCGAAGAGACCGAATCATATGTTCACCGGATCGGGCGCACTGCCCGTGCCGGGGCAGATGGTGCTGCTATTTCATTTGTCAGTGCGGAGGAGCGAGGATTGTTGCGCGCGATCGAGCGACTGATCAAAAAAGGCATTGAAGTTGATAGCGCGCACGAGTTCCGTTCAGAAAGGGCCGAGAAGGCCGCTGGCAGAGGTGTCCCCGACTCGATGCCCCGTCCGGCGTGGGCACCGAACAAAAACAAACGCCGTCCTGGAGGCCATCCCGGGAGCACCGGGCGTTCACAACATCGTGGCGGCGGGTTCCAAGGACGAAGTCAGCCTGACTTTCGGATCGAGCACGACAAGAGAGAAGTTGACGATCATCCGCCGCGTCAGGGGCAGTCTTTCGAATCTGACCGTCGACAACCGCAAGACTCCACCCTAGGACACCCCAAGCGGCCTTCTCCGCCATCTGTTGACAAGCACAAGCCCCGCAGCGGAAAGCCAAACTTCGGGCAAGGTCACCAGCACGAAGGCGGTGGACCAAAGCGCGGATTGCCAGGCGGCAAGCCCAAGCAACGTTCATCACGTCCACCGTGGATGGCCTGAGTTCAATCTACAGTTGCGCCTGATGGATGGAACGTGTTCCACGAATTCGTTAGGCCGATTCGATAATGAGATTGGCGTATTGGGTTGTATCGCCAGTACGGATCAGGCCGACTGCGTTTGGTACTCGCTTCTTGAATGTGATATGCGGCTCGATATCGAGAGTTAGTCCTTCGAGCGCGATGCGGAAACGATTTTGTGTTTCAGCAGTATTGTGCTTGATAAATTCCTCCGCCATCGATACGCGGCCGATGACGAAATTTGCACGTATGGCACACAGCACATCCAGCACGGTAGGGATATTGTCCACGAGTGAAATATCCACGGTTTCGATCATGGGCCAAAAAGGGAAGCCACGATCAGCTATTACCAATGTGTTGGTGTGACGCACACGGCTTAACAAACTGTTCAAAGCGGGATTGAGGATTCCGGTTTTGAGCATGTGTCTACTCCCATTGTTATTATTATTATACACGAAGTGTCCGGAGTGTGCAGTCTCGTTTTCACTGTTTTGCCTCAATAGTATTTGATACACTAAAAACAAATGACGGGCAGTCATTACAGAATACTAAGTGTGACCTTATTGGCATCTGTGGTGAACGTTTTTGCGGGGCAGCACTGGACCGGTGTGGGAGAGCGTGTCGTTCCTTGGTCAGATCGCTTTCCCTCAGATCGTGTGAGGCTTGGAGTGCGTGACGAAGGCGTGTACCGTGTAACGGTCGCAGAGATAGCAAAGTCTTCGGGTCTTCAGACGAGCACAGTGCACAGCGCTCTGTCGGGAAACGGGTTTTCTCTGAGTTGCCGTAAACAACCTGTCGCATGGATGACGGACGGGGCGGCATTGTATTTCTACGGCGAGGCAACTAAAGATATTTTTGCTCCCGAAAATGTTTACTGGCTCGTCTTTGGGCACGGTGTAAAAATGAAGTCGGTTACGGCTGAGCCGACAAGTCATTCCGCCACCAACGGGTGGTTCATGTTTTCCCAGTCTTTTCGGTCAGATTTCCTTGCTCCCTACGACCCGCGTGACCGACGCAGCTCTGCCGGCACACTCACCAATGTCCTTAACTTCGGTGAATGGGTGCCTGCGTCGGCAAGTGAAAGTGTCCGAACACAAAGTCGGTCCCTCCTCATGCCGGGATATTGCGTTGCTGCTGCGACAGGCCTGAATGTACGCGTTTCCCTGGCCTCCTATCGAGAGTTCGCCACGCCGGATTCGCACGTCTGCGAAATTCTGGTCAACGGTGTAAGTTGCGGTACACATAGCTGGTCGGGAGAGCAGGCGTTAATCTTTGATTATTCGGTTCCGGGCGGCGTGTCCAAAACGAATTCGATTCTGCTGACGGTTAGGAACGCATTGGGAACAACTGCGGTCTCTGATTTTATGCTGCTGGATGTAATCGTGACATATCCCCGACTCTATGAAACTGCGACAGGTGGTTTAATCTGTTCGGGGGGAACAGAACCGATTGTGTCTGTTAACGGGCTTTTGACCACCCCTCCCTGTGTCTGGGATATTGTCGATCCGTTGACGCCTAAGTTGCTTATTAAGACCCCTGTGTGGACGGACACGAACGGGATGTGGCGTACGGCATTCAGCTGTGGGGGGCCGGCTGCGCGCTATGTTGTGTTCGATGCAGTTGAGGGGCGCTGTTTCGAGCCGTCGGTGAGTGGAGTGCGTGACACAGATTGGTTAGCCCCAGGCGCGATGCCAGAATTGGCAATCGTCATTCCGCCGCGGCGGTGGATCGTCGGGTTTGACGCGGCAGTTAAACCTTTGGCAGATTTCAGGAACAAACAAGGATTAAGAACGCGCGTGATCGATGCTGAGTCACTGTACAATGCCTTCACAGATGGGCTTGTGCATCCGGAGGCCTTTAGACGGTTCTGCGCGGCTGGCGTAGGAGGTGTGGAAGGACAAGTCTTGCGATACATGCTTTTCGCTGGTCACGGAGGGAGCGATTATAAACTTGAGGTTTTCAGGCTTAATGAATCACCGCTCTATCCTACGTTGTTCCCTCTGTTCTTGGTTTCTCAAACTGAAAGCTCGGCCTCAGCGGCCCTCATGTTGCCGAACGACCAAGGTTTAGGCGATGCAACTGGGGGAGCGGTACCCGAGGTTGCGGTCGGTCGCTTTATCGCCCGTAACGCCAGCGAATTGACTGCCATGGTGAACAAAACTATTCGCTATGAATTGACCGAGACATGGAAACAGAAGGCGGTTATCACGGCGGATTGGCAGAACACCGGCGAAATGTATGCGAACTTTGTTGGCGTCGCGGGGGGGGCGGCGGCCCAGGTCAGCCAAGCGGATTGGATAGCAGAGACCTTTTTCCCATATCCGGACCAAAGTTATTTGGGTTCCCTGTGGAAAGATACCTTCTATGAAACGGGTGTGCAGTACGAATTGAATGAAGGGACAGGTTTCTTTTATTTCGTCGGTCATTCGAGCGATACGATCGCAGGCAATTCTGGACAGAATAAGCTTTTCAACGCAACAACCTTGCAGCAGGGAACGTGGGCCTTCGCGCCGGTGGCCTTGCTTTTAGGATGCCGCATGGGAAGATGGACGCTGCTTGACCTAAGGACTCAGCTACAGTCCATTGCGGAGGCCGGCGTTCGTAACCCCACTTCGGGGTTTGCGGCGGTGGTTTCTGCGGCTGGCTACATGACGACGCCAGAAGCAGCCGCGTTTTCTGACGCATATTGTTCCCGGATCGCAGCGGGTGCACTGAGGCTAGGCGATGCATGGCAGGGTGCGTTCGCCACATTGGGTGATTCTATGTCCGGAAAGTTGCGGCATATGACCCTGCTGGGCGATCCGTCGCTCTTTATTCGGGCGGGTCGTACGGCCAGAGGTACACCGACAGCATGGCTACTCGAGCAAGGGTTAACGGATGATGCGTACGCGGACCTTAACGATCCTGACAATGATGGTTTCCCAACATGGCAAGAGGTGGTGGCTGGAACAAGCTACATGAGCCGAGGGCTTCGCATTCGATCCCTTGTGCCTTTAAAAACGAGCCTGAAAGCGGGAGAGGCTCCATTTTCCGCGCTTTCATTCGAGCCGATAGCGGGATTGACTTACCGTATTATGACGAGCCCGGACCTGAAAGAGGGCTCATGGGTACAATCTCCTTGGCGTGTGGCCGGCAGCGACGCATGGACCTCGTCTGCAATTTCTGGAGATTGGCCGATTAAATCGATCGAAGTGCCGTTTATGTCTGAAGACGTCCAGCGGTTCTACAAAATTGAGTTGTACCGTATACCGTGACATGCAGGTCGGGAGCATGAATGGGAAGAGCGTATGGATGATAAACAATATTGCCAGGCTAAGGATGTGGTGCTGAGAACGATTGCCGGCGAGAATTTTTTGATTGTGCTCCATGCGGGTGAGTCGAAAATGTTCTGCCTCAATGGGATGGCTCTTTGGTTCTGGGGAAAGATGGAGAAGCCTGTAACTAAAGCGGAACTGCTTGTTGCAATGCTCAAAGAATACGATGTGGATAAGGTGTCAGCCGAGAGCGAAATCAACCGTTTCTTGCGGTATCTTTCAGAGAAGAGTCTTGTTCAAACGACAGGCTCGTAAACGGGGCCGAAAGATTTTTTGACTGGTTGGTGCGCGTTTTGCGAACAACGCGTTAGACGAGCAGGTGTAGGTTTGCGGACACACCTGATTTCTGATAATATTTATCACTTTATTGGATTAAACCATGAAATGTGAAATGTGCCATAAAGCAGATGCTGCGACCGTCATCCGTAAATCTGTTGCGGACGAAATGCAGGAATTCTTTGTTTGTCAGGACTGTGCCCATAAAGAGGCGCGTTCTGATGCTCTTCATATAACTCAACCGACTCCGGCACCAGATGAGACTGGAGCCGTTTCCGGCGTGCCTCTGATGGGTATGATTCTTGATGCCGCATTTGAAATCGTTGGGCGGTCTCTCAGCCTAAAGGAGCCTGCGTGTCCAGTATGCGGAATACTGCGCGACGAGTACAGAAAAAGGTCTCGACTAGGGTGTCCGGCTTGCTATGAGGCCTTCTCCAAAGAATTAGACGCTGCGATATGTGATTTGCACCGGGCAACGCAGCATACGGGCAAGACTCCAGAAAAAGCCAGAGCCGCATGGTACAGGCAACAACTTGTTAATGCTCTGGAAGATGCGGTGAAGGGGCAGCGGTATGAGGAAGCGATCGCACTGAGGGATCAGCTAAGTAAACTGAACGGAAGTGAGACTGAAAAAGGAGGTTCGCCACAATGAGGATGACCCCTGATGTGGATGCGCCTTCGAAACGGACTCCGAGTGTGCCTGCTGGCGACATTGCCATGAGTTGCCGCGTGCGACTAGCGCGAAACCTCGAAGGCGAGCGTTTCCCTGACTGGGCGACTGAGCGTGACCGCGAACGGGTCTTTGAAAAAGTTCGTGCTGCGCTGGAGGCTGAAAAGACAGGTCTGACGTTGAAGTCGGTTGCTTCGTTTGACGAGCAACATCTCAACATGTTGCGCGAATCGCACATGATCAGCAAAGATCTGTTGGAGCGGGCGGCGGGCGGTGGTATAGCCTATGCAGAAAAGAGCCCTCTGTGCGTCATGGTCAATGAAGAGGATCACCTACGCATTCAGGGATTTGCTGACGGGCTCGACATGCGGTCGGCGTGGCGACGAGCCGATGCCCTCGACACGCTGTTAGAAAGGCACCTCAACTACGCATGGTCACCTCGTTTGGGTTATTTGACCGCGTGTCCCAGCAATGTGGGAACCGGTTTGCGAGCCGGCACCATGCTTCATTTGCTCGGGTTACGGTTGTTGGGGGAGATCGAAGCCGTAGTGCGCGGGTTGGAACGGATGCGTCTGCTGGTGCGGGGAATTGGCGGTGAAGGTTCTGAAGCAGCTGGCCAGATTTATCAGATCTCGAACATGGATACTCTTGGCGTCGACGAAGCGGCAATCGTGCAACGCGTGGTGCGCATCAGCGAAGAAGTCGTCCGGCAGGAATATAATGCCCGCGTGAGATTGATCCAAGAGTCGCCTCTGGTGTTGGTTGATTGTCTAGCCCGTTCTTTGTGTGTATTGCAGAACGCCCGGTTGTTGTCGACGGTGGAGGCTTTGGAATTCTTGTCGGCGATGCGTTTAGGCGCCTCGCTTGGTCTTTTCACACGCTTGAAGGTTCAAGAAGTTGATAAGCTGATCTTGTTGATGCAGCCGGGGCATATGCAACAAGGCATGGATACCGCATTGATGTCGGACGAGCGCGACGAGATGCGTGCTGGACTCTTGAGCCGAAAACTTGCAAATGTGAAGTTGAAATGTTGAGGTAATTATGAATGGATTCGGAAATTTTACGGCACGCGCCCAGCGTGCGATACAACTGGCGGCCCGTGAGGCTGACCGTTTCAATCACCCTTACATTGGCACCGAACATCTGTTGTTGGGGCTTGTGGCGCTTGGAGAAGGTGTGGCAGTTGAAGTGTTGGAAGAACTGGGTGTTGCACTAGACGATGTCCGCATAGCTGTCGAGCGAATGGTTGGTTTTGGCGGAGAAACAAAGACCAAGGGTGAGCTGCCTTACACCCCGCGTACCAAAAAAGTATTGCAATTGGCTGTTGCCGAGGCTCATGCCATGCAGCAACAATTGGCGGGTACCGAACACCTTCTTCTGGCGTTGCTTCGTGAAGGGGAAGGTGTGGCTGCTCAGGTTTTACAATCGTTAAATGTGCGGCTCGATGAGTTGTTGGATGGTATCCGGCGCTGTCTTGAAGGAATGGAAGAGGAGTCAGGGTACAATGAAGATTCCTCCGATGGCGGTCCCTCTGCAGAGCCTCCTTTGGATGGGCAACAGGACGCTTCTTCGATGCCAACACGGCAGACCGATGGTGCTGAAAAGAAAAGTACAGGGGGGAAAGACCGCCCCAAAACCCCTGCACTCAATGCTTTTGGACGCGATTTAACTGAACTAGCCAAAAAAGGCGAGTTGGATCCGGTGGTGGGACGCAAGAGTGAATTGGAGCGTGTGATCCAGATCCTATGCCGACGTTCAAAAAACAATGCGGCGCTGCTGGGAGAGGCCGGAGTCGGGAAAACTGCGGTGGTGGAAGGCTTGGCGCAGTCGATTGTCATGGGTGATGTGCCCGAACGCATGCGCGATAAACGTGTGATCGCACTGGATATGGCGTTGCTTGTGGCGGGCACTAAATATCGTGGCCAATTTGAAGAAAGGATCAAGGCGGTTGTCGACGAAATCAGGCGAGAGAAGAACATCGTTTTATTTCTTGATGAATTGCATACCATTGTCGGCGCAGGCGGAGCAGAGGGCGCGATGGACGCTGCAAACATCATTAAGCCGGCCTTGGCCCGAGGCGAGTTGCAATGCATTGGCGCGACAACGCTGAATGAGTATCGTCAGCACATTGAGAAAGACGCTGCGCTAGAGCGGCGTTTTCAAACTGTACGTGTGGACGAACCGACTGTTCAGGAAACAATCGCAATTTTAAAAGGCATTGCTCCTCGATATGAGGCGCACCACAATGTGCTCTATGACGCCACGGCACTTGAGGCGGCAGCCAAGTTGACGGCGCGTTACCAGCCAGGGCGGCAATTGCCGGACAAGGCGATCGACGCGATCGATGAGTCGGGGGCGCGTGTGCGGATGCGGGTTGCAGTGCGACCGCCTGACGTGCGCGAACATGAGCAGCGTATCCGCGAACTCGGGCAGAAGAAAGATGTGGCGATCCGCGATCAGCATTTTGAGGAGGCGGCGGCGTTGCGGGATGAGGAACGTAAGGCTAAAAAGGACCTTGAATCGATCGTGGCAACATGGAAGGCCGATCATGCCGAAAAAGCCTTGCCGGTAACGGCAGACGATGTGACTGAAACGGTGGCGCATATCACAGGTGTCCCGATCAAACGTATGAGTCAGACTGAGCTTGCAAGCATGCTCAACATCGAGAAGGATTTGCAAGAAGCCGTTGTCGGACAAATGCCGGCCATCCAAGCGGTTGCGCGTGCGTTGCGGCGTTCAAGGGCGGATCTCAAAGATCCGAAACGCCCAATCGGATCTTTCATCTTCCTCGGTCCCACGGGTGTGGGTAAAACGCTGTTGGCAAAGGCGCTGGCGGAAAAAATGTTCGGAGACAGTAAGGCGCTGATCCAAATCGACATGTCCGAATACATGGAAAAATTCACTGTCTCGCGGCTAATCGGATCGCCCCCGGGATACATAGGACACGAAGAGGGAGGGCAGCTCACTGAGCGTGTCAGGCGCCGTCCTTACAGCGTTGTCCTTTTCGATGAGGTCGAGAAAGCGCATCCCGACGTTATGCACATGCTGTTGCAGATTCTGGAGGAGGGGCGACTGACCGACAGTCTCGGTCGGCAAGTTGATTTCAGGAATACTGTTGTCATCCTGACATCCAATCTTGGGTTCGATTATGCCAAGCAAGGGCAGGGGCTCGGTTTTGTTCGAGAGACGGGCGAGAATGATTATGGCCGGTTGCGCGATCAGATGATCAATGCCGCTAAACTGGTGTTCAAGCCGGAATTGCTTAATCGCTTCGACGATCTGATCGTTTTCAGAAAGTTAGACAAAGCGGATGTGGTTCAGATTCTTGACATAGAACTGAACAAGGTCCGTCAACGGTTGGATTCAAAGGCAATCCGGCTGGAATTAAGCGCAAAAGCCATTGAGTTTTTAGTCAATAAAGGATTTGATCCCGCATTAGGCGCACGTCCTTTAAGGCGTGCGATCGAGCGTTTCTTGGAAGACCCGTTGGCCGAAGAACTGTTACGGGGCATGCTGACCGAAGGCGTGATTGAGGCGAATGCAGGTGAAGACAATCAAGGATTGGTCTTCAGGATGCGGGGCGAATTGCCTTTATGCACGCCACAGCCTGAGACACTATCGGCAAATGATAATACAGCACCTAAGGTTGCGCAGAAGGTCAAGAAACCAAGCATGAAATCGGTTAAAAAGCGCGTTAAGCGCGATCATGATAAAAGGCCTGAGGGAGAGGAGTCGGTTCCGTAGTTTTCCTATGGGCGGAGACGTCCCGCCTGATAATGTCCATGCGTCTTTCTTGACACGCTGATTTTAATCTTTTGGGGCGGACTTAACCGGGAGGGCGGATGAGGGGCAGAGCGTATTTTGTATGCTGGGTGGGAATGGCGTTCGCCAGTATGATGGTGTTCGCTGAATCTGTTCAGATAACTCGAGATGTTTTCGACATCCGGGGTGTGCATCTCGGTCCTGGCGCGCTCCGTGTTGGCCGTGTGAGTCCGACATCTGCGAGTCAGGCCTGTCTCCATTGCGATGTGTGTGTAGTTGGCGGTGGGAGCGGTGGCATAGGCGCTGCTGTTGCGGCAGCACGAGCAGGTGCGAACGTGATACTCATCGAACGAGAGCCACAACTCGGCGGGACGAGCACACAAGGGTATGTCAGCATATGGTCGCGCGGACCGGGGTGCGCAATTTCCCAAGAGATTCACACCCGGCTTGCAATCTATACCAACGGCTTGATTTGTACGGAGTACAATAAGACTTTATCGCGACGAACAGGCTACAATGTGCCGTTTAATCCTGAGTTATTCTGCAAAGTTGTCACTGAAATGCTCAGGGAGACAGGACATTGCCGTATACTCCTTAAAACAAGTTTCGTTGCTGCAACAGTTGATCCACTCGAGAAGCGTGTGATCTCCGTTCGGGCGGTCTCCGATGACGGGATAGACTATAAGATTAATGCACGAGTTTACATTGACTGTACGGGAGATGGCCTTGTCTGTCAGGCATCGGGGTGCGAGACCATGCTGGGGGCAGAGCCCAAAAGTCGGTTTGGGGAGCCGTCTGCGCCGCAGGAGCCAAAAAAAGTGCTCAATGCACTCGAATTGATCTACAGAGTACGAAAGAGCCCCGCGCCAACCTTACAACCTTTGCCCGAGGGCGTTAAACCAAGGTGGCAGACAGGTAAGGTAAGTTGCTGTGCTGATAAGATTCCGGGAAGCACGGTCACCACGATCAATCCATGTGGACTGATGGCGGGATGGAAACTGATTGAACTCGGTTACGATGCCACTCTTGCGGAGGCGAAACGACAGGCACTAGCTCACTGGCACGTCTTACAACACCAGCGGGCAAATGATGAGTTCGACTCGTTTGCGCCCATGCTCGCGTTGCGTGAAACTTACCGCATTGTGGGGGAATATGTGCTCACGGAAAATGACGTAAAGACGCCTTTTGCTCTTTCGCCGCATCAAGATCTCATCGCCTATGCCGATCATCCGATGGATACGCATGGTTCGGGGGGCGGGCTGATGCCTGCCGCCGCACCATACGGAGTTCCGTATCGTTGTCTCGTTCCAAAAGGCGGTTTAAAAAATCTTTTGATCGCATGCCGCGGGGCAAGTTTCAGCCATCTGGCCGCCTCAAGTTGCCGCCTTCAGCGCACCATGGTACAACTGGGACATGCTGCCGGTTTGGCAGCGGCCCAATGCGTATCCAACCACTGTGCTGTTGGAGAGGTCCATGTCGACGCCATTCAGAAACAACTCAGCCTCCCATCGTTTGGCGCGCGATAAACGGATTAATGAGGCCACTTTTGTTCTCCGCGAAAAGACCTTCACTTGATTGAGTGCGCTGTGATTGTGTTAATGATGCGAAAGATCGTTCCTATGAGCGCAAATTCATTAATGAAGCAGCTGTTGTTTGTCGTTTTGTCCTTTGGGGTTGGACGAGCAGAAGACATCCCTCGTCTGCCGTTGCCGTTATTTGGGATTCCCGAAATGCCCAAGCTTTCTCCGACGGTGATTACGGCTGGCGGTCAAAGATTATTATTAGAGGACACGGCGGTTGAAGTTTTGAGCGCTAGCGGGAAACTAAAAGTTAACCAGTCTGGGTGTTGGGTAATCAATTATCCCCTAACGCAGATCAAGGGATGGGAACGGCGGAGTCCGGATGAGATAAGTCGGCAACTATTTAGACGACCTGCCGCCGATATTCGCAATTGGTATATCAAGAGTCCAGGGAGCCCTTCCGTTGAACCGTCAGCACCAAAAGGCCCAGCACCAATCAGGCTTTCGGAGCGCCCGACGATGTATGTCGACAATCGGCAACCACAGGCAAATGACAAAGGCAAAGGAACACTAAAAACGCCTTTTAAGACGATTGGTGCCGCCATCAGATGTGCCATCCCTGGGACTGTAATCCGGGTCTATCCAGGCATTTATCGCGAAAGTGTCAAGATATTGGAAAACGGAACATTCACCAGTCCGATTCGTTTAGAAGGAGTTCGTGACAAAGAGGGGTACATGCCTATCATCAGCGGCAATGATGTGTTTCCGCCTAATGCATGGAAAACCGTAGAGGGCTTGCCGGGTGTATACCGGGCGAGTCTTTTCACACGACTGCCGGGGACCGTTTCTGTCCAAGGAAAAACATTGATTGAACGTAGTCTGCCATCAGGGCTAAAGGAGGGGGAGTATTGTCTGAACCGTGCGTCTCACGATTTTTTGAATTTACGTTTCAATGGCGAGATTGCCCCGCAAGAAAATAGCCAGCACGACGGCATGAAGTGGTTACGTCTCAAGTCCGATCCAGAGGGTTATATAGACCTTGCACAAATGGGTGACGCGACCTCTAGCGGTGTTTTCTGGGCGTCGTCGTACATATGGGTTGAGCCGAAAACTAAGAAAGGTGTTGTTTGGGATCCGAGGTTTCCACAACCAATTACAGGGCAACTCGAAGTTGGAGGTGAGTTTCGTGCAGCACGGATGACCGGCGCCGGACTTGAAGGCCAGGTGAATAAATACCGTGTATGGGTCAACGGTGACCTGTTGCCGTCGGTGATCTATTCGACGGAGCGTGATTATCAAGCCAGTGTGGCGCATCCGTACCGCAATTATGGCTTCTCTGACTCTTGGGAACATTTTGTTTTGCGGGAAGGCTGGAATCATATCGTGCTCCAGTTCGATACGACGACCCGTCCTCGCAAAACACGCTTCCGTTTTGGGTTGCCCAAAGGGATTGAAGAGGTGGTTACCTCTGCCGATGGACCGGCAGATCAAACAAAACCAGGTGTGGGGCAGGCTCTGCCTTACGTATCCGAATGTCTCGTCATCGGGCCATTTCCTTCCGAAAGGGACGAGGGTGTCTATGTGCGCTTGTCGGGCAATGCAGACCCTAACAGTATGGTCATGGATTTGTCGGCACGGGGGACGCTTGTTTCTGTGAATGGAAACTTCGTGGAAGTGAGGGGATTTGAAATCTGCCACGGCGCGCAATTCCAGCAGAGTGCCCAAGTTGCACTCGAGGGAGAAGGAGTTCTTTTAGAAGGTTGCCTGATCCGTGACAGCGAAGTGAAAGGCATCTCATTTAAATGTCAGAAAGATCAGTTCGCCACTCCTATTGTGATTCGTAATAATTGGGTCGTTTGTCCTGGCAACACGGGTATCGGTGGTTCCGGCGAATCGGACAAGTTGACTCCTGGGGACCAAAATTCGCGTGCGCCCGGAAGAAGTCCGGTACTCATTGAACATAATACTGTCATAGATAACAATTGGGCTGGCCATGAATCCCTTTGGGAGTCGGGCGGAATGAAACTTTTTAAACTAACAGGATGCGTTATTCGCTACAACATCATCGTAGGTGGTTGCGGACCCGGAATATGGCTCGACTGGGAACATTATGGGAACCGACTTGAGGGAAATTTATTCCGCAACGCATGGGGATTCTGTATCGGCATCGAAGCTTCACCCGGACCCAACCTGATAGCCAATAACCTTTCGGTCAATCTTCGGCCGGGTCCAGTCTGGTTCCGTGAGGCTTTTCTTGCTTGGAGTTCAGATCGCAATTGGGCTGTCAACAATACGGTGGATGGCCGTTGGAACCCGTTGCCGGCATGGCAGGGAAAAACTGGAACGGGAGGGTTTTACCTAGGCGAAGGACATGCTGACCGCCTTACGCGATGGGTTCCTCTTGAGCATCGCCGACAGGCCTTTATCAACAATCTTGTTGTGGGCTGCGATTCGGCCATTCAGGCAAAGCGAGAAGATGTCGTCGTGGCAAACTACTCTGATTGCGGCAAGGGCGCTTCCCCGCTTGATTGTCCAGCGTGTTTTATTTCTCCAGAGCGGAACGATTACCGCCTCATTCCCGGTAGTTCCGGTAACACGAACGGAATGCAAACCGCGGAGACAGGTCTAGTTCGACATGATTTTAACGGTCTTCTAAGATTTCCAAATGAAAAGTGGACGGTGGGCGCTTTCCGCGCTGAGTGTGCGCCGGTTCGCGAAGAAGATTCGCTCATCGAGGTTGAGTTTTGCGATGGCAGGATGTGCCGCATGTATGACATTCAGTCAAGTAACTAAATAACTCACTATTCAATGTACTGCATTAAATACGAGAATGGGAAATTGTTGTATGAAAACAAAGCATGAAAAGCCCCGTTTCTGTTTAGAAGTCGCGCCCGCGCCCTGCGTTCTGGTCCTCTTCGGAGGAACAGGCGACCTCGCGCGCCGAAAACTCATCCCTTCTCTTTTCCAACTCCATATGCGCGAACTCTTGCACGCCACCTCGCGCATTGTGGGGTGTGGCCGTTCTGTTCATGATAATGTTTCTTTTCGAGCGTTGATCGCTAGCGCTTTACCTTCTGAACGACAGGAAGATCGTGATTCCTTTCTTGCGAGAATCAGCTATGTGCAAACGACAGAAACGGATCCATTATCGTTTCTCCGGCTCGCTGCGCATCTTGATGTGCTCGATAGGCTTGAAACACCTTCTCCCTTCAATCGGCTCTATTACCTTGCAGTTCCCTCTTCATCGTATCAGCCTATCATTACACGTCTTGCGGATACAGGGCTTCTCAAAGAACCCGATGCCAACTTTGCATGGCGACATCTACTGCTCGAGAAACCGTTCGGTTCAGATACAGCGTCCGCCGAAGACCTCGACGCTTTTCTTCAAAAACACGTTCGCGAAGACCAAGTCTTTCGCATTGACCATTACCTAGGGAAGGATACTGTCCAGAATATTCTCATCCTTCGTTTTGCAAATATCCTTTTTGAACCGGTCTGGAACGCTCGATACATTGATCACGTGCAAATCACTGTTGCAGAAAAACTCGGCGTGGAGCACCGCGCGGGATATTATGAACAGGCGGGCCTTTTGCGTGACATGTTTCAAAATCATTTGCTTGAAATGCTAGCGCTCATAGGCATGGAGCCTCCCACCGCGTTTTCCGCCGATGCCATTCATTCGGAAAAACTCGCTTTGATCCGTGCAATCCGTGCCTTTCCCGTTAAAGAGCTTCACACTTGCGCCGTGAGAGGCCAATACGTCGCGGGTAGCGATCACCCCGGTTATCGTGAAGAGCAGGGGGTCAATCCGCTATCAACGGTTGAAACTTTTGCCGCTATGAAGTTATGGATCGACACGCCTCGCTGGTATAACGTGCCGTTCTATTTGCGTTCTGGCAAACGTCTTTCAGATCGAGCCAGCACGATCACATTGGTTTTCAAGCCATCTCCCTATACGCTATTCGGCGATGCAGCTCCCGATTCACTCGTCCTGAAAGTACAACCCGATGAGGGCATGCGCCTTCATTTACAGGCCAAACGCCCTGGGCCGAAGTTGTGCATGGGGGAACTGCCACTGGCTTTCAACTATGCAGACCTTGACGACGAATTAGATGCCCCCGATGCATACGCCCGCTTGTTGCTAGATGCCATGTTGCACGATCATACACTGTTTGTGCGAAATGAGACCATCTCCGCTGCATGGCATCTTTTCACGCCAATACTTGATGCATGGCGTGATGATCCGGACGCATGTCCTTTGTACACCTATCCGGCCGGATCTGATGGTCCAACTGCTGCGGCTGACCTTCTTGCCCGTGACGGTCGCGCGTGGTGCCCGCTCACATAAACGTCTCGGTCTTTGTTTGGATGTCTTAAAACTCCCTTTGGTGTTGGATTGTCCAGCCCAACGAAATCGGGTATAGTACAGCACATGATACGTACTGGAATAGGTTACGATTCCCACAGGCTCGTTGCGGGAAGGATTTTGGTGTTGGGTGGTATAGCAATACCATATGATCGTGGACTTCTGGGGCACTCGGATGCGGACGTTCTTATTCATGCGCTCTGTGATGCCTTGCTGGGTGCGGTCGCGGACGGCGATATCGGACAACACTTTTCTGACAAAGATCCGCAATGGAAGAATGCTGATAGCAGCCTGTTGCTTGGACGGGTCGTTGAACGCTTGGCTCGTGCCGGATGGCGTATCCTGAACATTGATGCGACTGTCGTTGCCGAAGCGCCCAAGTTATCGCCTTATATACCGGCTATGCGCACACGTCTAGCAGAGGTGATGGGGATTGATTTTTCCCGCGTTTCTATCAAGGCCAAGACCAATGAGGGAATGGATGCCGTTGGCCGGCACGAGGGTATGAACGCAATGGCGGTGGCGACTGTGATGCAGCAATCGAGCACGTGAATTTTTGTCGGAGATATGAAATGCAGATTTTCAACAGTCTAACGCGCATTAAAGAGAAATTGACCACTCTTGAGCCCGGACACGTAAAGATGTACACATGTGGGCCAACTGTCTACAACTTTGCGCACATTGGTAATTTTCGTGCATACACCTTTGAGGATATCCTCAGGAGGGTACTACAGTTTAACGGACTTCGCGTGACACAAGTGATGAATCTGACCGATGTGGATGATAAGACAATTCGTGGCTCAAAGGCTGCGGGTGTGCCGCTCAAAGTGTTCACAGCACCCTATTGCAGTGCGTTTTTTGACGATCTTAAGACCTTGAACATTCAACCGGCTGAGGTCTATCCTGCAGCAACCGATCACATACCCGAGATGCTAGCATTGGTCGACAAACTGTTTGAGCGCGGTCTTGCCTACACATCTGAAGACGGATCCGTGTATTTCAGCGTCACGAAGCTTCATGGGTACGGGAAGCTCGCGCATCTGGACCTTGCAAACCTACGTGTAGGCACTCGTGTGGCGCAGGACGAATACGAAAAGGAAAGTTATGGCGACTTTGCCCTTTGGAAAGGATGGGATGAAAGTGACGGAGATGTCGTATGGAATTCGCCGTGGGGGAAGGGACGTCCCGGTTGGCATCTCGAATGTTCTGCTATGGCGATGAAGTATCTCGGTGAGTCGTTTGATTTACATACAGGTGGTATTGACAACTTGTTTCCTCACCATGAGAACGAGATCGCACAGGCGGAGGGTGCTACCGGCAAACCTTTTGTCAATTTCTGGATGCACTGTGCACATTTACGTGTGAATGGTGAAAAGATGTCTAAGTCACTTGGCAACTTCTTCACATTACGTGATTTATTGCAGAGAGGCTGGTCGGGACGTGAAATACGGTATGTCCTGATTAACGGCCATTATCGTCAGCCTCTCAACTTCACCTTTGATGCTTTGGATGCCGCCCGTTCGTCTCTTGCCCGTGTCGACGAATGTGTCGATGCCCTGACGACATTGGCAGGCTCCGTAGCCGCTGGCGCGATTCCCCCTTGGGTTAACATGATCCGCAGTGTTTTTGTGGCAGCTGTCAATGACGACCTCAACTTGCCAGAAGCTTTCGCGGCGCTTTTCGCCCTTGTGCGCGAGAGCAACAGTGCAATGCACAAGAACGCGCTTAAACCGGAAGAAGCGGCTGCTGTTCTAAAGGTTTTCGACATTTTCGACACTGTGTTCGGTCTGATCCGGTTTGGGCGGATCGAGCATGAAGAGGGAATGCCCCTCGAGATCGAATCCCTTATTCAGGCACGCGCGTCAGCGCGTTTAAACAAAGATTGGGCCGGTTCTGACCGACTTCGTGATGAACTCGCCGCAAAAGGCTGGGAAGTGCGTGATTCAAAAGAGGGCCAGAAAGTCAAGAAGCTGTAACCATGGTCAAAGGAAAGTTCATTACTTTTGAAGGACCGGAAGGGAGCGGGAAGTCTACGCATATCCGCCTTTTGGCCGGTTTCTTGAAGGAACATGGTTACGATGTGCTGTTGACGCGTGAACCGGGAGGCACCCCAATCGGCGAAGCTATTCGCGGGCTGTTGCAACACAATGAAGCGGGTGAGGAGCCCAGCGCAAGGACTGAAGTGCTTCTCTTTCTAGCGAGTCGCGCCCAACATGTTGATCAGCTCATTCGTCCTGCACTTGAGCGCGGCGTTTGGGTTTTATGTGATCGGTTCGACGATTCGACATTCGCTTATCAAGGCTTCGGTCGCAAATTTGATTTAACTGAATTGCGGGCCGTGAATCATTTTGCAACGCAAGGGCTTAAACCAGATCTAACACTATTATTGGATGTGTCGCCAGAAACCAGTCGGGAGAGATTGCAGGCAAGGCAATCGCAGACATCCACCTCGCCTGATCGCATTGAACGCGAGTCAGATGCGTTTCACGTTCGTCTCAGGAAAGGTTTTCTGGACCTGGCCCGCCAAGAACCTGAACGTTTTGTTGTATTGACAACGGAGAGTGATCGAAATTCAGTGGCGGAAAAGATCCGTGCGTTTGTCATCCAACGATTGATGCAGAGGGAGCGTGTCTGATGCGCGTGGATGATATTTTTCAGATGGTGAAGCGGGCTATTGCCGCTGGGCGCCCGGCGCACGGTTATCTGATTGTCGGCCCCGTGCGTGGCGTTGCCATGGATCTTGCGTTGCGTATTCTGCAGACTCTTTTCTGCCGGGCTGAAGATAAGCCATGTGGAAGTTGTGATGGGTGTCGCCGCGTAAACGAACATATTGAGACCGATATCCATTGGATCTTCCCAGAGAAGAAGTCGCGTATTATCAGCGCTGATCAAATCCGTGATAAACTCATCCACGAAGTGACACAAACTGCCTTTGCGGGCGGTTGGAAAGTGGGGGTGCTTGTGGGTGCAGATCGTCTCAATGATGCCTCAGCAAATGCTTTTCTCAAAACGCTGGAAGAGCCGCCTGAACAAACCCTTTTTTTGTTGCTTTCTGATACGCCACAACAAATATTGCCCACAATTTTATCGCGTTGCCAGCGCATCGATTTGGCAGAGGTTCGCGAATTGGATGAGCCTTGGAAAAGCCGTGTCATTGAGACATTGGCCAGTCCTCTTTGGGGACGTCCGCTTGAAAACCTTGCCATGTCCAGTGTGTTATTTTCCGTCATGACTGATATCAAGGACCGTGCCGCGCGGTTGGTAGCCGATGAAAGTAAAGTTGATTCCAAGGTCGACGAGGACGAGGATGTTTTTGATGCGAAAGTTAATGCGCGCTACCGTGAGCTACGGACTGATTTTCTGCTTACGCTAATGCGCTGGTTCCGTGATCTTTTTGTATTGCGCGCTGGCGGAGACGAAGCTTTAGTTTATAACAGAAACAGGCTGCAAATTTTAAAGGAACGTGCGGATGGCCTTACGTTGGCAAAAGCGATTTACAATTTGAAAGCCATTGAAGAATTGACTTGGCAGATGGATAAGAGCCTTTCCGAGGAAACCGTGTTGGCGTACGCTATGGACCGTTTAAGCCATGGAGTGGCATAAGTTGTTATGTTGACTGTCGCACATGTTAGAATGCCTGAGAATGGTGTGTTTGCCTGCAGAGTGGCGCCTTCACTGTCACTTTTGCCCGGTGATGCCTGCATGGTAGAGTTAGATTACGGGATGGACACTGGTGTCATACTCGATCTCTTCGGTATCAACAACGAAAACGCCAGCGGTGAGGAAAAGATTCCTGCTTTTCGCGTCGTTCGTAAACAAGTCGATGACGATAAGACGCGAATTTTGGAAAACATGGATTTGAGTGAGAAAGCTAAGCGTGCTTTTTTGTTTTCGGTCAGTCACGAGAAAGGCCATGTCAAACTGTTGCATACGCGCTTCTCATATGGCAGGGATAAATTTTTTATTCGGTACTCAGCCCAGATGCCGGTTGATTTGCGGCGCTTTATTGGACAGGTTCAGCGTGATTTTAAAACCCATGTGGATTTATGGCAGGTAGGGGTTCGCGACGAGGCTGCGCTAATTGGCTGCCTTGGTCCATGCGGGCGTGCCGTATGCTGTTGTTCTTGGCAACATCAATTCCAACCCGTAAATGTGCGTATGGCGAAAGCTCAGGAGATGTCTCTTAATCCCGTTTCGATCAATGGAAGTTGCGGTAGATTGAAGTGCTGTCTACGTTTTGAATACGAGCAGTATCGGGTTGCAGGCGAGCACTTGCCAGGACAGGGCAGTGTCGTAACGTGTCGTGAGTACGACAACGTTGAAGGTTTTGTGATCGGACGCGATGTGATGCGTGGGAGGCTCACGGTAAGAACGCGGGACGGTCGTTTCTTAACTGTGTCTTCCACGGCCATCACTGTTTTACGTGCCGTAAAGTGCGAGGAGTCAGACAGGGATATTCAGTATGAAAATATTAGTAGTGAATGGACCGAATCTTAAGCGGCTTGGAACCCGCGAACCCGCGATTTACGGGTTTGATACACTACCGGAGATTATGCGGAAAATGAGTGCATACGCTGCCGAAAAAGGGGTTGTTGTGGAAACGTTTCAAAGCGATGTGGAGGGGGAACTCGTCGCTGTGCTCGGCAAGGCCTTTGCCTCCTATGACGGGATTATCATTAACCCGGCTGCATATACTCACACAAGTGTAGCTGTGCGCGATGCTATTTCTGCTTGCGGATTACCTGCCATCGAGGTGCATCTTTCTAATACGCATAAACGTGAACCTTTCCGGCTTGAGAGCCTGACGGTGTCGGTGTGCGTAGGGCAAGTGATGGGTTTTGGCGGTTATGGCTATATTTTAGCCTTGGATGGGCTTTTGCGTCACATTGAAACAATGAAAAAGGAGTCGCCGAGGTGAAACAGATCGATAGCTCAGCGGTTAAAGTGTGGATGGTGGGCTCGATCGGCATCGATGACATTCAAACCCGTACAGCCGATCGTAAGAACCTGATGGGGGGCTCATTGCCATATGGCACAGTGGCTTCCTCCTTTTCTGCCAAAACGGGTGCGGTGGGGGTAGTGGGAAGTGATTTTCCTGTCGCTTTTGATAAGCGGTTACAGTCTTTTGGAATCGACTTACAAGGAATTCAGCGCAAAACAGGACCGACCTTCCGATGGGCATGCAAGTATGATGACAACATGATTGAGCGGACGACACTATTGACGGAGTTGGGCGTTTTCGCTGAATTTATGCCTGAATTGCCTGCTTCATTCAGGCATGCGCCTTATGTATTATTGGGTAATATTCAACCTGAACTTCAGTTGCATGTTCTCAAGCAGGCTGTCGGTGCGAGATTTGTCGCACTTGACACGATGAACCTTTGGATTGAGATCGCGCAACCCGCCTTACGAAAAGTTATTCGGCGTGTGGATTTAGTGACGCTCAATGACGGCGAAGCGCGAATGTTGACCGGCAAATGGAATCTGTGTGCATGTGCAGAAACAATTTTAAAGATGGGCCCCAAGTTTGTTGTTATCAAGAAGGGTGAACATGGAGCCCTGCTGGTTTCACATAAAGGCATTTTTATTGTGCCGGCATATCCTGTTCGTAAACTTGTAGATCCGACCGGTGCTGGAGATTCCTATGCAGGTGCTTTTATGGGATACCTTGCGCGTGCCGGCCGCGTGACGGATGGAGTGATGCGTGAGGCGCTTATTTTTGCGAGTGCAGTGGCATCGTTTGGCGTTGAGGGTTTTAGTTTGGATCGTTTTGAGAGACTTTCTTCGGCTGATATCAAAACGCGTGTGGATGAATTGAAACGAATGGTAGCAATCTAACACGGTCGCTTCTACTTGTCATAACATATATGCTCCGGCCTCGTTCAAGGGGAATGTTAATTCTCTTGTGCGGAAAGGCCGGAAATGGTTACAAATTTTGTACCTCGGTTTATCTGCTTCATCTTTGAGAATTCTCAAGGTGAACGCGAAAGCTATTCGGTCCATTGTCAGGTTCACGGATCGCTTCTTTTGATTCCTGCTTCCGCTGAACTGCGGATACTTTCTCGCACTTCTAAGCGGGGATTTCTTTGCATTATCCGTGAGGCGTTGCCAGCTCGTCATGTTGCGCTTGAATCCCGTCCCGACCTTTGCGCCGCTATTCCGGTTCGTCACGTCGGCATGATTGCTGATGTTCGGAACAATGTGCAGTTTGTTTATCGCCGTGCATTGTCGGAAGGGGGTGCGGCGTGAAAGGAACGGGAGAAGTCCGCATTCTGTCTCTTGGCGCTGGTGTTCAATCGTCTACCATTGCTTTGATGATGAAGCATGGGGAGATTGAGCCCGTAGAGGCGGCTGTATTTGCTGATGTTCGCGCTGAACCCCGTCGAGTTTATGAGTGGTTGGATTGGTTAGAAAAGCAATTACCTTTTCCGGTTATTCGTGTGTGTCAATCCGATGGTTTGACGGCCAATATTGAGGCTTATAAGAATGGCCACGCTAAAAGGGCCAGTTGTCCACCGCTTTTTACGATAGGCCGTGACGGGAAATTGGCTGCTATTCGTCGTCAATGTACTCGGGATTTTAAGCTTGCGCCTATCAGGCGGGCCGTTAGAAAAATAGCGGCTGGTCGTCGTGTTGTTCAAGTTATCGGTATTTCGTCTGATGAGTCTCGCAGGGCTCGTGTTAGTGATGTTGGGTATATTTCTAACGAGTATCCTTTGATAGAAAAGGGCATGACTCGCAGTGATTGCAAAGCATGGATGTTTCGTAACTTCTACTCTACTCCTCCTCGTTCGGCCTGTGTTTATTGTCCTTATAAGTGTGATGCTGAGTGGCGTTTACTTCGGGATGATGATCCGCAAGGTTTTGCTGAAGCTGTTCGCATGGATGCTTTAATGAGACGTGTTCCTCATATGGAGGGCGAAACGTTTGTTCATCGTTCTCTTGTTCCCTTGTCGGAAGTGGATTTGACCACTGATGAAGATCGGGGCCAGTTGACTTTTTCTTTTGATTGTGAAGGCATGTGTGGAGTTTGATTATGAAACGCTCACCTCGCAAGCAATATGACTCGGTCAAGGCCCAGCGGGCGCGCTTCAATGAGTGCGCTGAAAAATTTACTCAGCGGTTTGCAATTCTCGTCGGGATAGAACGATTGGGCGGGTACTTCGATAGCAAGGGCGTTTACTTCCCTCCGGCCTGTTCCCTGCATGTTGATGGCCTTTGTTTCCGTGTGGAGTCCTTAACGCATGGGATAGCTTTTCTTCAAGGTGTTCAGGCCGGTTTCGAGTTCTCGGCTTCCAAAGGTTCCGGTTTTGTGACCCGTGCCGAGGTCGAATCGATTTGCCGGAAACTTATTGAGGGGGGCAATCATGTCTGACCGGTTATTTACGTACGGAAAATCAAAAGCCGTCTGTGCTCTGTGCGGATCGCCGTTGCCTGAAAGTGATGATTATCGCGGGCGCGGTCGTCCTGCTCGTTTTTGCTCTGTCAATTGTGGTGAGGTTTATAGGTTTTTCTCTGCTGTGGAAAAACGTTTGCCGCATGTGCCTTTTACAAAGTCTGGTCTCAGCAAGTTCAAGGGTGATCTTTTTAGGTGTTGCAATAATCTTGTTTTGAGAAAGGGTAAATAATGACCATGCTGCCGCGAAAAAATATCTCTTTTCATCGGCCTCTTTGGTGGCGTGTATTGTCATTTTTGCGTGGTCTATTGTGGGGGGGGGATTAAATGAAAAAGTTGTTGTTGTATTCAATTTTGTACTTCGTAGTTGTTGGGCTTTGGCTTTTTGATAAGGCAATTACGGCGTTGATCATGTGGTATGTGGTTTACCGTGGTTATTGGTTCACGAAGTAAGGAAGGTCCTGATTATGATTGAATCAGTTTTAGCAACGCCGGGTTCTGGAATGACTTTGAGCCGTTCCAGTTATCGTTTTTTTTGCGTTGTGGCTGTCTGTCAATCTACGGGGGCTTGGGGTGTCGGTTTCTGTCCTTGTGTTGCGCTGCATCAATTACAGGGGTTTTCTGGCCTCGGGGATATCGATTTCTTTGAGGTGTCTGATACTTCATTCTCCGTGTTTCAATCTGAATGCGGATTCACGGTACCAGAGGGCAAACGCCTTTCTTTTCGTACGAATACCCCCCCCCGATGCGCGGAGACGCAGTCCCGCGCCTCGGGGGGGCTTCGTCTGAAATAAGTTCGTTCTCTCTCTTGGTATAGTACGCATAAAGTAAGAAATCAAAAAATCTTCATGAAAGTTCACTCCATAAAATACTTCAATGACGGCGGTGTGAAACACCAGCTTAATGTTGGTCCTATGTCGTCGAAGAATGGCGGGGCTCTTCGTGGTCGCATCGTTGGCTGTTCTGTAGCTTCTCGGCGTCGTCTTCGTAATTTCCTAATGCAGAATGAAGGTATGGGCGGGGGTAGTCAATGGGCGTTGACTCTTACTGTCAAGTTCTGTGCTTCGCCTAAAGAGTGGCGTAGCCGGTGGGTCAAATATCGTCAGGCTGTTATTGATCAAAGTATACCTTTGGTTTGGCGTGTGGAATTGCAGAAAAGGGGCGTTCCCCATTTGCACTGTATTCTGTGGGGCGGTGAATCTACATGTGAGGTTCTTCGGGTCAAGTGGTTGAAACTGTGGGGTGTCGAGAATGATCCTTCTCACTGTGAGCATGCTGTGTCTTTTCGTCTGGCCGATGGCGGTTGGTATGGCTACATGATCCTGCATCATCAAAAGCATTTGGACGGTCAGGGCAATAGCTGGCAGGGTCGTCAGTGGGGTGTTGTCAATGCGAAGCTGTTTAAGGGTCGTGAGTGTCAATCATGGGAGTTGAACGAATACGAGTATAACCATTTTCGGGGCATGATGGATCGTTTGTTGCGGGCTCGCGGACGTAAAAAGTCATTGCCGGAAACGGGTTCTTGGGATCATGTCGGCGGTGATCGTCTGACGGCTGCTTTATGCGTTGAACGTTCTCGGGTGTGGTATGCGCGTCAACAGTCTAAATGTCCGTTCTGAGGTGTACTATGAAAAAGTTCAGCGCGTTGATTATTGTCAGTGATGTGAGGTTGGAAGGGCTCGAAAATTTTGAGGCTTCTACCATGCTTGAGGCGGTTGAGATTGCCCTCGATTATGCGAGTAAAATCGGAGGGGAGTTGGTTCGCGTCGAGTCGTGTGATTTCGGCGCTTTTGAATTCGTGCGTTAAAAGAAAGGCGGTACAGAGTGAAGGGTATTTTGAAATTGTCGGGAATCATGCAGTTTACGAAGGTCGGGGAAAAGGGCTGGGGTATGTTGGAATACCTCGGTGGCAAAATTTTCATTGATCCCAAGGACCAAGGCCAGTTCAAAGATTCCGGGATGTTGAAGGAGGTCGAGCTCGGCGTTTCGCTCACTTCTAGCGCGTCCGGTACGGGCTTCCGTGTCGAGTCGGTTATCTCGGTCGTTTACGCCAAGTGATCTGAAAGGGGGTCATATGTTCGGAAAGATTCTCAGCGACGTTTTGAATTCGGTTTTGGGCGTGCTGCCTGAAGTCTTCCGTATCGTGTGGCCCATTGTTTTTTTCGTCCTGTTCGTTCGTGTGGCGTTTTGGCTTCGCAAGAAGTATCTCAAGGGGATCGGGGGCCGGTGATGGATATGGCGGTCATTTTCATTGGCGGGATGTCGTTCGGCCTCGGCACTTCGTGGTTGCTCTATACGATTGCTTTGGCGGGTTATGAGGTTCGCAGGGGCATAGAACAGGCTTGATGATTTGCCAATAAAGGCAAAAACCGTGCGGGGCGGTATCCTCGCGAGAAAGGGAAACAGAATGAAGAAGATGCGCAAGTATGCCCGGGCTCTGGCCTTGGCGGTGGTTCTGGGTGCGACGGGTGCGATGGCTCAGACGGACCCCACGGGTGTCCTGTCGACGTTCGACGTGGCCACGGCGGGCACGGCGATCAAGGCTATCATCATCGACGTGCTGGGCATCATCGGCATCGTTTATGGTGCGATGCTCGGTTTCGTGTTCCTTCGCTGGGTGTACCGGAAGGTTGTCGGCGCCCTTGGCCGCTAGGCCATGATCCGTGGGGCGGGGGTGCGCAACCCCGCTCTGCGGGCTCTTTAAGAAAGGGTTTCCCATGAAAAAGATTCTGATGTTTTCCGTGTTGCTTTTCGTCTGCCTTTCCGCGATCGCGGGGGAAGGTGATCCGGTGGGGGTCGTTGATCGTGTCACTGTGGATACGATCTCAAACGACGTTGTAGTTGTTCTTTTTCGCGTCTACCCGATTATCGGTATTATTTTCGGTTCTTTGTTAGGGGTCGCGTTTTTATATAACGTTTATATGCTTGTTAAATCTTGTCTTGAAGGGTCTGCATCAGATCAGGCTCGTCGTGATTTTGCTGATATCATGAGAGATAGTAATTCTCCGTTTAGGAGGTGAATTTATGACTCCTGAACAGGTTACCGAACTTCTAACTTTGTTGGGGAACTTATGCACAATCGCGCATTGGATTTTATTCGCGCTCGGCTATATTTCGGGCTGCTTGTTGTTTGTGGCCTTTTCCAAGCGCATGATGTTTTAGCGGGTGAAGGGTACATTGTTCTTGATCAGAACATGTCTATCCGGCCTTTGCTATTTTTCTCCGACACTTTGGGCGGCAATAGGTGGGATGAGTGTCAGAACAGAATGTATCTTTACAGGTCCAGCAATGGGACCGGTCGGCTTTTTGGCATGGACAGCGACGATACATTCAGCGCGTCTGTTCCTCAGTATTCTCACTATTATAATGTGGGTGGAGTAAATTTAACGTGGACTCATCCGGCTCAGTCTCATAATTTTAAGAATCTTACATTTGATTCTGTCACGTTGTTGCAAGGTCAATACAAGTGGGTTTCTGGTTGGTGGGATGTTGCCGGACCTCAGTTTCAACAGAGTACTGAATACGGTGCTCCGGTTTATGCTTGGTGGATCGGTCTTTCGGGTTATAAATTGGCTTATCAGTTTTCTTCCGGTGCTCCTGTTTCGATGACCACGGTTCCCGATCAGCCGGTTTTGAATTTGAATGTCGTCGTTTATTATCTTCCTGCGTCTCTAGGGTTGACCACATCCATGCTGCAGGAACTCCCTTGGGGTTGGTGGGGTGATTCCTCTCGGTATGGTGTCGATGCGTCTTATAACGTCATTTCTTTGAATACTGGACTGAATGACAATCCTTCGTTTCCTCCTGATGTTCCTCTGAATCCTCTGACGGGTAATGTCTATCCTCCGGGCGTATTTGATTGGGTTTGGGATAGTTCTTCTCAGCGGTGGGTTGGTCACAATAAATGGACTGATGCGACTACTGTTCCTTCCGTTCCCGGCGGGCCTACTGGTCAATGGGTTTACGGGAAAAATCCGAACGGGAATATTTTTAATCCTGATCCTGAGGGCAGTGAATGGTACTGGGACGGGACAAAGTTCACTGAGGTTGTTTTGCCGGGGACTGGCACCGATGATCCTGCCGACCCTTGGACTGACGGCGGCGGCACGACGGTTGCGCCTTTGTCTTCGGAACAGACTGTTCAACTGCTCTCTGCCATTGAGCAGAATACCCGCTCTTCTAAAGCTTCTTTGCTGGGCCTCTCAACGGCTATACCGGGTTTCCGTGGTGAAGTTCATTCGGACCTCGGTTTGATTCAGCAACGATTGCTTGCCAATCAGACTGAACTGATGAGTTGCCTGAACGGACATCACCATACGGTTGAATATTCCCTCGGTGTTATTTCTGCAGATGTTGCAGCTTCCCGTACATTGCAACAAAGTATTTTGAATGAGCTGTCCAGTGGTTTCGGTGGCGTTTCCGGGGCTTTGTCTGGTATCGGTTCGGATATGGCTTCGGTTGCTTCGAGTGCGTCAACGATAGCTCAGAATACGGCTAATGTGGTCGCTAAACAGGAAGCCGCGTTTACGTCGATGAATCAGGGTTTTTCGGACGTGGGCGGCAAGCTTGGGGATATTGAAAGCCGTGTTTCCGATGCGGTGGGGGGGCTTGAACGCATTGAGGGCAAGATTCTGACGGGGAACGAGCTCGCTCAAGAAAATTTGGATATGTGGGCCAGTCAGATTATTCATTGGAATGATTCAGACGACCAGTCATTGGCCAAGCTTCAACACCTCTGCGATGTTGCCGACACGTTGAAATCCTACAATGAAAATATTGCTACTGATTCGAATCACATGCGGTTGTTTTGGGAGCTGGAGAAAATTCGGTGGGTTTCCCGCGATGCGGATCAGGCGCAAGTGATGAGTGGTATAGACGGCAAGCTTCAAGTTGGCAACGACAAGTTGACGGATTTGATTAATGAGGTTGCCTCTATTCCTCCTGTGGATGTTCCCGAAGTCGACCTGTCGACGGTTGAGCAGAACCTCGGTCAAGTTGTGCAAGCGTTGAATGGCGGGTCTGCAACGGATTTGTCTGGGGTGATGAGTGAGCTGGCCACGATAAAATATAGGTTGGGCAATATTGATAACGCTCTTTCGGCCCGTACGGATGTGGAGCCGGTGGGGGCAGTCCAGTTGCACGCCGTGCAGGAGGATGTACGGGATAATTTGTTGACTAAGCTTCAATCGGTCTGGAACAAGCTCACGGCGTTTGAAGACTCTTCCCGTCCTAAAATTGATTACCAGAATATGGGTAACGGTCGTGTTGCCAATCCGGTGTGGTTCGATAAGGAAATTAAATGGGGTGCGTTGGATTGGCGTTTGAAGCTTGATTGGAGTGATCCTTCTTATACGTGGGTCACTGAGTTCCGGCCGCTTTGGCGTTTGATTGAAATCTGGTTCCTTTACCTGCTTTGCCTTTACCAGTGTCATAAAGTCCTCATGGAGGTTTGATCATGGCTTTACCTATTTTGATTGCTATCGGTGCGACGCTCGCGAACGTCTTCATGGTCATTCGTGAATTTCGAAAGACTGCGGCCTTCGTTATTTCTGCCGCTGTTTGGGCCTCGTTCCTTTGGCTGTTTTCGATCATCTCTGACCGGCTTGACCTTGTTGTCACTGATATGAATGCCGCTCAAAGTGGTGGCTCTTCTTCGTCCCTTTCCTCCCTCATGCTGTGGTTTGACAAGCTTGAATACATCTGGCCGGTTTACGTCACTTTCAAATGCCTCGGCTTGTATCTCTCCGTTCGTTTGACCGCTCTGCTTTTGCACTATCTTTTCACGGTTTGGGACGCGGTACCCTTCAAGGGTTCTGCAGGTTCATAACTCGGAGGTGGGTTATGATCGAGGCTGTTGTTGGTCTTATTGGCGGCGGTAAAAGCTGTCTTGCCATTTATCGCGTGTTGAAATATATCTCCGAGGGCGGGCGCGTCTATATGAATATGCGCCTTGTCGGCGCGGTTGAGGTCTACGACATTGACACTAAAAAAATGAGTCTGGTTCTTTCTCCTGATGCTCCTATTTGTCGGATTCTTCGAAAACGCTACAAGTGGGAATATCAGGAAGGCCAATACAATTACCTTGTTCCGGAAGATATGGAGGATGGTTTTCAAAGTGTGATTCCCCCGGGCACACCTGAAAAAAAGGTTCTTGTTGTCCTCGATGAGGTCAACGAGTGGTTTGATTCGCTGGACCGCTCCAGGGCGACCACGGACAAGACCTATCGGTCAACGCTTCGCTTTCTTCGTCAGTCCCGGAAAGTTTACATCGATGTGATTTTCATTCTGCAGGTGTTTAGCACGTTGGACAGCCGTATACGTGAGCTTGTCGGCTTCGTGTGGATGTGCCGGGACATGCAATATTTTGAGGTGGCGGGGCTCTCGCTCGGTTTTTTCCTCAAGCGGTTCTTTGTCTGGCAGAAGTTTTACAAAGACTGTCGGGTTGCTATAGCCAAGCCGAAATGGGTTACGAAGGATAAAGAGATTTTCGGGTGTTACGACACTACGGAGTTGTTCGGGGATGGTTTGGGTATTCTGCCGGCCGGTGCCGTGAAGACTGATTTTTCCGGTGCCGGCCGGATCAAGCCGAAAGGTAAAAAAATGAACGCATTTCAAAGTTTCCTGTTGGTCGCTTGCTGTTGTTGTTCCGCTTTCGCGTCTGTTGTGCTTTGGCGGGGCGCTGGGGGCGTTTCCGCGGGCTCGCGTGTTGTCACCGTCACGAATACCGTAGTCGCTGCCGGATCGTCTGTGGGCCGTTCTGGTGCTGGTTCTGTTGAATGGGCTCGGCTGGCTTATGGCTGTGCCGGAAATGATGAATGGGTTTACGCGAACGGCCGTATGTTCAAGCCGGGGTTTAGGACTGACAAGGGGGTTGTGGTTTCCGTCGACCGTTACTCTGTTCGTTTCGTGGGTGAGCAGGGTGAGCATTGGATATTTCATTCTGATGATTCTGGTTTAGTGAAAAATTCTTCGGTGGTTTCCGTGAAAGGTGGTGAGAAATGATCAAGCATATGTTCGGCTGTTGGTGTCTGTGTTTCAGCGTTCTTGTGTCTTCTGCGGAGTTGCCGTTTTATTATCGTATCGTCAACGTTGTTCAATACACGAATTCGGTTTCCGGTGATGTGGAGGGCCGCGCTTTCTCTTCATTGGTTGCCTCGAATGAAGAGGCCGTTGTTTATTCGTCGTCGACGGGCAATGATTT
>Ga0075012_10000607_pt1 | contig 37592 bp, 48 predicted proteins | sample All_14_2_FD_71474 | JGI IMG/M metagenome (GOLD analysis project Ga0075012, IMG submission 71474) | Freshwater microbial communities in response to fracking from Pennsylvania, USA - Allegheny Zone_MetaG_DW_15 | ecosystem: Environmental > Aquatic > Deep subsurface > Groundwater > Drilled...
ACGGGCAATCGCGCTGGGTGGGCGCCGGAGGAGGGGGCGGTGGGGTGGCCTTTACGGCCGTGGCTCCCATCACCTACGACGACGTAACGAAAGAGCTCACCTGCGACGTGGCGAGCGGCTCTCAGCCCGGGTGCTTGAGCTCCTCCAACTGGACGACCTTTAATACCGGGGCCACGAACGCGAGCCAAGCCCTCTCGGATGCCGCCGCCGCCCAGGCCGATGCGGATACGGCTCTCACGAACGCGGCGACCGCCGACGGTAAAGCCGTAGCGGCGCAAGCGGATATCGACGCCCACGAGGCCGATGCCACCGGAGCTCACGCAGCTTCGGCCATTTCCGTTACTCCTTCGGGAAGCCTTGCGGCCGATGATGCGCAAGAAGCCTTGGAAGAGCTCCAAACCGACGTGAACACCCGGATCACCGATCCCGGAAGCGCCCAAAACGGAATGAGCCTCCAGAGAGATGCGGGAGCAACGGCGTGGAGAGCGCAAAATCCTCGCACGAACTGGCTCTCCAACGAGAGCTTTGAATACGCTACCCCGGGCACTGACTGGACGACTTCGGGCGTAACTTTCTCGGCCGACACGTCGAACAAAAAGCTAGGAGCTCAGTCGATTAAGATGCCCACGGGTTCGGCCGCTTCCATCTCGCAATCGGTTACGCCACCCGTAGACTACATTGGCCAAAGCGTGCTTCATTCCGTTTGGATCAAAACGAGTGATTCCGACGTAGGGGCGTGCTCGCTTCGCTCGGGATCGACCTACGAGTGTAAATCTGCAATCGCCGACGGAAAGTGGCACCAAATATCTTTTGCTTACCCTGATCCGGGAACCGGCTCTCGTGGTATTTCCGTTTACCGCACTGGTAGCGGAACGGCTGACACCTTTATTGATTGGGCTTCTGTCGGCCCGTACCAGCCGAACGTACCAGCAAATATCGTCGTAGGCGGCACGCTCCTGGGCACCGTAAAAATCTCTGGGTGCGGGTTTTACGACTCCACGAACGGCTTCCACGACCTTGGGGTGGGCGCGGGTACTTGTACCTACACCGTCGATGGCGATGGCATTGCAGCTCCTTCTACGAATCTTGCGGGCCTCACGCTCTTAGAGCGTAAAGCTACCGGCCGGTACGTGGTGATTTACGATGGCTATATCGGTAACAATTCCGGTGCCGGAGGCTGGTGCAAGTTCCGCTTGTCGGATGGAACGAACACTTCCGTGGAAGAAGTTACCCCCGGTTACGGCTCGGGAGCCTACGCGCTCGGCTCAAATGCTTCTTTCACGATGAAGAGCACCGGGTCGGCCACGAACGTAACCTACCGCATTCAAGCTAGTAGCGATGGGGTGGGAACCTGCCAGGTAAACAATACTGCTGGAAACCACGGCACGTTTAAAATTTATTACTACCCCACGGCTGAGAACCTTTCGGGGACGGTGATCACCGACGAGCCTTGGTATTATCTCTCCTCGAAAATGACTACGCGGGTGACGAGCACGCCGGATGCCGAGGGTGAATATCGCTCTTACGCGAAGAACGGAAGCGCTTTCACCGGGACCGATGCGGCGCCCACGAATCCACCCAACGTCACGGACGGGTTTAAGCTCAGCGCTGTAGCATACGGAAGTTCCGGTGGCTCAAATGGCGAGCAACGATACGAAATTTTCGTTGGTAAGAATCGCACGATCAAAGAGGAATTTTATTCTCAAGCGGCAAGAACGGGATGGATCGACACCCAGTATCGCCAATACGGGAGCGACACTCTCGTTTCCGGCGTGGACTGGAACTATGATCCTTCTACCGGCGTGCTGGTAGTGGATACGATCCAACAGACCACGAGCACCACGAGCCGCTACGTGGGCTGGACAACCCCTACGGCAGGGGGAGCTTACGGCCAGCAATCCACCGGCTACTTCGATGTTAAGGTTTTCAGCAATCCCCTCGCGGCGGGCATGAAGACGGCGGAAGACTACCTCCAGCTAGACGGCCACGATGGCGTGGATTCAACGAATAGCAGAATCTTGCGCTTCACGAGCACATACGTGAGCAAGGGTGATGCCTTTACTCTCGCCACAAGCTCGGCGGCAGGCTCTTCTATCACCATTAACGAGGATGGATTTTACTCCATCTCGTTTAGCGATCGAAACCCGGCAAGCGTGGATAGCTATGCAATTACGAAAAATGCTACGTCGGTTTCGGCCGACGCCAGCAATTTTACGAGCGCTATGGGGCTTCTCGCCGCCGCCCGCACATCGACTGATTGGGCAGCAAATCTTGCCTGGTCCGGGCCCCTTAAAAAAGGCGACGTGATCCGGGTTCACACGAACGGAAACTCGACGACAAACGCAGTGGTGAACTCAATGTTCTCCATCGCCAAGGCTCCTTCCCCCTTCGAGGTAGTTGGAACCGGAACCAGTAATTTTTCTCCCGCGTATATTCGATTCATCGGTTACAACGGGTACGGACCCGCCAGTAGCACAGGACTCCTCTACGATTCCGTAGACGATAGCCAAAAGGGTGATTTGTCGTACACGAATAGCGGCTCTGGGGCCACCGTGACGATCGGTACCGCAGGTATTTACTGCGTCCACTTCGGTGCCGGATTTAACTCGGGAGCTCAAACGGGGGTTTCGGTAAACCACTCTACTACGACCACGAGGATTGATAACGTGCCCGCTGCCAACCGCGTGCTTGGAATTTTTGTGGGTGATACCCCTACCGGAGATTCCGTGTGTAGGCCCTTCAATGCGGGCGACGTTCTTCGCCCCCTTGGCGATGCCTCTACGGGAGAAGCATCAAATAACGTAGGTGGATGGCTCTTCGAATTTTCTGTCACGAGGATGAAATAATGAGTGATGAAGTAAAAATTTGGACCTTCGGTGGGATGTACGACAAGGTTCGCGAAGACGCTGACCTCGACGAGGATGATCCCGAAGAGCAATTCGTGAGCTTCTCGGAAATGGTGGGCTACTTCAACGAGGGCCTGGAGGCCGCCGAGAGCGAAGTCTCGAACCTCGATAAAGATTATTTTCTCACCATTGACTACCTTCCGAGCGTGGCGGGCCAAAGCGAGTACGACTTGCCGAGCAATATCTCGGCAGACAAAATTCGCGGGCTCGTCTATTCGAATGGCTCCGTGATCTACCCGATCAAGCGCTTCCGCCGCTTGAACAAATTCGAGGAAATCGCCTTCGCCAAGCAATACAACTCGGCCGAGGAATACCGCTACTACCTCGTAAACCGAGGGCCCCGGGATAAGAAAATGGTGTTCGTGCCGCCCATTCGTGAAACCTCCATCCTCCCCCCGGCGAGCGGCTCCTTCACGCCGATCGAGCGCTGGTATATTCGCAACGCCAACAAAGTGCCCTACGTGGGCGACTACGTGGGCAAGGAAGACTTGCTTCCCGAAGACGTGAACATCACGGATGATGAGCTCACCGTGGCGCCCGAAGTGCCCTACGTGACGGGCGACAAGCTAAAATTTTCCGTGGTGGGCGTGAACGTGCTCCCCGCCGGGCTCACGGCCGGAACGGTGTACTACGCCATTCGGGTATCCGACACCCGGATCAAGCTCGCCTCCTCCCTGGCTTTAGCCCGAGCTGGGACGGCGATTGATTTGACTGATCAGGGAAGTGGGTTTTTCTCGATGAAAGTCGCGGCCACCGAGGCTATAATTAGAGCCACGGTGATGGATATTCCCGAAGCCGCCGTCTTCATCATGGAGTGGGTAAAAGCCAACTGCCTCTTCAAAGATGGAGACCCGAGGCTCGCCGGTACGGTGGCGAAGCTGGAGAATCAACGGACGATGCTCGTCGATACCTTGAAAGACCGGGTACCCGACGACGATAACCAAGTGGAAGCCGACTACAGCTTCTACACCGAAATGAGCTGAGGTAAAGATGGCCACCACCCCGAACGGAACTCAATACGATTGGTATAACGACCCCACGAATCCGTGGGCGTCGTCGTATTATGGCACGCCCTCGGCCCCCGGCTACCAGGCCGGATTCGACCCGAACTCCATGAGCATGGCCCCGGCCGTGGAAGCTCGCCTTGCTGCCCTCAACATGGACATGCGAGGCGTGGAAAAGTTTCGCGGCGAGGCTCTTCGCAATCGCCCGAGCGCCTGGGCGGGCCTCATGCAAAACCGCCAGTTCGCCGAAGAAGCCGGAGCTCGCGATCGCGCCCGGGCCGAATCTCGCTCGGCCGTTCGCCAAGGGGAAGCAGACCTTGCCTCCAAAGGAGGCCTCTCCTCCGGCGCCCGCGAGCGGCTTGCCAGGAGGGGGGCTTCTGATTTGCTGGCCGTGGGCCAGGACGTTTCCCGCCAGGGAAATTTGAACCGAATGCAAATTGGTATTCAGGACGAAACGAACCGCATCCAGAATCTCTCGCAATTGCCCGGCATCGAGAACATGGTCTTCCAGACGGGCATGCAAAAAGAGAACGTGTGGAACAACGCCCGCGATAAAGATATCGCCCGCATCACGGCCGAGAACCAAAACCGCAATCAGTACAATCAAAACTTGTACAACCAGCAAATGCAGGCGTGGGCCGCCCAGCAACAAGCTGCCGCCACGGAGAACGCTGGGAAAAAATGATCAAGATTGAAGTGCTATCTCCGAAAGTCTGGGTCGAGCAATACAGTGAGAACGCTCACAAGATTGCTTTCGCCAAGCATAAGCCTGCGGCCTGGGACCGGATCGACTTTGCCCTCCTCGCGGTGAACGAGACCGACAACCAAATCATGGGCTACCTCACCTGCCGCGAGCACGACCACGAGACGATCTACCTCCAGTTCGGGGGCGCCATGCCCGGCACTAAGGGGAGTGGGAGAACGCAGCTTGCTTTCGGCGTGATGCTCGATCACCTCTTCTCGCTCTACAAGCGCGTGACTTTCCTCGTCGAAAACGACAACTTCGCCATGCTAAAGCTCGCCATGAACGCGGGCTTCAAAGTGATCGGCATTCGCAATTACCACGGCACCGTCCTTCTCGAACACGGGAGGGAGGTATGAAAACGAAGGTGTACTTCTATGAGCACGACAAGCATTACGAGCTCATCAAGTCTTGGTTTGATGCTCGCGAGTTTCCCGCGCCCGCCAAGAAGTTCCTACCGCCGACGGGCTTTATCGTCGAGTTTGAAGAGAAGCCTGTGTGCGCTGGCTTCCTTTTTCGCACCGACGCCAACGCCGCCGTTATGGGAAATTTTATTTCTGATCCTGGGGCTCTTAGCACTGTTCGGCACCTATGCCTTGACACTTTGATCAAGCACCTTCAAGGTGAAGCATACGCCGGGGGCTTTGAGCTCCTTGCTTGCTCGACGAACATCGAGAAGCTCGGGAGCCGTTTTGAACAAATGGGATTTACCAAAACGGATATTGGTTTGAATACTTACGGGAGGTTACTATGCCAATCTTAGCTATGGCGATCGGCGCCGGAGCAGGTCTTCTAAAGTCGGAGCTCGTGGATCGCCCGAAGGAAAAGCGCCAGCGCAAGCTCGCGGCGGCGACCCAGCGCTACTCCCCCTGGACGGGCTTGCAAGCCGGGCAAGTTCAAGAAGCCGACCCCATGGGTTCGGCGATCGCGTTTGGTGCGACGGGTGCGCAAATCGGCACCGGCATGGAACAGCACGCTTTGAACCAGAAGCTCGGTGAAAAAGCCTTGGCCAATTCCTACACGGGCGCCAACTACCAAGCAGGCCCCACTCAAGCAAACGCGGCCGGGATGAATCCTTACTGGATGAACGACCCCTACGGAAACAAAAGCCCCTGGGGCGCAATGGGATATGGAGGCTAAAAATGGCCGCACCCGTAAAAGAACAGAATCCTTGGATGGGTCTCCTCGACGATGAGGAGATGCAAAAACAGCTCGTGAGCCAGGGGATGGAAGCCATTCAAAACGGCACCGTCACCCCGGAGCAAGCGATGGCGAATTTCCAAAGCGTGAACCCGGTGCTTAAAGCGGCCGGGGTTCAAGTTTTCGACGTGCCTCTTTCCGTGCGCGGTTCCGGCAAGCCCAACACCCCCTCGGCCGCCAAGCAAGATATGGCCGCCGCGATGGAAGCCGACTCCGCTGACCCGGGGCTTACCTCTGCCAAGATGAGCAAGCTCCCGCAGGTTACGCAAAAGCCCGTGGCTCGCGGCTCAGGTATGACTGAGCTCGAAGAGTTTAAAGAGAACGCGCTCAAAAAATTCGACAACATGAATAAGACCCAGGGTCAATACCTTTTGTCGATGGACCCCGAGCAATTGCAAGACTTGTATGGTCGGACGGAATCGCTCCCCGTTTTCCAAGAACAAGCCGCTGGTATAAAGCGAATGCGAGATATGCTGGCAATGGAGAACGAAGCCCCGGTAGACTACCTATCGGGCCCCCTCTCCGGCCTGCTCGAAACGGAATTCGGGCGGAAAGTCGGTACCATGTCGTCGATGAGGGGGCCGTCTCCTCAAGACCAGCGCCAGAAAATTTTGGGTTACATGCAGAAAATCCAAGACGATCAGCGCGACCTGGGCAAGGGAATTTTCGACGCTATCTCGAAACAGAAAGCCGGTTCCTTCACCGAGAGCACGGGGCTCACGAACTCCATCTCGGATCAGACCACGGCCACGAAGAGCGCCAAGGCCCAAGACCCGCGTATGCACGACCAGGCCCCCAAGGGCCCGAACCCGTTTCAGATGCGGCTCAATCTTTTCCGCGAATTCCAGAAGGATACGAAGGGCGATCGCGAAGGGCTCTATGCCGCGCAAAACGCGATCAGCGCCCTCAACTCCGGTTCGGCGATCGCGGATCAGGCGGTGCAGGTTATGCTCGGCCGCGCCTCCGGCGACGTGGGCGCTCTCTCCAACCAAGACGTGGCTCGCTACGCTGGCTCCAAGGCGCTTGGCGAACGTGTACAGCAAGCCCTCACCCTCTGGGAAACGGGCCGCTTAACAGAAGCCAACCGCTCTGACCTTATCCTCGTGGCTCAAACCTACGAGCGGTTTAGAAAAGACCTGCTCAAGCAGAAGTCGAAATTCTACACCGAGCAAGTGGGCCCTGCGATCGGCGTAGATTCCGCCACGGCCAATACGCTCGTGATGCCGGAGGGGGGTTACGGCGTGGGGAAAGACAAGATTTACCCCAAGGCCGCGCAAGAAAAAATCGGCGGCGGCACGATCAAAGTGATCGGCCCGAACGGAGTCAAAGGCACGATCCCGGCGAGTAAGTGGGAAGCCGCTCAGAAGCGCGGCTACAAGAAGGCGGAGTAAGCGATGGCGGATAAAAAGCGAAAGCCTGCAAACGACGATGATTTGGGGTTCGTGGCCGACGACGCCGCTGACCTCGGCTTCGTTCCCGAAGGTGGCGGCGATGATCTAGCTTTCCAGCCTGATCCGGCCTCCCCCACGGAAACCGATGGCGTGGTATCGAAGGGAATCAAGACGCTCCAAGCGGGCGGCAAAGTTCTCGACTACGCTCGCGGCGCCATCGGGGGCCCGGCCCTCGCGGCGGGCCTCGAACTCCTCACGGGCAAGGACGTGAACAAGCTAAAAAATTGGAAGAACGCGATCAACCCCACGCGCCTCGACACCTACCCCTCCTCGGCCGAGCTCATGGAAGAGGCGGGCGTGCCCGAGGGAGCGAAGGTTTCCGACTACACCGATAAGATTTCCAAGGGCGGCCTGCTCGACTTTACGCTGCGAGGCGGCGGGGGTCTAGCTCTCGACGTGGCCACCGACCCGCTCACCTACCTTTCGTTTGGCACCGCTACGGCCGCCAAGAAAGGCGCTCAGGGCGCAGCGAAGGGTGGGGCTAAGACCTTGCTCGAAATGCCCGTATTGAAGCAGGCAGCGGCCTTTGCCACTGCCCCCTCCCGGGCCGTGAGCGACATGGGCAAGAAAATCTTTTCGTGGGGCATCACGCCGATCGAGCAGGCCGGGGAGAAGTTCGGAAAAGACGCCGTGGCTGACACGATGTATAAGCACCGCATCAAGGGCTCGGCGCGGGCGATCGAAGAAAAGATCGGCAAGACCACGGGTGACTTGAAGCGCGAGCGCGACCTCGTGCTCCGCCAGGCCGATGCGGCCGGGGCCACCGTCGATCGCGGCGGAGCCTTCCAGGATTTCACCGACGAGATTGCGCAAATGGTAGCTGACCGGCGCATCTCGCAGGAGCAGGGAAATAAAATTCTCGACGATGCCTTGCAGACCTACCTCCAGGGCGGAGACCCGAGCACCATGCTCGCCACCCAATGGAAGTCGGACATGTACGGCGAGCTCCCGAACAAAGTGTGGGAAGCATCGAAGAATCCTTCCATCGGCCAGCGCCTAAATAAGAAGGCATCTAAGGGCTTGAAGGAAGGAATCGAAAACGCGGTTGGAAAATTCTCCGGCCGGGATGCGGCCGAAACTTTGAAGCTCAAGAACAAGGAGCTCGGCGAGCTCCTCTCGGTTTCTCCGGCCGCTCAGCGGTACGCGCAACAGCTCGATCGCCGCTACCTCGTAACTCCGTGGGACGTGGGAGGTGCGGGCTTCGGCGGCATGGTGGGCGGTTCTCCTGGAGCGGGGGCCGCGATGATCGGCGCCAAGAAGCTCCTCGAAATCGGCCGCCTCCCCTCGGTGCGCACGAACACGGGAGCGTTCCTTCGCGATGTTTCCGAAGGCCCCCTCTCTGGCCCGTTCCTCGACATTTTGACCCGCCGGTCGGCGGCTGGTACCCTACGCAAAGGAGCTGAAAAAGATGGCAAAGACAAAAAGTGAAAAGGAAGTAAAGCCCGCTGACCCGCACGAGAACAAAGACGGGAGCGACAAAGATTGGGAAGCCGACGATGCCGTGCGCACGCTGGAGCGAGCTCACGAAATCAAGGCGAACCCCGAGATGATGAGCCGTGTGAAGAAACGCGCTGGCCGCAAGCTCGCCGCCTTGAAGGGCCTCTCGGCCGACCTCGAAGGCATGGATGAAAAGCCCAAGTCGATCGACGATCTACGCCGCATCCGTAACGAGAAAGCTAAACAGGTTTAAATTATGGCCAACCCCACCTACCAGACCTTGACCCCCGAACAGCAAGCCGCTGGCTATATGCCGTTCATGAACGTGCCCGACTACGGCACGAACCCCTGGTCGGGTATGGTGGCGGAAGCCAACGGCAACGTGAACTCCGCGAACAACGCGGCGGCCGGAATCCCGGGGATGCAGCAAAACGCGCAAAGCCAAATGAACGCGATGAATGCTTACGCGCAAAGCACCCAGTACCCGGCGATGGAAAACGACTACGGCCTGGGGAGTCAACCCCAGGCCGCTAAAGCCGATCCCGGTGCCACGAGCCGTGGCTTTAATCCTTGGAGCCTCCAGGGCGAGGCCCTCGCCCGCTAGCGCAATTTCATCACGTTCGGGCCGCCGGTCTTTCCTACATCGGCATCCTGCTCAAAAGAGCTCGCATCCAAAATCGGATCGAGAGCTTCGAGCTCCAAGGCCGAGAGGCGCACGTCTTTCAAGATGCGGGCAGGGAGTTGAGGGCGGTCGATTTCCACGGTGCGGGCTTCGAACTCATCCTGCGCTTTCTTGAACTCCTCTTCCTTATCCGCGATCGGCTGGAAGGTTTGCTTGTCGAACTTGCCGTGCTCGTCACGCTGCGCGAACTTCTCCATCACGTCGCTCTCGTATTCTTTTACGATGCGCTCACGAAGGGGCTTCAAAGCCGCATTCATTTGCTTGATGAAGTAAGCGGTGTGGCCGTCGGTCGGGGCGCTAGACAGCTTGTGCATGGCGCTTTGGAATTGGAAATTAGAAATTTGTTGGTATGTCGTTTTGATCATGAATCTCTCCTTTAGCTAGTTTAACAAGTACGTCTTGAATTTTTATCCAGTTCTTCGGCCGAACCACAAGGAAAATCCCCCCTCCCCGGACGATTTTCAGGCCGCGTAATGCTTGGGCCGGGGAGAGGCGGCCTACGTCGGTCTTGACTTCCATGCCCACGAACTTGCCCTTTACGCAAAGGTAGTAGTCGGGGGTGCCGACCTTACCCACTTGCTGGATGGCGTCGAAGTAAATTTTAAATTCCTTCTCCAGGAATTTTAAGAACGGGTCGATGCGGCCGACCCGGAAACGGGTCTCGGGCTTCATCAGAATTCCTTTTTCATTTCCACTTTATCGCCAGGGCTAATCGCTACTTCCGACCACGGGAGCTTGTGCTCTTTCACCAGCATTTGGATGTAATGGGCCATGGCCTTAATTACCTCGACGACACCGATATCGTTTTCCTGGTCTTCAAAAACCATGGTTACTTTTCGTTTTCCCTCGGGAATTACTTCTACAGTTATCATCCTGCCCATGCCTCCAAATCAGCCAAACTTGTTTTACTTGTACTCACCGAAACTTTTAGCGGGAGGTACTTGGCGGGGAAAGCCTCCTCCATAATGGTTTTGATTCTCGGAATCAAGAACTCCTCCCCATGAGCGCCATAGAAGTCGAGCTCGTCGTGGACGGTCAAAACCATTTTCGTTTTGTGACCCACGAGCAAGTCGTCGATGCGGTTCATGGCGAGCTTCACCACGTCGGCGCACCCCCCGGCAATCAGGTAGTTCGGAGCTCGGTAGGCCCAGCGGGTGTCGGGGAAATAGTTCATGCGGCCCATCCAGTTCCGCACGTAACCCCTCCTCTCGGCCGCTTTGATCACGGCGCGAATGAGCACGTCGATTTCGGGAGAGGCATCAAGGATAGCCCGGCGAATGGCGCGGGCTTTTTCTAAGGGAATGCCGAGCTGGTCGGCGAGCTTCTGGTCACCCCCACCGTAAATCGTCAAGAAGTTTGAAGTCTTAGCAGGTGAGCGCTTAATCTCGAATCCGGCCCGGCCAGTAGCAAGGTCGGCCGTCGCCTGGTGAACATCAGCCCCCTCCCGGACACGCTCAGCCAGAGGGGTGATATATCCAACTTGCTCGCAGGCGTATTCGAGCATGAAGTAATATTCCATGGCCTTATAGTCGAAGCTCCAAATGTCGAAGCCGGGGGGAGGGATGATGGCTTGGCGAATGAGCCACTCTTTGCGGGCGAGCTCTTTGCTCCCGCACTTCTCGCATTCTTGCAAGACCTCTTCGTGTTCATGCTTGCAAGCAAGGCAAACTTGTACGTTCTCTGACGTAAGGTTTTGGAAGTTTGGGCTCGACGATGAGAAGCGCCCATGCACGGCTCCATCGGGGTTGAAGTTTGGGTGAACGTAATTTCGCTTGTCGGCGTGGTAGAGGAAGCCGTGGTAGAAGCGCGAGCGCGACTCGTGATCGCGAATGGCGAGCACGGTCTTGGCGACGGGGTTTACAAACCCGGCAAGAACTTCCGATTCAAAGGTCGGATTGATTTGCCCAGTTTTCGTGGGCTTCCCGAACTCCCACCTTTCTTTGTCGGAGGCGAAGACTTCTTTGAAGAGGGGCTGGGAGTTTGAGATGTACTTCTTACCAGTGGACTTTTCAAACTCGGTGAACTTGTCGTTAAGTAGCTGGTCTTCTCGTGCGGCAGCCTTCTTGCAATAGTCAGGGTCGATGAGCACTCCATGATGTTCGATTCGAAAGACTGTGTGCGTGAGCCGACGTTCGTTTGCCAAGACCTCTTCGACAACTCTCGCTTTAGAGTTTTGAGAAAGGATTTCTCGGCTCTTTCGAGCGATGCTTTCAACTTGGCTCTCCCCGAGAGCGAAAGTTCCGCAAGCGTCGTCCAATCCGTAGCTAGATATAATTGGAAATGGTACTTTGAAATAGAATTTGTTTTTATCACGTTTCTTCCTTCCCGGTACAGTGACCCATTCCCAAGCGTGGTTCTCCTCGATCCACTTCTCAGGGCCCTCGTCTTTGGCCATGCCGATTCTTTTTAGCGCGGCGTCGAGGTCGTAGGAGAAGTGCTCATTGTATTCGACTCGGCCGATGGCTTTGGTGCAGTGGATTTCCCCAGCAAGGAAGCAATTGTCTTGGGCAAGAATCGCCATATCGAACTTGGCGTTTTGGAGGAACCACAACTTCTGCGAATCACAAAACAGGTGTAGCCGGAGTCGCTCCAGGTGGGATGGGCTGAGAACCCATTCGGCACCAAGATCATCGTAGGCTTGGAAGTTGAAATAATAACCTTCATCTCTCCCGGCTGCGATAATAGCCGAGAACAGTCGATCACCGTGATAGGGTCTGAGGCCATACGTTTCCGTGTCGAGCGCCAGGCGGGGCGCTTCCTTAAGCCGTTCTACAACGGCATCAAATTCACCCCGCCCGACGACTTTCTTCATGCGTGACTAGATACTTTCGTAGTGCTCGCCTTTTTCACGGGCGGCTTCTTGGAGCTCGTCGCTTTGGCTACGATGTTTTTCACCGCTGCCTTGGCTCTCGATTTGAGGTCGGCTTTCCCCCGGGCCGCCGTGGCCGGACGCTTTTTTCCAGCTTTCCCAGAGGTTTTCTTGGGAGCGGCGGGCGTCTTGGTACGGGTCTTTTTTACGGGCTTCGGGGCACGAACCTCCCTAGGGGTAAGCGCGGTCTCAGCCATATCTTTAGAGCGCTGCATGCTCTCTTTGTCACCGTGGTCCTTGGCGATAAGGAAGTTCACGTAGTTCGAGAAACTACCCCACTCGGCGCCTTTCACTTTGGCGCGGCGGGCGTTGATCGGTTCGGCATACACATAGAGGGTCGCGGTTAAGGTGCGGCCTTTAAGTTTCATTTTATCTCCTAGACTTGTTTCCCAAGTAAAGCCGCGCTCACCGTAGCACAGACACCCTAAAAGGTGCAGCAAGTTTTTCTTGCTCAACTTTGCCGCGTTTCACTCTCTTCACCCAGCACTTGGGAAAATTCTCATTCGTGCCCCGAACATTTTCCCACGAGTAACCGAGGGCGGTGGCCTGTTCCTTGCCTACACCGCCGTCGCCACCCTTGCCCACCCAGGGCCCCAGGATATCGGCCTTCAAAATGCTCCACGGTTCCCGGGCGTAAGCCAGGATATCGTCGATATGGTAGCACCCGAGCACGAGGTCGAGCATGAGCTCCACGTCGTTGTCGGCCCGGTGCAGTTTGCGGTGATCCATCCGAACGCCGTGATCGAGCGCGAGGTGCGAGAGTTTTTTGCAGGTAAATTTCTGGGGGTAAGGCACGTCTTGGTAGGTGCAAATCCACTCCCGCGAGAGGGGTTCTAAGCTCAGCTTCTTTACCTGACTATTATAGACGGTCTCGTCAAAGAGCTTATTGTGCGCCATGACAATATCCGCCATCGCCACGAGCTCCCTCACTTTAGCCATGGCCGGGAGGGGGGCACGCCCTCGCTCCCGTAAATCGCGGTCGGAAATGCCCGTCAGTTCGACGATCTCCTGGGTTTGAGGGGGGTAGCTAGGGTCGTATACCAAATCGCAGTAGCGCTCGATTTCGCGCCTCTCCGGCAGACCGTTTCGGTTGGCGAAAATTTCGAGCTCCACGAGCACGGCCCCCACCTCGGTCACGTTCGTGGTTTCCGCCTCTTTTCCCTGGGTCTCAAAATCGAGGCCCAAAACTTTCAAGTATCTCATTGCCCGAACCTTTTCTTAATTCGCGAGGGGCTGGCCGATTTTGCGGCGCCCTTCTTGGTTATACGCTCCGGGAGCTCGGGAGGGCTTTCCTTCTCCCACTCCTCGTAAGTCGCTTTGGTAATTTTCCCTTCGGCCACCATGGCCTGAAACTTCTTTCTTTGCGCTTCCGACTTGAACGGCATTCTCCCCCCTTGGCTTGATGAGCCCCTGGTCAATGTATCTCTGGCGCAAAGCCGCGATTTGCTCTGGCAACATCAGCGGGCGCTCCCACCGGGAGAGGGGCTTCTCGGGCGGCTTAATTAATCCTTGTTTAATGTATCTTGCTTTGAGCTCCTGGCAGTAGCGATCCGTAAACTCCTCGTCGATCGCCAGCATCCCCTTCACTTCACCCAGCTTCGGTCCCCTCATTTACTCTCCCATGTAGCGCCCCCCGTGGCGCTCGGCCGGAGGAGGCTGGTGTTTTTCTACTTCGTTATTCCAGGGGATCGTAAAGTCGCCCTGCACGCGAGCAGTGATAAGCTGCATCGTGTAGGCGCTAATGGTGCCAATAATTTCCGCTACTGACAAGGGCTTGTCGAGCAAGTTTACTATGTCTATTTGCAAGTGATCCTTTGATTCCGACCACACGGCGCGTAGCGCAACAGGCACGCCACGCTTCACCATTTCATCTTTCTCAGGGATTTCCGGTTTGTCGATTTTCAAGGGAACTCCTAAATGAAGTAGCGGCTGGAAGGTGGGCCCTTACGAGGCTTGCCACTGTACACCCCCTAAGGGGAAACCGGGGTAGCTACCCCCAGCTCATCCAGCCGTACCATTCCGCTCGCCAGCTACTAGTTCAGCCAGCTTCGAAGCCCGGGCACTATGGTTCCCGGGAAGCAGAAACTTATTTTCTTTCGCGCTTCAAGCGCCGCTGGAGTTTCCTCTCGGCGCGAGCTCGCTTGTTACGGGGCCGGTTGATTCTACGCAGCTTTCGCCGCGTCTCCTCGCTCGGGCCCCAAGCACTTCCTTTGAGATTCATTAGAAGTTACCGCCACCGGCACCGCCCTGCTCGGAAGCAGAGCTGCCCTCGTCGGTATCATCCACACGGAGCGTAGTGGTAGCCACGATATTGGCCCAATACTGTACGTGCTGGAGGTCTTCTTTCGCTACCGGCGTGGGCTTGGCGCGATCTACCTTGAACACGTAGAAGGTGCCCTGGTCGTTCTTGTCGAGAAAGTTCGACAATTTCAACTTGTACTTCCATGCAGGCTGATTGAATTGCTGAGCCTGGGAGAAGAACGTCACCACTTCTTTCCCGGCCGTAAAGCCCGTGGAGCGGAACGTGATGAGGATGGGGGTGAGGGCCTTCGAGAGGTCAGGCATCTCACCGGCTTCGGCTTTCTTCATCTCCTCGGCGTAGGCCTTGATATCGGCAGGCAGGAGAGCGAAGAGCGACAAGCACTTCACCCGGCGCCACTCCAGTGCTCCCGGCGTTCCGGCCGGAACTTCATTGCGGTCTTTGTCGGCCACGTAATTCCAGGGGAGGGTGTCGTTCTTGGCGGTACGGGGCTCGATGCCACGGAACTCGTAGCGGTTTCCTCCCACCGGCTTGCACTCATTGATCCAGGTCGGAGCGGGTTCGGCCAGGGGGATGAACTCCAGCGGTTGATCGGGATTGCCGAGCACTTCTTTCGAGGTGCTCTTCACCATATCGCCGAGCTGGATCGTCGCGCCGTCCGGGGTTTTAATCCGGTCCTTCACGAAGTCAGACGTGCCTTGCATCAGGAGCAAGCGAGGAATGATCACGTCGCTCGGCAGGATGCCGCTCGGTGCTTGGGGCGGGGCACTCGTGGCCACGGCCGTGGTTTCAGCTTTCGCTACTTGGGTCTCTTCTTTCTTTTGCTTCATAGGTCTTGCTCCTTTTTCTTCGTGTAGTTGAGGTACATCGAGTCGCCGTTCTCGAAAGTCACGCTAATAGAGCGCGTGGTGCTCCAGGTGCTCTCGGTTTGTTCCACGCGCTCGCGCTTTGCTTTCTGCACCTCACCACGAGCGAGTGCCGTAATTACTTGTTCAACAAGTTCATTGATAACCTTTTCCTGATCCATTACTTTTTCCCCTTTCGAAAGCCAAGGCCTTCATAGAGAGACGGCGCACCGATCCCAGGAATCGAGAGCATCTCGCCCCGTTCGGTCGCCTCCTCCACCTTGGTTTTGTAAAGGGAGTTGAGCGATTGCGAATTGACGGTCGCGTATGCCCAGTAGATGCCCTGCTCTTCGAGCCAGCCGAAAAAGGATTTCTTGTCTTCGTCGGTCTTCGGCGTTTGCACCGTCCACTTCTTCTGAATGTAGATCGTGCCATCGGGCGTGTTGTAATTGTCTCGCTTGAGCTCTTTCAAGAAAGCCACGCAGCGGCCCTCCAAGGCTTTCACTTTCTTGTTGGCTTCCGTGGCGATGGCGTCCTTCTCGTCAGCCTCGGCCCGGGCTTCCCGGAGCTCGGCCACGAGTTTATCCATATCCTCAACGGTTACTGTTTGGGGTACCTGATCCATTAGCGTTTCCTTTCTGCAAGCCGACTCATGAAATCGACGATGTTCTCGCCGCGAGAGAGCTCCTGTTTTTTAAGATAGTCTTCGAGAATTGCCTGGAGATGCGTCGAGCGCTGGACGCCATAGCAGAGAGCCACCCCAGTAAGCAGACCATTCACGGCCGCTGCCGATTCGAGTGAGCCTTCGTTCTTGATATCATCGACGATGAGGTTGAAGCCGCCCACGAAAGTTTGAATAGGGTCGGCCCGCATGCCCACGAACACGGAATGCACAGGGGTCTTTGCTCTGGCGGGAGAAATTTCCAAAATGAATTTTTCAATTAGCTCTAGGCTCATGTCTCTCGTTTCCTTCCCCGTGTTCCAGGGGCCGAGGTGGAAGCTATCCCTGGCGAGAGATGCCGTCAACCAGTTCTTTGTACCCGATCGTTTTTTCTGTCTGGAGCAACGTGTCACTCATACTTGCTTTTTGAGCAAGTTTCTCAAGTACAAGCTCATCTATCGTTTGATGGCATACGAGGTCGTAGTGCGTCACCTTCTCCGTTTGCCCGCCACGGTGATTCCGGGCCCGGGCTTGGAGGTAGTGTTCGAGCGAATGGGTGCGCGAATAAAAGATAGAGTACGGAGCGTTAACGAGATTGATACCAATGCCACCGCTACCAGGATGGCCGAGGAAAATCCTTTTGCTTGGATCGGTCTTGAATTGCTCGACGGCCTCTCGCTTCTTAGCATCAGATATTTGCCCGTGGGCTTCGACGTATCCCAATCCCAGCTTCTCGAAAATTTTCCTGAGCTGCCCATAGTTCTCCTGCCATACGGCCCACACGAGCACCTTCGAGTGGGGCGCAATTTCTTCTAAGAGCTCGATCAGTGCTTCGTCCTTCGGTGTGTCGGGGAAACGAATGTCGGCGCGATCCGCCTCATCCCCCACCCCCTCGGTCGAAACGAAGCCCGACGCGATTTGCATAAGGCGAAGCGCCTTTACGATTGCAAGACTTGCCGAGCAAGCCTGGGTTTCGGTAACGTATGCCACTAGGTCTTTTTTCATTTGGCCGTAGACCCGGGCCTGTTCTTTCGTTAAACCTACCCTATGGATAACGGGAACTTCATCCGGCAAATCAAGCGACTCCTTCTTAGTAGCCCGAACCGATATATGGCTGAGAATTTCCTGGAGCTCGCCGATCGCATCAAACCCATCCCGCTCTACAGTAGCCGGGCGCCAGTCGGGGAAGTACCTGTCTTTAGGAAGCCCAGCGTTTCTGTCTCGGAAGTACATTGCCCTAAACACAAAGAAGTTATCGACGAGCTGACCCGAGAAAATATCGCCAGCCCACTTGATCCTCGCGAGGTCGGCCTCGCTTACATTCGCCATGCGTGTAAAGTAGCTCCGGGCCGCAAGGTGCTCCTTGTACTTGGGATGGAGAGTGGGCCACCCGCCAAGCATTACTTTGACCTGCATGAATATATCGAGAGGCGAGTTGAGAATGGGAGAGCCCGAGAGGATTAGCACCCGAGGCCGGGGGAGGGGCCGCTTTGCTTTCTGATCCCACGGGTTCGCGAGCTCGTAAGCGAGCTTCGAGCGCTGGGCGGTGGGGTTCTTGAGGCGGTGGCACTCGTCGAAAATGAGCTCCTGTGGTAGCCAGAGCTTCATGGCGTGGAAGAGGTCTTTCATGAGGAGGGCTTCGTAGTTGGTGACGAAAATCCTCCCCTCGGCCGAGCCTTTAAGAAAAGCGGAAACGCGCTCCTTCTGGGAGCCCTGGAGCAAAGTGATCTTGCTCGCCGGTATCTTGGTGAATTTGAGCCACTCCTCTTTCCACTGAGGAACCACGAGCGGCGGCGTAAAGATGATCGAGCGAAGGATTTGCTTCTCTTCGTTCATCCGACGCCGGAGAAGCTGGATCGCGCCGTAGGTCTTACCGAGACCCATCTCCCAGAATAGGGCGAAGCCGGGTTTTCCTGGCGCCAGCTCGAACGCCCTCTCCTGGTGCTTCCACGCTTTTACTTCCGCCACTTTCACTCCATAGTCGCTCCACGATCGGAGCTCTCAAAGGGCACGGCCTATCGGCCCGTGCCACCTTTTTCGGTTGGTAAATAGTTTTTGTAGGCATCAAATCCCCTCTCGTATTTTTCCTGAAACTCAACGTCGTGCTCGTAAAAACCGTACCACGTTCTAGCGAAAGCGTAAGTGAGCCCGATGATGGCCGCCCACCAAATTAGCTTCACCGTGAAACGGTACGGGTCCACCGGCCGACGCTTCATCAGTGCCCCGAGAGATTGCTTGCGATCCGAGGAATCATTTTCTTGTGGTCGCTCCACGCATCCGAGAGCGCCTTAGCGTAGGCCTGGAGGTGGGAGTGATCGGTAAGAAGGAGCTCGTTTTTCTGCATCACGCCCTGGCGGCTGGCCTCCAGGTAGAATTCCTCCCCCGGCGTGCCGCCTACCAAAGTGTAACGCACCTTCGGCGCTCCATCTATGCCCGTGAATTTTGTCCGTTCAAACTTCATACCCATGGTTTGGTCCCTTTCGTCAACCGACTGAGGCAATCTTTCACTGCCTGTGCTCCTTTACAAACAAGCCTCTGCTCGGCGCCACCCTTGGAAATGGTAAGGAGCGTGGCGCCGGGTTCCGGGGAGAGGGCTACGCCATAGCCACGGCGCAAGCACTCCCGGATCAATTCCTCTAAAGAAGGCCCTGCTTCTCCAGCCACTCGCCTACCTTCCATTGGGTGTAAATATTTTCTATCGCCGTTTCCTGGCCGACGGTCAAGTCTTTGCCCTGGTCGATGCGGGTTTTCATCTGCCTCACGAAGTCGGGGTCAAATTCGGTCCCGCTCTCTTCGGCCCATTGAAGGATACCTTCGATCATTTCTTCCGTTGTCACTCGTCCCATCCTTTCGGATAACCAGCCTCGCAGAGCTCATCATCCTTCTCGTTATGCATTTGCTTTCTAAACCCGTCAGACCTGTACGTATTGTCGCACCAGTCGATGAGCTCTAAATTGCGCTTTCGGTTATCTAAACTGTTCCCATTTACATGGTCCACCACCAGACCACTCTGATAGTGTTTGCACTCTTTCCCTGGTGGAAGGCCGAGGATGAATCGGTGCATACGAATTTTCGTCTGCTTGCCGTTGATCCGCTGCCAACGAATTGCGTAAAATTTTGTACCGCGACTTTCCTTGGAGGCGCACCACTTGAACTGATTCACCCGCTCGAAGTCTTCGTCGTCCACCAATGCCACGAGCCCCTGGCTCAAAGGTATTTCTTTCATTGGTATCCACAGTAGCCCCTAGCATCGTCAAGTTCAAAGGAGGTTTTGTAGGTAAGCCCAACAAGTACGAAAAGTAGAAACGAGTGAACGGGCCAATGGAGCGGGAAGTTAAAAAGCATCACGCTCCCGTATGCGGCGAGAGCTGCAAAGAGGTGCGGGTTCTTCTTTAGCGCGGCGCGGCCGAGACCATATGCCCCGACAAAAGCACTCGCCAATCCAAACTGCCCTTGCTCAAACAAAATTTGTAGCCAGTCGTTATGGGCGAATAGGTACCAGGCCCCGTTCGGGTCGGTGTTGATTTGAATGATCGGGAGCATGGTGCGCACGGTGCCGAGCCCATAGCCAAACCAGCGCACGAATACGCCACCCTCCCACCAGAAATCAAAGAGCCACTTCCACATACCAAAGCGCGAGTTGTCGTCGATTAACCCCTGGGGTGAAAGAATTACGGCGCCCAGGAATAGGGGCGCTACCATGGCGGCCATGGTGAGCGGCCAGCGTAAGGAAGCTACAAGGTGCGGGGCGCTTCTCGTCCAGTCGGGCTTAGCCCAGAGATACGCCCCACCCCCCACGGCCAGGGCGACCAGGGGGGTGGAGGTTTTCGTGAGGAGGATGGCAATTAAGCCAGTGCCCCAAAAGATGGCGCGGCCGAGGCGCACCTTTCTCCAGTAGTGCTTAACCTCGGCATCCAAAAGAAATAGGCACACGACGATAAAGCTCGCGGCCATAGATGGATTGTCGAACAGCATGGTTTGCCGGGAGGCATCCCACCAAGGCAAGCTCCCTAGAATTATGATCGCGGTGAGAAATCCGCAAAACCCCAGGGCCCTACCGAGCTTGACGAAATTGTCCCGGGAAAAAGTGAAAAAGCAAAAGAGAAAGGTGAGAAAAACGATTAACGCTCTGCTCGAATCTTGACGCAGCACGGCCTGGAGCTCGAACGGCTCGCCGCTGTAGCGAGAGAACCAGAAGGCAGAGACGAGACCTGAGAAACAAGTCGAGAAAGTGATCGCCGCGAGGTGCGGGTCGATGCGGCGGCTCACGAAGTAGGCAAGGTAAAGGGAGAGCATCACGAGAAGCGCAGCCCACCTGCTCATCCAAATGGAATTCATGGACATATCGCCCAACGTCCAGAAGAACAGAATCCCGACAAGCAAGGCAGGCCACACTTTTTTCATAGCTTCTCCTATTAGATCACTTGGAAGCGAAACTCGTTCTTTTTGGCGCTTCGGATCACCAGCTTATCCCCTCGGTGGGAATATTCTAGGCACCCCATCGTGATTTCAGTCTTTTCGAACGTAGGGTCGAAGGCCTCAAAGCAAAGGAAGAGCTTAGCCGGAGACCAGTCTTCGGAATTGTTATACGAGTACAACGCACCCTTTTCGTTTACGAGTGGTCGGTAGTGCTCCTCAGCTTTCTTAACATCGTGGAGCTTCGGGTTTAGAGTGTAGCCTACGAACTTCACCCGTTTGAATTCCATGTTTCTCATTCGCATACCCGCCTTTCACCGTAGAGGCTTTCGTAGGCATGCACCACTTCGCCGGGGCTCTGGGGGTAGAGGTCTTTCACGCTATCCATGCAGGCTTGCTCGCCGTGACAGATGGCCATAATTGCAATGAGAACAGCTTTCGAGAGAATCATAAATATCCTTTATTTGTAAGGGTTGGGTGTTTCTTTTGCGTGGGGATGAGAGCCAAGATACTCCGTGGTCTCATCCATCCAGCCTTGAAGCGTGCTCGCCCCATCGTCTTCCGGGGTGTTTGGATCGCCCAGCACGTTATGCTGGTAGGCCAGCACGTCACGCACCGCTTTGAAATAGGTGAGCTTCACCATTTCCTTTATTTGCGGATGAGCGCCAGGGGGAAGGGAGTGGGCCGCGAACTGATCGAACATTTGGTTGATCGTCTTATACTTGCTCATCGAGCACCTTCCCTCCGGCGGCCTTTACGAGGTCGGCCGGGGTTTCGTAGGTCTTGCACCACGATTGGTAGTCAGGATGGGCCACGTCGCGGGTCTCGTATACGTTGCCTGACTTACCCGCTTTACGAATCGAGAGCTTCACCATTCGTCCCTCGAAGTAGTCGAGGAACAAATTCCCCTCTGGATCGAGGAGGCAATCCTTGCCGTGCGCTTTCTCCAGCTCTTCTAGGCTATAGTCTCCCGCCGTAGCGTGAAGAAAGCCCATGCCCATAGGCACCGAAGCGTTGATCGCGAGCACACCCATTTTACTCACCTGGTCTTTTGTCGCGGTGAATCTCATTGGAACGCCTCGCTCACCTTGGCCACTTCCACCGAAACAAGCTCAGCTTGCATATTGGCTGGAGGAATGTCGTAGAGCTTGGCCATTTTCTTAGCCGAAGACAACGCGGGCGAACACTTGCCCCGCTCAATATTAGATATGAATTGTGGAGAGGAATACCCGAGCTTCTTGGCTACCTCGCCTTGGCTCATTCCTTTTTCCTCGCGCTTCTTAGCCAAGAATTTGCCAAGACGCACGCGCTCACGCCGTACTAAATCTTTTTTCATTTATACCCCAAGTAAGATTGTTGAACTTGTATGGCTTGTAACAGGGAGTATTTAGGTCGTCAAGAAAAAAGAAACCCGTTTTGACGCACCATAACTTCACTTGGGGTTTGGAAAGGTGGGTACAAAACGGGCTCGCCCGTGAAGGCAGGAATCACTCTACTTGACAGACCTTAAAAACGCAAGCTAGGCTTCCCTTTCGTACTTGGGGGGAATCAAATACGTGGAACTACGCGATAAACTTGCTGAGCAAGGCATTACAATACAGCCCATTTTCAATCACCCGCAAGGAAAACAACGGGATGGGGCACAATGGTTAATCGCCAAAGAATTTGATATTGGCGGTAAACTTGTACAGCTTGTTTGGGCTGGAAACTTCAAGACCGGCGCCAAGCTCGAATGGAAAAGCGACAACGCTTCCGAGCTCAAGGGCGACGAAAAGAAGCAGATGGACGCCGCGATCGAAGCCATCTTGGCCGGGGAGAGACTTGAGCGCGAGGCCTTCTGGCTAGAAGTAAAGGAAAGGGCTGAGAAGCTATGGAACGAAGCCACCGACCGGGGAACCCACCCCTATCTCCAGAAGAAGAAAATCGAATCGTTACATGGCGGGCGAGTTTGGATAAACCCGGAGAACAATCACCCGGTACTTCTGATCCCGATGCGGGATTCGGAAGGGGTCTTGTGGAACGTAACGCGCATCTATTCGAAGAAATTCGAAGGGACGGGGGCCGACAAGTTCATCCTAAAAGGCGGAAAAAAGCAGGGCTTGTTTCACCTGCTGGGAGAAATTCGTGAAGCCTCTACAATTTATTTCTGTGAAGGATGGGCCACAGGTGCATCTGTACACGAGGCTATGGGGGGAGCGCCGACTGTTATATGTTTCGACGCAGGAAATCTCGAACCCGTTGCTCTGGTGCTTAGAGAGAAATATCCAAATGCTTCTTTCGTCTTCGCCGCTGACAACGATCTTTTCACGAAGAGAAGCAATGGCTCTCCGTGGAACCCAGGTCGCGAGAAGGCTCTTGCCGCTGCAAGCGCTACGAAGGGAACTGTTATTCTTCCGCGTTTCCCTCAGGCTCTACTTGACAGTGCTAAACCGACTGACTTTGACGACCTCCGATTTCACCTGGGCCGAAAAGAAGTTGAGGAGCAATTATCCAATCCCGCCAAGGTTATCCAAGAAGTAGTCCCGCTTGCGAAAGAGGGGAAGGGGGCCAAGGCTAAAGTTTCCGAGAAAGCCATTTGCGCTTCTCTCCTCGAATACTTTGACGGCAAGCTCGTCAAGTCTAAGAGCGATTTGTTCTCATATAGAAATAACTACTGGCATCTCCTTGATGAGAATGGCCGGGATGCGGTGAAGCGCCTGATTGCGGCTCTCGCGCCTGACTACGGGAGCCGGGACATCGACGGCGCCTTTCGGTATTTCATGCTCCACGCCCCTACTCCTCCCCCTGGCGTGAATCTCTTCCAACCCTCGCCGTTTGCCGCCAATTTCGAAAACGGCACGCTCCACGTTCGCCGGGAGGGGGGCCGATACTCGGCTGAATTCAAGGCCCACTCGCCCCACGACTGGTTGACGAGCAAGCTCCCCTTCGATTTCCCCGGCATTCCCGGCACGCCCGAGTACCGCAAGGCCGTCAACCCCGAATTCGAATCCATGCTCCGCCGGGTATGGCAAGGGGATAACGATATCGACGATAAGATCAGGCTTTACAAGCAAGTCTTGGGCGCCTGTTTGATTCCGCTCTTTCCCACGATCGTTCTTTTTCAGGGCCGCCCCGGAACAGGCAAGTCTACCTTGCTCAAACTCCTTCGCCACCTGGTAAGCCCTGAGAACATTTCCACCGTCGATCCCGCCGATTTTCAAGGGTTCCTCATGGAGAGCATGATCGGCAAGCTGTTAAATATAAATACCGATATTGATTTAGTTAAGCCCATGAAAGATTCGATGGTGAAGAAAATCATCGACCGGGTGCCCATCCAAATTAACCGCAAAAATGAGAAGGTAGTTCACGCATTCCTCCCGGCCGTGCATGCCTTCGCGGCGAATAACCTACCCCGCACCTTGGATGGCGAATCGAGAGCTTACGAGCGCCGCATGGTGATCGTGAAAACGGAGAAGTTCCAGCCGTCGGGCAATTACGATAAGGAATTCGATTTGCACGTCTGGGAAGCTGGGCCTGAGGGCGTGATTTGCGCGGCCGTGGAGGGCTTGTTCGACTTGCTCGAATCCAATGGCCATTACCACAATTTGGAATCGGGCAAGGTCTTGGTAAGAGAGATGCAAGACCGAAACGATCCAATCGCCCAGTTCTTAAAAGACGTGGATGCGGGCGACGTGCGGGATGGAAACGTGCTCGTGGAGCGGGGCCCCAATTGCCGTATTACCCGACAAAACTTGTGGGCTTGTTTCAAGACCTGGCGCGACGAGCAGGATCGTTATACGCAGGGCGTCGGTAAGCACCAGCTCTTCCGGCAATTGGAAGCCAAGGGCTACGAAATTGTCACGGTGCATGGGGTGCGGTGCTTCAAAGGCATAGGAAGCGCCGAGTCAGAGGGCGCCAAGTTCTAGGGTGCAAATTTGCACCCGGCAAACGAAATAGTCGGAATAGACGCAGAGCGCAGGTGCGGTGTACCGCATCGGGGCGCTAGGTCTTTGCGCCTTGCGTCGGGGTTTGGGTGCAAAATAATTGCACCCTAGGTGCAGTTTCAAAAGCAAAATTGCACCCACTTTCTGCGGTGCGTTATTCAATGATTTTCTATACTTGGTCCGGGGAGGGTGCAATTATGCAATTTTAGAAGTATATTACGTGTACACGAGAGCTGGAGCTTTAACGCTATGCATATGGGATTCTGTGCAAGCGATTAAAACAAAATTGCACCCAGCCCTAAATTGCACCCTCACGGTGCGTCAGCCCTTCCCCCGGCGGTAGTGCCGAAACAGGTCGAAGTCACGGCGCGTTGACAGTAGCGCGTCACGAATACACCACCAAGCGATTAAGCCGCACGGCAGCATGTAAAGATGGCTCCAAATAGCCGAAATTAGCTGGTTGAGGGTATCAAGCACGGTTTTTCTCCTTCCGGCCGTGAAGCCGGGACAACGGGAAAGGGCCCTGGCCGCCTCCAGGAGCTCCTTTCCCCCGGTTTCCTGAGCCCTGCCCCCAAAGCGGTGTCGAACGGGGCGTGGCCGGGCGTTTAGGCGCTTTTGGAAGTCTTACGCGCCGCCTTACGGGAATCTTGAACTAGACGCATAGCGTCTTCGGTGAAGGGTAGTAAGCCGGTCTTGATCCCGTGGAATACCTTCCACGCATCACGAGCGGGCACCTGCTCCAGGTATCCCCGGAGCACCTTTCCCTTGGCTGTACAGAGCTTAGGCTTGCTAGACTTGTGAGGCTTGCCGCAAAACATACAGAATGATTTGATCATATGCCGCCCTTTCTCGCGAGAGCTATAGCCCGGTCAAGGTGCGCGACAGGTAGCCCGGCCGTATGCATAGTTAACCTTGCCGATTCGAGAGACTGGAGCAGAATAGGTGCGGCAGCTAGCAGGGGCCCAAGTTTGTCCCATTCAGCTTGCTCTAAGGCCGTGATGCCACGCTCGAACGTGGCTATTCGTGGTGAGTATTCTTGACTTGTGAGATTAAGCCCAAAGCCGTCGTAAGAGAGCGTGTATTTTAATTTAGGCATTGAGCACCTCCCACGCTACCGCCCCCGTAAAGAGAGCGGCCACGCCGAGAATGATTAAGGGTAGAGCAAGGAATACTTGTAAGGCTAGCATGCGGCACCGCCTTGCACGAGCGAGAGCGCTGGAGCTTTAAGCACCGCTTTAGCTTCGGAGAGCAGAATACGGTGGCAGCCGATCACTACCACGGGCTGGTTGTCGTCGGTTGATTCCATCCCACGGAAGGTAAAGTCACCAATGCGCATGCCGGTGAGGTCTTTACCAGCTTCGAGAGCTGCAAGCATGGCTTTGGCGCGATCAAGCGGCACGGTAGCTTGACGGTTCGTTTCCACGCGACTACCGCGAACGCGCAATAGATCGTACTCGGAGTCAAAATAACCAAAGCTCTCCCCGGCCCGGAATTTAGCGAGATTTTCGGCGGCCTCTTTCTCCTCGCGCTCACGGTCTTCTTTCCAGCGTTTTTCCCAGTCAGCTCGCTCTTGATCACGTTTGGCATTATTGGCGGCACGCTTCGCAGCTCTCTCGGGAGAGTTGTAGCGCTCTTCTAGTTTGGTGAGGTGAGCCACTACCTGCGCGTATTTCGTGGGCGGCATCTTGAACGGCACGCGGCCTAGAATCTCACGGAGCTGGTTAGTGTTGGCAACCTTCTCCTGGATACCGCGCAAGGTGCGTTCTTTCTCGCTCTCCGTGTCGTCACTCCAACGGGAATCAGCGAAGAATTTACGCTTAAGAGCTTTGTCTAAAGCTAGGTAAACTTGTTTATCTAGGTCACTTACAGCGCTGGAAACATCCGACGGGTCGGACACGGTGAAGTAAGGCATTAACCCATTGAGAGCATCACGGGTATGGCCAAGGTGTTGACTGGTAGAGGAGCTGTAAACGTAAGAATTCACGAGAGCGAAGCGAACGCCCGTTTTAGTGGCTAGGTGAGTTTTAGCCATGAGGTAGTGATACCCGTAGCTGTAGAGCTTAGATTCTTCGAAGAATATATTCCCGGCTCTACCGTTGGATTGGGTGCCTTGAGCCCATACGTGGCAAACTTCGGCGTGATTGTTAAATACGGTACGTTGACGTTTAGACATGGTGACTTCCTTTGTTGAGCCTAGTTCGAATAGGCTTGTTATACTTGCACGACAAGTAATGCAGTATTGATGCCACTAGTCAACTAATTGAATTTACTCAAACACGTTATGTTTAAACCGTAGAACTTTTACACGATCGTGTAATTCTTAGTCGGTAAAGGCTTCAACCAGACCCCTCCCCGGCCTCGAAACTCCCCGCGCCGTGTCGCGAACGCCCGTAATTCGAATTCGCCCGAATCATCCAATCAACATTAACGCGCCTAGCCGCCTAGAATCAGGATGCTATACACCCCGCGCCATGGCCCTAGGCAGCCTATAGCCTAGCGCATTAGCCCTTTAGCTAAGGGTGCGTAAGGATTAAGGTATTAGGCCCCGGGGCATAGCGATAAGTGACGGGGGGAGGGGGGTGCTCGCTGTTTATATTCGGATCGTCCACGCGCCCCGCAAAAAGGGGAAAAATTCGGAAAAAATTACACCCCAACCAAAATTGTCGGTTGATTAATATGAACTTTTTACCGCACCCTGAGGAAATGAGCCGCGATTCCTTGACCCCCGCACCCCGAAATCCGACCCAAGTTGCCCAAGCCGAGGTGATCGAGCAGACGCCCGTGGTGCTTTGGGATGATTCGGACCCGCGCTCCGTGGTGAACCTGGTTCCCGCAAAAGTGAGGGAGCGCATGCAGGAGGCGCTCTTCGAAGAGGGGGCCCTTTTTGAGATGAGCGAGCACGAGCTCTTCCGGGCTTTGAAGGAAAGAAGCACGACGGGCCTCTCGTATACGCCGAACCCCACCGACAATCGCCTGCGCCTGAAATTTTGGATGGAGTACGACTACTGCCAGGCCTACCAGCTCTCGCGCATCGACATTTCCCGGGTGATCGCCGGTATCTGCACCCAGGAATACTTCTATAAAAAGTATTTACAGTCGCCCACGAAGGTCGCCTGGTTCCTCTGCCCCCCGGTCAATTACGAAACCAAGGCCCGGGAAGCGCTCGAATTTTCCCTGGAGCAGATGCGCGACATTCTCGCGATCCCGCATATTACGGACGGGGGCCGGGTCGATACGAAGCTCGGGGAATTGAAAGCCAAGATTCACGCCATGCTCGATATCCGGGTGAAGGGCGCCCCGATCCAGAAGAGCGTAGTGGCAAATCTCACGGGGAAAGCGGCGGCGCAAGCGGTGGCCGCTGCGGGCGTCGGTGAGACGATGGCCGATATCCAGAAGAAACTTGAAGCCGCGAGAAAACGCGAATTGGAGCTGACGAATGGCGGAGCCATCACAATCGAAGCCCAAAAAGTCTAGCGTTGCTCGCGGCCGAGCTGCGCAAAACGGGAAGCGGGCCGAGAAGGCTCGTCGAACGGCGCGTGCGCTCGATGAATCTCAGGCCGCTCAAGAACCCCTCCCCCCGGCCGCCGCGCCCTATGTCGAGCCCGAGAAGGCCCCGGACCCTAAGCCCTACATCGAGCGGATCGACGAGACGGTAGAAAAGATGGCCATGGGGGAAGAGCCCATCCCGTCTTACGAATCCCTGCAAAAGATGCAAGAAGAGCTCGCGCTCCAGGAGCGCAAAAACGAAATGCTCTACGGGCTCCCGTTCCTATACGGGTGGAAGTTCTATCCGTGGGCCCGCGAATTCTTTGAATCGCGTAATAAACAAAACTTCTTGTGCGCGGCAAACCAAATCTCAAAGTCGTCCACGCAAATCAGAAAAGCCATTCACTGGGCGACCGATCAGAGCTTGTGGCCGCAGCTCTGGATGAGAAAGCCCTCGCAGTTTTGGTACCTCTACCCTTCGCAAGAAGTGGTGAACATCGAGTTTAAGCTCAAGTGGGAGCGGGAATTCCTGCCCCGGGGCGCGTTTAAAAATGATCCCGTATACGGCTGGCGCGAGCTTAAAGACCGGGGCAATATCATCGGGATCGAATTCAATTCCGGCGTTTTCCTCTTTTTCAAGACCTACACCAAAGACGTGCAGCACCTCCAAACCGGAACGTGCGATGCCATCTTTTGCGATGAGGAATTGCCGGTAGACTTGTACGACGAGCTTATCATGCGCTTGAACGCGACCGATGGATACTTCCATATGGTGTTCACCGCGACGATCGGCCAAGACCTCTGGCGCCGCTGCATGGAGCCGGATGAAAAAGAGGAGGAGGCATTCCCCACCGCCGCCAAGTGGACCGTCTCGCTTTACGAAGCCATGCTCTACGACGACGGCACGCGCTCGCACTGGACCGAGGAGAGGATTGCGGCCGTCAAGGCAAAATGTAAATCCCACCTCGAAGTGCTCAAGCGCGTGTACGGCAGGTTCATCATCCTTGAGGGTAGGAAGTATCCGACCTTCGATGCCACGAAGCACACGAGAGCCCCCCACCCCCTCCCGGCCTCGTGGTCGGTTTACTGCGGCGTGGATTCGGGGAGCGGGGGAGAAACCGGACACCCCGCAGCTATATGCTTCGTAGCCGTCTCGCCCGACTACCGCCAGGGCCGCGTGTTCCTCGGGTGGCGGGGCGATAAGATTCAAACGACCGACGGCGACGTGGTGGAGAAGTATCTCGACTTGAAGAATCTCCATCGCGTGAAGCAGGAGGCGGGGCGCGTATACGATCACGCCTCCAAAGACTTCGATATTATTTCGACCCGCATGGGGCACCCTTTCCAAAAGGCGAACAAGTCGCACGAGTACGGGGAAGGGGTGCTCAATACCCTTTTCAAGAACAACATGCTCCTGATCTACGAAGACCACGAGCTCGCGAAACTTGCCCGGGAGCTCGCTACTCTCCGGGAGGGGCAATCCAAGAAACACGCCAAGGACGACTTCATCGACGCCCTCCGTTACGCGGTAGCGGCAGTGCCGTGGGACTTTTCAGGCATTCTTGGCGAGCCCGCCGATTATATCGAGAAACCCGAAGAGGTGCTTACGCCCCTTCAAAAAGAAATCAGAGAACGGAGAGAAGCATTTGAAAAAAGTCAAGAAGACGCCGAACAAAATCTCGAAGACGAATTCTCGGAGTGGAACGAGGCCTACGGCTAAAGTCAAGTCTTCCTTGACCGGCGAAGAAATCGCCCTCATCATTGAAGCCAGTGCTAAGGCGAATGTCCGGGTTTTAGAGTTACCCGGAATCCGGCTGGAATTTGGTGAGGCCTCTCCCGCAAAGGTGGCCGTGACCCCTCCCGCTCCGGCAGAGCCAACCAGGCCCACCGATGCCGCCCTATCGGATGAACAGCACGACAAGCAAAACAAGGAAGCGCTCGAAGTCGAGGAGGCCCGCACCAAGGAGCACCGCCTCGGCATGATGCTCATTGAAGACCCGCTTGAGGCCGAACGAATGATCGCCAGCGGTGAGCTCGACGATGAAGAAGAGGGTGGGGATGAAGACGAAGACTTCTAGCGAAAACAAGCATAGCCTGGACGACCTAAACCGCCTTTATTCAGATGGCGAGGGGGTCGATCAGGAAATTTTCGCGGAGATGCGTTCGAACGTGCTCCTCTACTCGGGCGAGCACTACAACCGGCGCAATTCTTCATTCTATAAGCGCATTCGCGACTCGAAAGACTTGTCGAGCGAGCAGAAATTACGGCTCACGAAAAACCACACCCAATTTATTTGCGACACCTACGTGAACAACATCGTCGCCCCGAACCCCGGCGTGGGCTTCTCGGCCAAGAACGAGAAGGAAGTTCACGATCAGAAGGTGGCTGAGATTCACCACTCCGTTTGGAGAGACGCCCACGAAAAATACGTGGTGGATGATTTGATCGACGACTGGGCCGACTCCTTCGTGCAAATCGGCGAAGTGGCCGTGAAAATTTTCTTCGACCCCAACAAGGGCATGGTGAAGGCCTACGGCCAGAAGACCGACGAGGAGGGCAATCCCCTTTTCTATCACCCCTACCGTGGGGAAGTGAAAGACCAGGCCGACGAAATGGGCCAACCCCTCTCCCCGGCGCCCGACGAAAACAACCCGATCCGCTGGGGCGAATTCGATTTTGAAGAGGTCTACGGTTTCAACCTGATCCGCCCGGCCGAGTGCAAGAACATGAAAAAGGCGCCGTGGCTCGGTATCCGCAAAATGGTGGATAAGAAGGAGCTCCAGAAGCGCTTTCCCGACCACGAGAAGAAAATCACCGAGACCCAAGACCGCACGTTCATTATTTTCGATACCGCTCGCGGTGGCTACACGAAGACCGACAACCAAACAATGGTTATTGAGTATTTCTTCCGCCCCTGCCACGAGTATCCGAACGGCTATTTCTACATCACCACGCAAGACCTGATTCTCGCCGAGGGGGAGCTCCCCGGCGGGATTTTCCCTATCGTGTGGGGTGCCTTCCGTAAATTCCCGACGACGCCCCGGGGCCGCTCTCCGATCAAGACGATGCGCCCCTACCAGGCTGAAATCAACCGCTCCGCTTCCAAGATGGCCGAGCACCAAATCACTTTGGGCGACGACAAGCTCCTAATCCAAAACGGCACGAAAATCTCGGCCGGTATAGCATTGCCTGGCGTTCGCTCAATTAATTTCACCGGCCAAGACCCCAAGATTTTGGGCGGCCGGGATGGGGCCCAGTACCTCAACTATATGAATGGCCAAATCACCGAGCTCTACCAGGTGATGGGCGTGAAGGAAGACACCGAGGAGCTGCCCGCGCAGCTCGACCCATACGTGATGCTCTTCCGCTCGGCCCGCCAGAAGAAAAGGTTCCAGCGTTACATCAAGCGCTTCGAGAAATTCTTAATCGAAATCGTGAAGGTGTACCTCTCGCTCGCCAAGATTCATCTCACCGACGACTACTTTATCCAGGCCGTGGGCGCCACCGAGGCCGTGAACATCGCCGAATTCCGCAAGATGAAAGACCTCTGCTACGAAATCAAGGTAGAGGCTCAATCCGAAGACGTGGAAACCAAGCTCGGTAAACAAATCGCATTGAACCACGCGCTCCAGTACGTGGGAAATCGCCTTTCTCCCATGGAAATCGGCAAAATCATGCGCTCGATGCCCTACACGAACCTCGACGAGAGCTTCGACGACCTGACGATCGACTATGATAACTCTGTTAACGATATCTTGGCTCTTGACCGGGGGGAAACTCCCCCAGTTAACCAGTACGACAAGCACCCCTACTGCATCTCGCGCCTCGTGGCGAGAATGCGTAAGTCGGATTTCAAGATGCTTCCGCCGCAGGTGCAGCAAAACTATGCGAACAAGGTAAGATTGCACGAGCAATTCGAGGCTCAGCGCCAAATTGCTCTCCAGAGAGCGCAGCAAGGGATGATCCCGACCGGCGGCTACATGGTGAAGTGCGACCTTTACGTGCCAGGGAAGAATCCCGACAGTGCGCCTAAGCGCGTGACGATCCCGTCGGAATCTATTCAGTGGCTCATGAGTCAGATGGAAGGGCAAATGGCGGGCTTGGCCCCGATCATGGAGCTCAACCCCGGTGCTCAAGAAGAAATCGCCAATCAATTTACCCAAATGGGTGGAGCTCCTGCTGGTGGAGCAAACAACCAGCCGCCCTCGCAAGGGATGATTAACCAAGCCGCTCGTTTCCCAGCCACCGCAATGAGCTGAGAGCGGCTTTTTGCTCCCGCAAGGAGCTAGGAGACTGCAAATGGATATTGAAATGAACACCGGCCACGAGGCCACCCCTGCTTCTACGCCCGCACCTCAAACCCCTCCCCCGGCAAACGCGCAAACCGTCTCGACGGGCGAAGCCCGCGTCGATCGTACCCCTCGCGAAGAGAGCTACACCGATTCCGGTCGCCTCACCGCCGATAAATGGAAGGAAAAAGTAAAAAAGTTTACCGGCAAGGAGCCTAAAAGTGCTACCGCCCAACCCCCTGCGCAGAAAGTGGAAGAGAAACCAGCCGCTACCGGAGAAACTCCTCCCCCGGCCGGAAAGCCCGTGGAAAAAGCTCCCGAGGAAGAAAAAGAGGGGGCACCGAAGGAAGAAAAGGCGCCCGATGCTCAGAAGTTTGCTGTAAACCCGAAATTTTCGGCGATCGGCAAGGAATACGAGCTTCCCAAGTGGCTGGCCGAGTCGATTAAGAGCCCCGAGCAGGAAAAAGAGGTGAAAGACCTCTATACCAAAGCCATGGGCCTCGATCACGTTAAGATGCGCCACCAAGAACTGTCGGACAAGCATGAATCGCTCAACTCGGAGCACACCGACCTCGTAAATGGCGTGCAGGAGCTTCGGAGCATCTACGCGGAAGCGGTACAGACCGGAAATATCCGCCTGCTCGATGATTTCTTCCAGCAATTGAAAATTCCGCCCCAAGTTATCTTGCAATATGCTGCGGAACTCGTAAACTATATGGAACTCCCGCCCGAACAGAAACAAATGATCGACGGGAATCTCCAAGCCCAGCGTAGGGCGAGAGAGATGCAAAAGCAGAATGCATCCTTCTCAAATAACGCATTCCAAGCGGAAGTTCGCGCAAGGAACCTCCAGCTTGACACCGAGCTCGCAAGGCCGGAAATCAGCGCCGCAGTGATCGCCTTCGAAAGTCAGCCCGGCCGAAAGCCCGGCGATTTCAAACGAGAAGTGATCCGTAACGGCGAGTACACTTGGTATAAGGATAAGGTTGACCTGTCGATCAACGACAACGTGAGCCAAGTTCTCCAAAGGTACGGGTTGTCCACTGCCACACCGGCCCCCGCCGCGAGCCACGCACCGCAAGTGCAACAAGCTCCGCAAGCGCCGAATGCAGCTCAGACGCCGAACGCCCCGCAAGGGCAAGTTCCGGTAGTACCCGCCGCCCATAGAGACGTTCCCGTAATTCCGAGTGTCACCGGCAAATCGACGGCCTCTCCGACTAAGCAAAAGCCGAAGAGCATCGACGAGCTGAAAGCTATGCGCAAACAAAAATTTGGTTCCTAAACTATTTAAACAAGCATGAGGTTTTAAGTGAGCACCACTACTACTTTCCAAGACATGCTTAACGACTACCTTCCGAATGATCTTCTGAAGGAAGAGCTCGTTAAGCGTGACTACGTTCTTCGCACCGTTGAAAAAGACGACGGCTGGAAGGGCGGTCCCCTGATCGTTCCGTTCAAAGCTGCGGGCGCGAGCTCCATTTCGTTCGGTGGCTTGACCGCTTCCGACGACGTGGCCGAAGACAAATACGTTCGCGGCCAAGTATCCGCTCCCAAAGAAGTTTGGGGAACGATGCTTTTCAACCACCGCGATCTCATGGAGCACGGCCAGGTTTCCGAGCAGAACTTCTTGAAGCTCCTGCCCGATACCGTGGAAGACTTCATGGATTACATGAAGAACGTGGTTTCCACGAACCTTCTCAACGGCGCCCACTTCGCGACCCTTACCGCTGCGGCTACGGCCAACGACGGTTTGATCGTAGTGGATCGCCCCGATCGCTTCGTGATCGGTCAGAAGGTGAAGCTGAAAGACGGCTCTTCGGATATCACCGGCTACGTGAAGAACATCAACATCAACACCCTCACCATTCTTTTGGTGACGACTCGTGGTGGCTCTACCCCCTTGGATTTCTCGGGCGGTGAAGCTCTCGACGTGGGCGCGCAAGCGTTCAACATGGGTGCGGATACGGATTCCTTCTCGTCCATCCGTAGCGCTTTGCTCTCTGCCACCAACGGCGGTTCGGCTCAGCTCTATGGCCAAACGAAAACGGACTACCCCTACCTCCAAGCTATCAACATCGACGGCGGCGCCTCCGGCCTCAACATCGACGCTGATAACATCCTTGCTTCGATTTTCAATGCCATGACCAAGGTGGCTCTGTTCGGCAAAGGTAAACCTACCGAAGCCATCATGAGCCTCACGAACCTCGGCTACTGCATGCAGGTGATCGAGCGCCAGAAGGGCTCTTTCTTCGTGAACCAAGGTTCGCAGAAGCAAAGCCAATATGGCTGGATGGAGATTGAAGTAGGTACCGTTTCCAAGACCATGATCAAGCTCGTGGGCATCCAAGAAGCCGACGACGACGTGATCATGCTCATGGACTGGAGAGCCGTAAAGTTCTACTCGAACGGTTTCTTCCAGAAGCGCAAAGGCCCCAACGGCAACGAATACTTCGAGATTCGTTCCACCTCGGGCTACCAGTACCTCGTGGATGTTTGCTTGTTCGGCGAGCTCGTCGTTCAACGGCCTTCCTACTGCGGTATCATTTTCGGCATCGACATTTAAGCAGGCCGGATAGTCGGCGGGGCAAGTTTATCTTGCCTCGCCTTCTTTCCATCTGGAGGTTTCATGAACGCTTTGTTTTTGCTTCTTGCCCTAGTCTTCGGTTTCACCGTGGAGACGGCTTTAGCGGTTCCCCTGCCTCGGCAGGTTGAGTTTATCCTCAACAACACCGCCAATCCTCCTCCCGAAGTGAAGCTCGGAAGCCAAGTGACCCAGAAAAAAGTGAACGTGCTCAAAGCCGTTTACGACGTTGCCGTTCTTGGCGGAGCCTCTGGCTCTTCCAAGGTGATGCGTGACGCTGCCGGTGGGGCCGCAAAGCTCCCCCGTGGCGCCATCATCACTCGCGTGACGATCGACCCTCAGACCGCGCTTGTCGCGAGCTCGGGATCGCCTACGGTATCTTTCGGGGTGGAATCCGCCTCTACCGATATCAAGGGCGCTACCGCGATCGCTACTCTCAACGCGGGCCTGGTGGCCGGTATCCAAGACGGCCAGCTCGCCAATATGAAAAAGGTGGGTGCCGATTTGCCGGTGGGGGTGAAGGTGAACACCAACAACCTCGCTTCCGGAAAAATCGTGCTCTTCATCGAGTATCTCCTCGGTCAGTGACGCATCAGGGGAGGGAAACCTCCCCTTCTTTTCGGAGCCTGTATGAAACTTGATGGGCAATTAGAACACGCACAATTAGAGCTCCTCGAATCCGCCGCTCCCTCGGCCGCGCCGCTAGGCCGCATTTACGCCGACATTACGAGCTCCGCTTTCATTCCGAAGGTGAAGGACCAGCAACGCTGGGGCATGTTCCTCACCGATAATACGAAGCACGCTGCCAAGACGGCCAACTATACCCTCGCGATCCACGATGAAGTGATCATGGCGAGCGGCTCCGGCGGTTCCTTCACGCTTACCCTCCCCCCGGCAAGCGACGCCGTGGGAAAAATTTACACTCTTCTCCGCACCGACAATACGATCGCCAACGACGTGACCGTGAGCCCCGACGATCCGGCCGAGACGATCGACGGCGCCACCTCCTTCATTTTGAAAACCAAAAGCGACTGCATTCGTATCCTCTCGAACGGCACGCTCTGGATCATGCTCGCGCACACCTACGACGAGAGCTGGTTCTCCTGGACCCCGAACGGCTCGTGGCTCACGAACGTGACCTATACCGGCCGCTGGCGCCGCAAAGGCGATTCGGTTGATTTCGACGTGAACGTGGCGCTCACCGGGGCGCCCACTGCCGCTTCTCTTTACGTGGCTTTCCCGAGCGGCTTCCAAGCCGATACCGCGAAGCTCACGAGCACCGCTGATGGCTACGCGCCGTACTTAAGCTCCGTGCTCATCTCCGATGCAGGCGCCGAGCGCTATATCGGCTACGCCGTTTACTCTGACACTGATGGATTCCTGGTCTTGAAGGACGATGGCGACGGTACGATGAGTGCCGTGAACGCCACCGCGCCGATCACGTTCGCGAACACTGATGCCGTGAGGGTAAGGATTTCTGGCGTTCCAATCCAAAAACTCAAGGGGTAAAAGCATGAGGCTTTTCAAAATATCCGAGGAGACCCTACTCCCCATCAGCCTAGTGATTGTGCTGGTGGGCGGTGTTTTCTGGCTCTCCTCAGCCTACAGCCAAATTACTGCGAATGCGGCGGATATCGCCGACATAAAAGACGAGCGCGTTGAACTCACTACGGTGATTTCTCGCATTGACCGGCGGCTCTCGCGAATCGAGGGTCGCCTTAAAATAAAAGGAAGAGAAGACTATGGCGAAGAGACAGATTGAAAAAGAAATGGTTGACTACCTGGACAAGAAGCTCGCGAACAACGGGCTTGCCCAGCTAGCCATTAAGAACAAAGACGCCCGCACGCTTTTCGTGCAAGCCATGCAAGCCTGTGTAGGTATCCGTGAGGCCACCGGCCGTAACGACGGCAAAATGGTGAAGCTCATCCAGGAGACCGTAGGGAGCGCCTCCAACGAAGCCTGGTGCATGGCTCTCATGCAGACCGGCCTTGCTTACGCCGAGCTCAAGACCGGCAAGGTTTCCCCCCTTCCGGCGGCCGAGCTCTGCTCTTACGTGTGGAACAACACCGATAAGAAACAGCGCGTGAAAATCCTGCCCCTCGCAGGCGCGATCGCCATTTGGCAAGACCTTGATTCGAAGGGCAAGTTAAAGAGCTCGGGTCACACCGAAATGGTCGTTTCCTGCGACGGCAAAGTTTTCCAAGCCGTGGGTGGAAATACGGGCGGCACCACGAAGCCCGGCCAGCCTGTGGAAGCCAACGGCAACGGCTGTTACTTCACCGTGCGTTCGATGAAGAGCACCTCGAAGCGCAAGCTCCAAGGTTTCCTCATCCCCTTTCCCAAGGAGGCGTAAGTGAAAGAAGTTTTGCAATTTTTCAAGGAGAACACGGAGCTCACCTACCTTACGGTGATTCTTCTCGTTCTCATCGTCGAGCGCTGGCTCGGCCGCACGCTCAAAGTGAAGGAGGCTTCGATTCTCGATATCCTCCTCGCCCGCGTGCTCCGCATTCCGTTGCCGCCATCTCCTGCGGAACTAAACCCCCCGGTCGTAAAGCCGGAACAACCTGAGGAAAAGAAAGATGCCTGAGAATCAAGTAAAAGCCGCCGAAGTAGTAGCTCCCGTAGCCAAGCCCTTTGACACCAAGGAATTGCTGCGTGCCCTCGCGAAAGCGAATGCGCCCGTGCTAATCGACTGGACCGCCAATGGATGCGTGGCTCACGAAAATACCTTCTTGAAGGTAGCGGGCGCTGTGCTCGTGGCTTCCAAACCGGCCATCATGGCCGAAATCGCGAAGCTCTAATGCCGACGCGGGACGAGTATGTCGAGCTCCTAAAGAG
>Ga0075012_10000611_pt1 | contig 37489 bp, 33 predicted proteins | sample All_14_2_FD_71474 | JGI IMG/M metagenome (GOLD analysis project Ga0075012, IMG submission 71474) | Freshwater microbial communities in response to fracking from Pennsylvania, USA - Allegheny Zone_MetaG_DW_15 | ecosystem: Environmental > Aquatic > Deep subsurface > Groundwater > Drilled...
CGGCACGCCCAGCGCACGGGCGCTGACGATGAGCGCGGAGTCGGGGCGGATGCCGGGCGACGCCACCACGAGATCGCCAGCGTTCACGCGCTCGCACCCCAGGCATACCTCGGCGCCCATAGCGCGCAGCCGCGCCGCACGGGCTACGACGACGTCGTTGTCCGCCGAGTCGATCACCGTCACGCGCGCCCCTTCGGCAGCACGCGACAGCCCCCATTCGGCGGCAGCCACACCCGAGGCGCCGAGCCCGAGCACCACGAGATGTCCCGTCCAATCGCGCACGCTAGAACCTCGCCCTCGCCACGAACCACAGTGCGAATCCGGCACCCGCAAGCGCACCGGTGACGATCCAGAAGCGGACCATCACCTTCGTCTCGCTCCACCCCTTCATCTCGAAGTGGTGGTGGAGCGGCGCCATTCGGAAGATGCGCTTACCGGTAAGCTTGAACGACGCCACCTGCAAGATGACGGACAGGCCCTCGGCCACGTAGATGCCGCCCAGGAGCGGCGCGAGGAGCTCGGTCTTCGTGACGACAGCCATCGTGGCGATCACCGCGCCCAGGCCGAGTGACCCGGTGTCCCCCATGAATATGTCCGCGGGATAGCTGTTGTACCAGAGGAAGCCGAGGCAGGCCCCCGAGACGGCCGCTCCGAAGAGCGCAAGCTCGAGGTTGTCCTGCGCGAACGAGATAGCGGAGAACGCGAGCATCACGATCATGACCGTGCCCGCGGCGAGCCCGTCCAGCCCGTCGGTGAGGTTCACCGTGTTCGAGAACGAGAGCACCATGAAGAACACGAGGCCGAGGTACAGCCACGGCATCTCCAGAGCGAAGCCGCCTACCGTGAACGTCGACTGCCACACGCCGAGGTCGATAGTCCCAACGAACGGCACGATCACCTCGGGGCTCACGTGCGCCCAGTTCACCGCCAGGATGCCGATCGCACTCGCAACCACGGCCTGCCCGACGATCTTCATCCGCGCGGTGAGACCCAGCGAACGCTCCTTCACCACTTTGGCGTAGTCGTCGATGAAGCCCAGGAACCCGCACCCGAGAAGCGCCACAAGGCAGATCATGCCGCTTCGGCCCACCTCCCCGAGGGTAAGGTAGACCAGCGACACCACGAGCAGGATCAACACGCCACCCATCGTCGGCGTGCCCTGCTTGACCAAGTGGCCCTGCGGACCGTCGGCACGAACCTGCTGCCCGATGTTCCGGAACTTCAGCAGGCGGATCCATGCCGGGAACAGCACGATGGCGAGCACCAGCGCCACCACGACGGCCATGAAGACCTGGTAGGTGGGATAGCGCGCGATGTCAGGAATCAGACTGAACACGGGGGTTCATCATCCCTTCGACAACGGTCTCGAGCCCGAGCACCCGCGATGCCTTCACCAGCACGGTGTCACCGGCCTCCACGAGATCGTCGAGCACCTCCGACGCCTCGATCGCATCGATGCAGGGCCGAATGACCTCGGCGGCCATTCCGGCGGCTCGCGCGCCGTCGCCGATGCGGGCACCCAGTGCGCCCACCGCGACGAGCACATCGACCGACGATGACGCCACGAGCTCGCCGAGCTCGAAATGGGCGAGCTCGGTCAGCGAGCCGAGCTCGGCCATGTCGCCGAGCACGGCGATACGCCGACCCGTCGTCGGCACGTCTTCGAGTGCGCCGACGGCCGCTTTCATCGACGTGGGGTTGGCGTTGTAGGCGTCGTTGATGATGGTCACGCCACTCGCGGACACGAAGGTCTCCATACGCCACTTCGAGAACGTCGCGCCCTCAAGCCCGCGCACGATGTCCTCCAGCGCCAGGCCGAGATGACGTCCGACTGCGGCTGCGGCGAGTGCGTTGTAGACGTTGTGGCGCCCGGGCACCGGCAGCGTCACCACTGCACGGCCCTCCGGCGTCACCAGCGTGAACGACGGTGCGCCAGTGGGCGTCGACTCGATGTCGGTCGCCGTGATCTCCGCATTCTCGCCAAGACCGTACCGCGTCACCGGCGCCGCGGCGTCGCGCGCCATCATCTCTGAGAACACATCGTCGCCGTTCAGGAACACGCGCCCATCGGGCGGTATGGCCATGACGAGTTCGCCCTTTGCCGACGCGATCGCCTCCTGGCTGCCAAGGACCTCCATGTGGCTCACACCCACATTGGTGACGAGCCCCGCGGTCGGACGCGCGATCCGACATAGGTGCGCGATCTGCCCCGTGCCCCGCATCGCCATCTCCACCACCAGGACGTCGGTGTCCATGCCCGCATCCATGATGGTGAGCGGCACACCGAGCTCGTTGTTCCTGTTGCCGGCCGTCGCCACCACCCGCATACCGGTCGCGAGCACGCTCCGCACGAAGTCCTTGGTGGTCGTCTTGCCTGTCGAGCCGGTCACGCCGATCACCGGGATGCGCAGGCGGTCGCGATGCCACGTCGCCAGCGCCTCCACCGCGGCAAGGGCGTCCTCGACGTGCACGAGCGCGGTCTCGGGACGCGCGCTGGCGGTGAACGCCCCGCGAACCTCGTCATCATCGCGGGTCACCAGGAGCGCCCGCGCCCCACGCGACAGCGCGTCACCGAGGTGCCGATGCCCGTCGGTGTTCTCGCCTGAGAACGCGACGAACGCGGCGCCCGGCCCCACATCGCGTGAGTCGATGGCGATGCCGTTCACCACGGTGTCGCCGGGTCCATCGAGCAGCGCGCCACCGGTCACCTCGACCAGCGTGTCGACCGAGAGCGTCAGCATCGCGCCTTCAACTCCTCACGCGCGACCTCGCGATCGTCGAAATGGATCGTTCGGTCGGCGAAGATCTGGTAGTCCTCATGACCCTTCCCCGCAATCAGCACCGCATCACCGGATCGGGCGATCCGGATCGCGTGCGAGATCGCGGACCGGCGGTCGACCTCGGCGGTATGCTCCGCAGCGGTCCCACGCAGCCCGTCCTCGATCTGCAGGATGATGCCCACCGGGTCCTCACTGCGGGGGTTGTCGCTCGTCACGACCACGATGTCCGAACCGGCGCCGGCCGCGGCGCCCATCAGCGGCCGCTTCTCGGGATCCCGGTCGCCGCCACAGCCGAACACCGTGATCACACGCCCGGGAGTGACCGCCCGCACCGCCGCGATCGCCTTGGTGAGGCTGTCCGGGGTATGCGCATAGTCCACCAGCACGGTGAAGTCCTGTCCCTCATCCACGCGCTCGAGCCGGCCGGGCACCTGAGGGGCCTCCGAGAGCCCCGCCGCGATGGTGTCCAGGTCGATACCAAGCGCAAGGGCGCAGCCGGCCGCCACAAGCGCGTTGCTCACGTTGTATGCGCCCGGAAGCGGCAGATCGACGGTCACCGTCCCGTCTCCGGTCACCAGATCGAAGCAGGTGCTGTCCGCCGCAGGCCGTTCGTTCTCCGCGCGCACGGTGGCGCCGAGACTCCGGCCAACGGTGCGAGCACCGGGAAGCGACCGTGCAAGCTGCGCTCCGTACGGATCGTCGATATCGATGACCCGCTCCCCCACGTCGAGGTCGGTGAACAGCCTCCGCTTCACGGACCAGTACTCCTCGAGCGTGTGGTGGTAGTCGAGGTGGTCTTGCGTAAGGTTGGTGAACGCCGCCACCGCGAACCGCACGCCATCGACCCTGTACAGGTCGATCGCGTGCGACGAGACCTCCATCGAGACGGCGTCGACACCCTCGGTCACCATCCGTGCGAACAGCTCCTGCAAGTCGGCGGACTCAGGCGTGGTACGTGCCGAAGGCAGCCGCTTGTCGCCGATACGCGTCTCGACCGTCCCGATGACGCCGGTCCGGCGACCCGCGCGCCTGAGCACCGCATCGAGCAGATACGTGGTGGTGGTCTTGCCGTTCGTGCCGGTGATGCCAGCGATGTCGAGCCGGCGTGAGGGGTGTCCGTGGAATCGAGCGGCCACATGGGCCAAGGCCAGCCGTGCGTCGCTCACGAGGAGCGACGGTACCGGCACCTCGACGGCACGCTCGCACACGACGGCGACGGCGCCGTTCGATACAGCGTCGGCGGCGAAGTCGTGCCCATCGCGACGAAAGCCGGGGATGCAGAAGAACACATCACCCGGACGTGTGGAATCCGAACGGTAGCTGACGCCCGACACGACCGTGCCGGCGTACGCGTCAACGACCGTTGCCACTCCATCGAACAGATTTGAAAGCGTGCTCGTATCCACCGGTTCCCGTCGTCTCGCAATCCTGTGATTCTACCATCGGCCAATAGGGCGGACTCACTGCCCGGATGCCTGTGACTCACCCGTTACCGGGCTTCCGGGAGGGATCTTGAGGTGGTCCACGCAGTACGACGCGATACGTGCGAACGTCGGCGCAGCGACGGTCCCGCCGTAGATCGAGTTGCTCGGCTCATCGATGTTGACGATGATCAGGACACGCGGGTCCTCGGCGGGCAAGAAGCCCGAGAACGACGCGACGTACTTGCCCTGCGCGTAGCCCGCCTTGCCGTCGGTGCGGGCCTTCTGCGCCGTACCGGTCTTCCCGGCGACCTCGTAACCCGGAACAGCCGCGGCGGAGCCGGTACCCTCGTTCACCACGTCGGTGAGCACGATGCGCATCTGGCGGGCGGTCTCCTCCGAGATCGCGCGCTCGGTCACCAGTCGCGGAGCTTTGTCGGTGGGCGCCGAGGACTCTTTCAGGAAGTGCGGCGTTACCAGGTTGCCTCCGTTGGCGATAGCGCCAAGCGCACGCGCGAGCTGAAGTGGCGTCATCGAGACGCCCTGCCCGAAGGTGATGGTCGCCAATGAGGACGGTGACCACGAGTCGGGCGTTCCCAGCCAGCCCTTGACCTCGCCGGGGAAGTCCACGCCGGTCTCCTCGGTCAGGCCGAACTGCGAGAAGTACGTGTACAGGCCCTCCTCGCCGAGTGCCAACCCGAGCTTGACGGCTCCCACGTTGGACGATTGCGTGACGATGTCGGTCAGCGTCCAGGAGACGGCCGCACGGTCGTGAGATTCGTGGATCGTGCGCCCGCCGATCTGGATGGTCGGCGGCAGCTCGAACACCGATTCGGGACCGTAGAGACCCGCGTCGATGACCGCGGCGGCCGTGAGCGACTTGATCGTCGAGCCAGGCTCGTAGGTGTCGACGATGGCGCGGTTGCGGTATGCCGCCTCGTCGCCCTCCCCGAAACGGTTCGGGTTGAACTGCGGCGACGAGGCCATCGCCAGGATCTCACCGTTGCGAGGGTCCATGACGATAACAGAGCCCGCCTTGGCGCCCCACCGCTCGACGGCCTCGTTCAGCGCCACCTGCGTCTGGTACTGGATGTCCTTGTCGATCGTGAGCACGATGTCCTGCCCGTCGACCGCCTCTTCTTCGAAGGTGATGCCACCGGGGATCGGGCGTCCCTGGCTGTCCCGCTCCCCGATCAGACGTCCGGGGGCGCCGCCGAGCAGCTCCTCGTAGTAGAGCTCGAGGCCCGAGAGCCCCTCATCGTCCACGCCGACGAAGCCCAACACCTGGCATGCGAGCTCGTTGCTCGGATACACGCGACGCGAGTCCTCGAGGAACCCGAGGCCCTCGATGCCGAGCTCCTTGAGCGCCTCGGCCTGCGCCACGTCAACCTTCCGGGCGACATACACGAATCCGGTGTCCTTCGAGAGCTTCTCTTCGTAGCTCGCCGCGTCGCCGCCTATCGCGTTGGCGATCGCCGAGGCTGCGGCGGGCTTGTCCTTGATCGCGTCGGGGACGGCGTAGATCGTACGCGCCTCCATCGACTCCGCAAGCACCTCGCCCTCCCGGTCGTAGATGAACCCGCGCTCAGGGCTGATGGTGATGTCCCGCGTGCGCTGGCTAGAGGCCGCCTCCGCGTAGTCGGGCCCCTTGACGACCTGCACGTACACCAGGCGCGCCGCGACAACGGCAAGCGCCACCAGCAATATGACCGTAAGCGAAGAGAAGCGCCCGGCAGGTTGCGGGCGCTCCTTACCGGCTCCACGTCGGCGGCGTGTCGTCGCAGGAGGCGCGCTCATCGCAGTGAACCCAGTCCCATGTCGCCGACGAGCAGGACCTGAGCCTCGCTTGCGGCGAGGTCCATCATCGTGCGAAGGAGCCCGCCACCATCGGACGTGGACGCTGGCGCCACATCGGCGACCTGCACGGATCCCGTGCCCTCCTGTGGCGGCGCTTCCGGGTCGCCCACGGCGGGATACTCCAGATAGCACACCTCGATGGGCTTGGTCATGCTGAGAGTCTCGCAGGCCAGGGCCTCGATGCGGGACGGCGATGCGAGCGCGCTCCTGTCCGCTTCGAGCGCCTTGATGGAGAGCTGGGCGGCCTTGACCTCGGAACGGAGCTCCCACGCGTCGATCGTCGCCTCCGCGGCGCGTGCGGCCAGTGATACACGCACGACGCCGGCGACGGCGAGGATGACCATGCACAGAGCGAGCACGCGGAACACGCCATCGGCCGCGGCCGATGTCCGTGCGCGAGTCCGTGTACGCGTCGACCCACCGCGCACGACCTTGAGTACTGGTCGTGACGGCGTGGCGGTCTGCGCTATCTTGCGTGCCGCTGCGCCCACGTCTGTGGGCCTCCTTCCCGCTCGCTTCCCCATCCTGAGACGGGGCCCCTTGGTGCCCTACCGCTTCTCCGCCACCCTGAGCTTCGCGCTTCGCGATCTCGGGTTCCGGTCGATCTCTTCGGCCGAAGGAACGATCGGCCGCTTTGTGACTATCCGGAGTACCGGCTCCCTCCCACACCTGCACACGGGCAGGTCGGGCGGGCAGATGCACCCCTGTGCGTGCTCCGCGAACACGTCGCGGACGATGCGGTCCTCAAGCGAGTGGTAGCTGATCACCGCGATGCGGCCCTGCGGGGCAAGCCACGCGATCGCGCTCCGGAGTCCGCGCTCGAGCTGCTCGAGCTCGTGGTTCACCTCGATGCGCAGCGCCTGGAACGTGCGTCGTGCGGGGTGGCCGCCGGTGCGTCGCGCCGAGGCCGGGATAGCGGCCTTGACCACATCCACAAGATCGGATGCTGTGGAGAGCGGTCGGGCGCCCCGCGCGGCTACGATGAAGGCTGCGATGCGCGAGGCCCACCGCTCCTCGCCGTACTCGCGTATGACGCGTGCGAGCTCGGCCTCGGAGTACGTGTTGACGATGTCAGCCGCGGTAGGCTGCGTTGTTGAGGGATCCATCCGCATATCGAGCGGAGCATCCTCGTGGTAGGTGAAACCGCGGCCGACATGGTCGAGCTGGGGTGAGGAGACGCCTAGGTCCATCAGGAACCCGTTCACGTACGGGACCCTCGCCTCGAGCAGGAGCTCATCGAGATCCCCGAAATTCCCCTTGAGGAGTACGATCGTCGGAAGCTTCTGCTGGCCGAGGCGGAGTGTGTCTGCTGCTGCGGTGAGTGCGGCGTCATCTTGATCGATGCCCACCACGATCCCGGTGGGTGCTACAAGCTGTGCGATCCGCTTCGTGTGTCCTGCCCCGCCTAAGGTACAGTCAACGAAGATGGAGCCGTCGTGTAAGGTCAGCTGCTGCGTGACCTCGGCCAGCAAAACTGGGGTGTGCCGGTATTCCATTCTCAAAGACCTACAAGATGCCGAGTTCCGCGAGCTGGCTCGTCACTTCCTCGATCCGGCCCTCGGTCTCACTGTTGTACGCGGACCACGCCGCGGCATCCCAGATCTCGACACGGTCGCCATTGCCGATGACCGTGACCTCGCGCTCGAGCTTGGCGTACTCGCGCTGATTGACCGGGATGCTGATCCGCCCAGCCGAGTCCAGCTCGTCCTCCTTCGCGCCAGCGGTGAAGAAGCGGCGCACTTCGCGGAAGTCCTTGCCGAAGTCGCCGCGCTCCATGAGCTGCCCGAGGAACGCCTCGAACCCCGCCGGGGAGAAGACGTAGAGGCACTTCTCGATGCCCTTGACCACGACGTAGCTGCCACCGAGCTGGTTGCGGAATTTCGCGGGCAGCGAAAGGCGCCCCTTGGCGTCCAGCGTGTGCTGGTACTCGCCGAGAAACATCCCGTCCCTCCCCACTTCTGAGTACGTCGCGTGTCCTGGGGACACTGGCATGAGCTCAATGTATGCCACTGCATCCCACTTTGCAACACTTTTTGGGCATTTCCTCCACTTCGCAGTCCACAGACGACACGACATCCCCGATGGGTGTTCGCACGGTGACCCGCGAACCCGCTCCGGACACCGGCCGGCAGACACCCCCGTCGGCGGCGCGGCTGGTGCATCGCCGCCGACGTTGCGGGTGAACCAGGTCGGGGAACGATACGTCTTAGTGACGACGGACAGGCAGGATTCGGACTTTGACAGTGGAACTACAGGAGGGACGGATACCGCTCGGCGTGTTGCCCCCTGTCGGGGGCAGCGCTAGAATCGGTACGACACGCAGGTGCGATGGAGGTGAACAGCCCCTATGTATGGATGGTTCCTGCTCGGCCATAACGTTCCCGGCACCTACTACAACGTGCTGATGGTCTCGTTCATCCTGGTGTGCGCGATCGCGATCGGCTTCCTCGTCTACGCTGCGAAGAAGATGAAGAGAGACGCTGAAGCCGCGGAGAAGATCGAGTCCAAGTAGTCGCACGCTCCACTGTCTTGATCCGAGCGCCCTGGACCTGTCGATGGCAGGTGGCAGGGCGTTCGTGCTGTTCGGGCACGGCCGCAGATGAGAGGAGCACACGATGCCGACACTCCCCCGCTGGTTCCGCGTGACCTGGGTCGCGATCGTGGTCGCGTCGATCGCGCTCACCGCGCTCGGCTGCTCGAGCGCCGATGAGTCCGCCCAGGACGTGGCGGTCACAAACTCCGCTTCGGCGCCTGCCGCGGGGTCGGTCGCACCATCTCCCGACGACATGTACGCCGAAGAGGCTGCTCGCGGCGATGGGGCGGAGGCACAGAAGGTGACCGACGCCGACCGCATGGTCATCAGGACCAAGACGCTGCGCCTCGAGGTGGAGAGCACGACCGATACGCTCGAGGATATCCGCGGGCTGATCAAGACGCACGGCGGCACCATCCAGGACCTGCAGGTGGCGACCGACACCGATGAGTGGCTGTACCGCTATGATGAGTACGGGTACGCCACCGGCGACGGCGCCGCGCTGCGCGGCTGGGTCACCGTGAGGGTCCCGGCGGCATCGTTCGAACCGTTCGTCGACGACGTGATCGGTCTTGGTGAGGTCCGCTTCCAGGCCGAGGATTCGGAAGACGTCACCCAGCAGCATGTCGACCTCTCGGCGCGCCTCGCGAACCTGAAGGCCGAGGAGGAGCGCTTGCGCACGTTCTTCGACTCCGCGAAGGATGTCAAGGACATGCTCGCGATCGAGACGGAACTCAATCGCGTGCGCCAGGAGATCGAGAGTCTCGACGCGCAGGTGAAGTACCTGGAGCGACAGGCGGCGATGGCGACCATCACCATCGAGCTCACTGAACCGCGACCGGTCGTCCGGCCGTCCGGCGAGGACTGGGGCTTCCGCGATGCCATCACCAACGGCTTCCGGGCGGCTGCAGGCGTGCTGACGTTCCTGATCGCCGCGCTCATAGGCTCCGCGCCGCTGTGGATCACGGGCGTCATCGCGTTCTTCGTCGTGCGTGCGATCTTGCGGGTCCGGGCGCGCAGACGCCTCCACATGCAGAGCCAGGCGCACCAGGATGTGGCCCAGCCTGTGCCACATCCTCCTGCCGGACAGACGCCATCAGGCGACGAGCCCGGCGCATAAGCCGGATGATGACGCACCGCCCACGCATCCCGCTCTGGGCGGCGGTCGGCATCCCGGCCGCCGCCTACGTGGTCCGCTCGGTCATCCGGGGCTCCTTCACCCCCGACATGCCCGACGACCTCGTCGTTGCGGGCGCCCTGCTCGCGCTACTCGCGATCGCCGCGATCGTGCGCGGAGCCGCGCACCGTGGCAGCGAGCAGTTGCCCGCACAGATGGATGGCACACACGACCACGAACGTCGCCACAGGTAACACGACCAGGTCGGTCGAAACGTCCAGTCCGCCCGAACCGGGCGCCCCGGAGCCTCCGACCACTGTGAGCCAACCGCCGAGCGCCACACCGATAGCGGCGCCCACCCCCCACGTCGCCGACCAGAAGAGCGCCTCCGCCAGGCGGAAGCGCTCTCTGTCACGCCCGAGCAGCATCGTCTAGTCCTTCCGGTACGGCACGCCGCTCGCGGCCGGAGCGACCGCGCGCCCGACGACACCGGCCACCACGATGACGGTCAGCACGTACGGCAGCGCCTGGAACACCTGCGGTGGCACGTTCACCACGCCACGCAGGATCTGCAGCTTGATCTGCAACGCGTCGGCGAAACCGAACAACAGCGATGCGAGATAGGAGCCGACCGGTGTCCATCTGCCGAAGATGTTGGCGGCAAGCGCTATGAAGCCGCGGCCGTTGGTCATGTTCTCAGTGAACGAACCGACCTGCTCGATCGTGAGGTTGGCGCCGGCAAGGCCCGCGAGCGCTCCACTCATCAAGACCGCGACCCAACGCCCTCGCGCAACGTTCACGCCCACAGTATCCACCGCGCGCGGATGCTCGCCGAGCGCCCGCAGCCGCAGCCCCCACCGGGTCTTGAAGACGGCCCACTGAGCGACGATGGCGATGATGATGGCGAGGTAGACGATCGGACTGTGCGTGAACAGGATCGCGTTCACCCACCGCCACACTTCGGCCAACACCCCGCCGCCGGGTGCGTCGAAGGTGAATACGGAGCCGAGCGTCTTGATCTGGTCTGTGGTGCCTGGATGGCCGTACCAGAGCTTCATCAGGAACCCGGTCACACCGAGCGCGAGCAGGTTGATCGCGGTACCCGAGACCGTCTGGTCGGAACGGAGGTTGATGGACGCGAACGCGTGCACCGCGGAGATGGAGACACCCGCGAGGACCGCGGCGATGACGCCGAGCCAGGGCTCCCCGGTCGCGAGCACGACCGCCGTGCCGAAGAACGCTCCGGTCAGCATGATGCCCTCGAGCGCGATGTTCACCACACCCGAGCGCTCGCAGATCGTACCGCCGATGGCGGCCAGCGCGAGCGGCGTGGCGATGCGGATAGCAGCCGCGAACAGGTCGGGAGTGATGATGCTATCCAGCATGGCTGATCGCCTCCTTCTGACGCCGGCGGACGAACCACAAGACGATCTCCTCCGCGGCCACGAAGAAGATGACGAGCGCCTGGATGATCTGGATGATGTCCTGCGGCACTTTGGCCTCGAACTGCATCGTCGTCGCCCCGGCCGAGAGTGCACCGAACAACAACGCCGCGGGGATGACTCCGAGTGGGTGGTTCTTCGCCAGCAGCGCGACAGCGATGCCGGTGAACCCGAATCCGGACGAGAACTGATCGAACAGACGGTGATGCACGCCCATCACCTCTGTGGCCCCTGCGAGACCCGCGAGCACGCCGGAGATGCAGAGCGCCTTCACGGTCGTCCACTGCACCGAGATGCCTGCTGTCTCGGAGGCCCAGCGGTTGAAGCCCACCGCGCGGTTCTCAAAGCCCAGCGTCGTGTACTTCAGGATGAGCCAGATCACGACGGCTGCGATCAAGGCGACCAGTATCCCCATGTGTGCGCGACCGAGGTTCAGGATCGGCACGGCCTCACGGGCGGCCTCCGAGAACAGCGTGGCTATCCTCGGCAGCTGCGCGGCCGGATCGAGGGCCGGGGTCTGCGGGATGTTCCCCGGCTCCTTCATCGGTCCGTTCACCAGGTAGCCGACGAAGTACCTGCCGATGTAGGTGAACATCATCGTGGTGATGACCTCATGGGCGCCGATACGGGCCTTAAGGAGCGCCGGGATGAACGCCCACGCCGCGCCGGCGAGCATGGCCGCCAGCAGCATCAGTGGCACAGAGACCCACCAGGACGCCCCGCCGAGCGCCAGCCCCAGCGCGGTCGCGGCGAGTCCACCCATGAACAGCTGACCCTCCGCGCCGATGTTGAACAGACCGGCCCTGAAGCCGTACGCGACCGCGAGACCGGTGAGGATCAGCGGCGTCGACTTCAGGAGTGTGTCGCCCACGGCCTTTGGAGAGCCGAACGAGCCCTTGAACAGCGCGGCGAACGCCGCAAGCGGGTCGTACCCGGAGGCCCAGATGATGATCGAGCCCACCGCGATCGCCAGGAGCGCCGAGATGACGGGCGTCCCTGTCTTCTGCAGGATGGTCATCCAGCGACGCTGGACCACCGCGTCCTCACGTGGCTCGCTCACTGCAGACCTCCCGTCACCGGAACGACCGCGTCAGCGGCGAGCTTGTCTCCCCCGCCTCCGGTCATGTAGTAGCCGAGGGTCTCCGCGTCAGCCTCCTCGGCACTGAGCTCGCGCACGATCCGCCCCTCATACATCACCAGCACCCGATCGGCGAGAGAGAGGATCTCCTCCAGCTCCAGACTCACGAGCAGGACGGCCCTGCCCTTGGCCCGTTCGGCGAGCACCTCACGGTGCACGAACTCGATCGCGCCGACGTCGAGTCCCCGGGTCGGCTGCGCCGCTATGAGCAGTTCTGGCTCTCGACCGATCTCACGCGCGACCACCAGCTTCTGCTGATTGCCTCCCGAGAGATTCCCGGCGAGCACGCTGGCCGAAGGGGTACGCACATCGTAGTCCGCGATGCGCTTCACGGCCATCTCGGCTATCACCTTGGGCTTCATCACGCCCTTCTTCGCGTACGGCGGGAGTCTATGGTCGCCGAGCACGAGATTCTCCGTGATGTCGAACTGCAGCACGAGGCCCCGACGATGCCGGTCTTCGGGGATATGGGACACCCCGGCCTCGATCGACTTGCGCGGGCCGGCATGCGTGATGTCGATATCCTTGAGGTGGATGGTGCCCGATGTCGGCTTGCGCAGCCCTACGATCGACTCGACCAGCTCGGTCTGACCGTTGCCGCTCACGCCCGCCACCGCGACGACCTCGCCGGCGCACACGGTGAAGCTGACACCGGCCACGGCCTCCAGGCCGCGGTCACCCATGACGTGAAGATCCTGAACGGCCAGCACCGAATCACCGCAGGTCGAAGGGGGCTTCTCCACGCGCAGCACCACGTCACGACCGACCATCATGCGTGCGAGACCCACGTCGTCGGTGTCGGCGGGCTTCGTCTCGCCCACCACACGTCCGGCCCGCATCACGATGATGCGGTCCGAGACGGCCATGACCTCCTCCAGCTTGTGGGTGATGAAGACGACGGACAGTCCCTCGTCCACGAGCGATCTGATCACGGAGAAGAGCTCGCGCACCTCCTGGGGCGTGAGCACGGCCGTGGGCTCATCGAGGATCAGCACACGGGCACCCTGATAGAGGGCCTTCAGGATCTCGACCCGCTGCTGCATGCCCACCGCAAGGTCGGCTATCTTGGCGTCGGGGTCGACCTTCAAGCCATAGCGCTCGGACAGCTCGACCACCCGCTTGCGGGCGAGAGCGAAATCGATGACGCCCATACGCCCTGGCTCACGACCGAGGACTATGTTCTCGGTGACCGTGAGCGGTTCGATCAGCATGAAGTGCTGGTGCACCATGCCGATGCCGAGGTCGATAGCCTGGCGCGGGGACTTGATCTTCACGGGCTTGTCGTCGATGAGGATCTCCCCACCGTCCTCCGACAGCAGGCCGTAGACGACGTTCATGATCGTCGACTTGCCTGCCCCGTTCTCGCCCAGGAGCGCGAGGATCTCACCCTTCTCCAGAGAGAAGGACACCCGGTCGTTGGCGACGACCCCCGGGAACACCTTCGTGACGTCGCGAAGCTCGAGCACGGCCATCAGCGGTCCTCTCCATCACGCCCAACAGGCCCAGGATGCGGGAGGGGCGACCCACCGTGCAGGTCGCCCCTCGAGTTTAGCGCATACATGACGCAGCACGCGCACGTGCTTCGTCACTTTCCCGGACCTACGGAGCCGTCGGGACGGTGACCGCGCCACCGATGATGTCGTCGGTCGCCTTCGCCACAGCATCCTTGATAGCCTGCGGGACCTTGGACTCGAAGTCGTGGAACGGAGCGAGCTCCACGCCACCCTCCTTGAGACCGAAGACCTGGTTCACGCCACCTGCGAACTCGTCGTTGAGCACCGACTCGATGGTGAGGAACACAGCATTGTCGACGCGCTTCATCATCGAGGTCAGCATGACATCGCCGCTACCCGGGACCGTGAGGTACTGGTCAGCGTCGACGCCGATGAACAGGGCGCCCTTCTCCTGGCAGGCCTGGATGGTACCCGTACCACATGCGCCGGCCGCCGCGTAGATCACGTCAGCACCCTGCTCGATGAGGGACAGACCGAGTTCCTTGCCCTTGGCCTGATCGGTGAAGCTACCGGTGTACAGGGAGATGACCTGGACGTCCGGGTTGACCGACTTCGCACCGGCGATGAAGCCAGCCTCGAACTTCTTGATCAGCGGTACATCCATGCCTCCGACGAAGCCGATGACGTTCTTGTCGTTCAGCTTGGAGTCGAAGGTCTCCTTGGTGGCCAGACCGGCGACGACACCAGCGAGGTAGCTACCCTCTTCTTCCTTGAAGTTCAGTCCGGCGACGTTCGGGATCGGCGTCTCGAAGAACTCATCCACGCCACCGAACAGCGTATCCGGATACTGCGGGGCCATCTTGATGACGGTGTCGGTCATCAGGAAGCCGACCGCGAAGATCGGGCTGTAGCCGGCGTTGGCCAGGGAGTCGATGTTGGTCTCGTAGTCCGTGATCTCAGCGGACTCCAGGACCTCGACCTCGACACCCAACTCAGACTCGGCCCGCTTCAGTCCTTCGTACGCAAGGTCATTGAACGACTTGTCGCCCAGACCACCAACGTCCGTCACCATCGCAGCCTTGAGTGCAGGCTCCTCGGCAACGGGCTCCTCCGCCGCGGGCTCTTCCGCGGGCTCTTCCTCGGCCGCACAACCGGGCACGAATGCCACTACGAGCATCAGTGCCAGAAGCAGGGCGAGGATCCTACTCGTCTTCCCGTTCACGCTGCGATCCGCCTCCTATGCAGAAACTGGGTACGCCGGATTCATTTTACCCCGAGGCAACACGAACTACCACGGTTCTTCGCTAGAATCGTGAAGCTGCGTGAAAGAGCAGCGTGTGAGCGGCGCCGAAGGAGTCCGTGAACGAGAAGAACGGGCGCGGGCCTGGATGGTGCTGCCACTACGCCGCCTCTGCGGGACAGACGCGCTGCCTGCCGGAGACGATTCAGCGCTTCCGCGCGCGCGGGTGGGTGGTCAGATACTCCTCGCGGACGTGCGTGCGATCGACATGCGTGTACACCTGTGTGGTGCTGATGTCGGCGTGACCGAGCATCTCCTGGAGCGCGCGCAACTCGGCGCCCCCCTGCAGCATGTGCGTCGCGAACGAGTGGCGCAGTGTGTGCGGGTGGAGGTGCAGCCCGACCTTCGCACCATAGTCACGGACGATGCCGAAGACCGCCTGCCGGGTGAACCGTCCGCCGCGTACGTTCAGGAACACCGCACTCGGGTCCTGCCGCGTGGAGGCCTTCTTCGCGCGCAGGTAGGGACGCCCGTGCCGCAGGTATTCGCTCATCGCCTCGACCGCTTCTCCCGCGATCGGGACCAGCCGCTCCTTGCTCCCCTTGCCCAGCACCCGGATGAATCCGGCCTCCAGGTCAAGATCCTTGAGGTCCAGCCCTGTCAGCTCGCTTACTCGCAAACCACAGCCGTAGAGCGTCTCCAGAACGGCTCGATCGCGGTAGCCCACCGGTCCTTCAGGGAACGGCTGTGAGAGCAGTTGGTTCGCCGCGTCGACGGAGATCACGTCCGGCAGTCTCGCAGGGACCTTCGGGAGCGTGACGTCGATGGTGGGATGGCTCTCGGTGAGCCCCTCGCGCACCAGGTATGCATGGAAGCTCTTGACCGCGGCGATCTTCCGCTCAACGGTGCTCGCGGCCATACCCTTGGACTGGAGAAGCGACATGAACGCGATCACATCGTCGCGAGTGGCATCCAGCGGAGAAACGGAACGTTCGGCCAGATGTGCCGAGTATGCGGTCAGGTCTCCCTTGTATGCGCTGATCGTGTGACTCGACGCGCCCCGCTCGACAGCGAGGTATCCCAGGAAGTCCTCGAGTAGTCTGTTATCCATGGAGGGCACAATACCATACTTTCGGAGTGAACGGCGCAACGGGCAGGATGAACGGCGTATGTAAACCTCAATCATTGGTAGTTACCCGATATTTGGCCGCGCTGAACACGCGATATCGACCGATTCCGTGACCTTTGCGCAACGAGACATGCACTATTCTGCAACTGCGGCGGACAGCGAGTCCAGGACGGCGTGTCAGCCTGCGGCCAGCCAGCCGGCGGCGGCCGCGGCAAGGAAGAACGCGGGGTCGGCGTCAAAGCCCCTCCCCATTGTCCGGACCTCGATACCTCGCGTGTCAGGCACGCTGTCGATCGGCGCATCCACACGCGCATGGCGATCCCACAGTCCAGACGACCCGAACGCCTCGTCCACCGGGAGGGCTAGATCGGCGCGCAGCACGGGGATCGGAATCTCTGCCGCGACGAGGGCGACCACACCGAGTGCGGTGATGGTCTGATGCGACAGCGGCACGTGACGGGGGCGTGGATCCGCGAACGACAACCTCGGGACGGCTATCGGTCTTCCCCCGAGCGCTCCCGCAGCGTTCACCGCCTGGCCCTGCGCCACTCCACTGTGGCCGAACGGGGTCGAGGTGCCCGGAATCCCCGGACCGATGGCCACGATCGCAACGTCGGCCCGTACGACATGCCGGGCCGCGAGCAGTCCCGAGTACAGATTCACCGCTTCAAGCCCACCCCCGAACGCCTGGCCGCAGGTGATCGTCTCGTCGATGAGCCCGGTCTCGAGCATCCGGGGCACCAGTCGCGACAGCGCCATCGGCAGAGCGGATTCGTCTGTCATCACGTAGGCGATGCGAACGCCCGGACGGCGCTCTTTGGCCGCAGCGGCCACGAGCGGCACCTGGCTATGCAGGCCGCAACACACCACCGGGAGGCCGTCGAGCATCCGCGCACCGGCCATCACCTCATGGTGCGGGCTCGCCGGTTCTTCCACGGTGGTCACGTCACGCTGCAGAGGCGTGTATCTGAGCTTCATGATGTGGCCGGGGACGTGATCGTCGAGGACAACGCCCTCACCTGCCCTGGCGACCACGAAGTGTTCACCGCCGGTGCCGAGGCCGAGATCCACGGCAGTCGTGTTGCAGAGCACCCGCTCGCCGATCGAACAGTGACCCGCAAGCGGCGGATACGACACGGCCCGGTGCGGCTCGGAGAGCCCGTCCAGCTGCACGGTGAGGCGCTCCACCGCTGCGGTGGTCTCGTCAATGCCACGGACTGTGCCCCAGACGAGGCGCATCGGCCCTCTACTCCGGATTGCGGGCGATTGCGACGAGCAGGTCCGCCAACCGCTCAAGCTGCAGGACCTCAAGACACTCGTCGGTCGAGTGGACGTTCGTCATGCCGGTCCCGAGCACCAACGTAGGCACTCCGTATCCGGCGAACACGTTGGCATCGCTGCCGCCGCCTGTGGTATATGTCCGCGACGCCACGCCGATCGCGGCGCACGCGCGCTCGACCAGGCGCACCTCGGGTGAGTCAGTGGAAGCGGTGAAGCCGGGATACGCGTGCTCCCATTCCACGGAGACCGTGCCACCAGCCGCGTTGGCCGCGTCGTGCATCGCCGCATCCATATCCACCCTGATGGCTTCGGCATACGCGGTGTCGAGCGAGCGGCACTCGCCGGTGAGCACGCATGACGGCGCAACGACGTTCGTGGCGCTGCCGCCGTTGATTGTTCCTATGTTCGCAGTCGAGTGCGCGTCGATCCTCCCGAGCCGCATCCGGGCAACGGCGTCAGCCGCCATCGTGATGGCGGAAACGCCCTTCTCCGGCTCCACCCCGGCATGCGCAGCTCTGCCGGTGAACGTGGCCGTGAACGTGTGATGGCTGGGCGCACCCACGACGATCCCGCCGACCGGACCGTCCGCATCGAGGACCAGGCACAGTGCGGCGGCGGCATCGGCGGGCGCGAGCGCCTTGGCCCCGAGCAGCCCGTCCTCCTCGGACACCGTGAGGAGCAGCTTCAGCGGACGGTGCTCACCGTCTTGCTCCGCCAGCACACGGACCGCCTCTATGATCGCCGCCAGTCCGACCTTGTCGTCACCGCCGAGCACGGTGTCCCCAGCGCTCCGCACCACACCATCGGCAACCACCGGCTCTACATCTTCACAGGGCTGGACGCAGTCCATGTGCGCCGAGAGCGCGATCACGCCGCCGCCGACAGCACCCGGCAGTTCGGCGATCACGTTCCCGGTGTCAGCCCCGGTCGAGGTTTGCGTGTCATCGATGCGGACGACGCAACCCGCCTCACGGAGCGCACCTGCAACGTACGCCGCCACGCCCGCCTCCCGGCCGGTGGGGCTGGAGATACGTACCAGGTCGAGGAAGGTATCGAGCACCCGGCTCATCAGCGGATCGCCTCCTGCGCGGCCCGACGGGCCACTGCCGCACCGATGAAGTCACGGAACAGGGGTGCCGGACGGGTAGGACGGCTCTTGAACTCGGGATGGCCTTGCATGCCCACGAACCACGGGTGGCCGGGTATTTCGACCATCTCGACGAGCTTGTCATCCGGCGACAGACCCGAGATCAGCAGACCGGCATCGGTCAACTGCTGACGGTATGCGTTGTTCACCTCATAACGATGCCGGTGACGCTCGTACACAACGCTCTCACCGTAGGCCGCGTGGCCCTTCGTGTCCGGGACCACCTTGCAGGGATACGCACCGAGCCGCATCGTGCCACCCAGATCGTGCACATCATGCTGTTCACGCATGAGGTCGATGACCGGGTGCGGGGTGACCGGGTCGAACTCGCCGGAGTTGGCGTCCTCAAGGCCCGCCACGTGACGCGCGTATTCGACGACCGCGACCTGCATGCCGAGACAGATGCCGAGATACGGAACCTCCCGCTCGCGTGCCCATCGCGCCGCGCGCACCTTGCCCTCGATGCCGCGCACACCGAACCCGCCGGGCACCAGTATGCCGTCGAAGTCGGCAAGGCGGTCCTCAACCTCCTCCGGCGACAGGCTCTCGGCATCCAGCCAGTGGATGTTGACCTTGTGGTCATGGAACACACCGGCGTGATCGAGCGCCTCGTTCACTGACAGGTACGCGTCGGGCAGCGCCACATACTTGCCCACAAGAGCGATGTCGACCGTCTTGCTGAGCGAACGCCGATGCTCGACGAAACGCTGCCACTCGGCGATGTCGAGCTCTCCGCAGGTCAGCTCGAGGCGTTCGATGACCATCACGTCGAGCCCCTGATCGTGAAGCGTGACAGGGACCTCGTAGATCGACGGTGCATCCTCACACGAGACCACGGCCTTGGGGTCGACGTCGCAGAACAGAGCGATCTTGCGCCGTATGCCAGCGTCTATCGGCCGATCCGACCGGCAGACGATGAAGTCGGGTTGGATGCCGATGCTCCGGAGCTCCTTGACCGAGTGCTGGGTGGGCTTGGTCTTGAGCTCCGCCGAGGCCGCGATGTACGGCACGAGGCTCACGTGGATGTAGCACACGTTCTCGCGACCCACGTCCTTGCGGAGCTGGCGGATCGCCTCGATGAAGGGCAGTGACTCGATATCGCCGACGGTGCCACCGACCTCGGTGATCACCACGTCGGCCCCGGTCTGCTCGGCAAGGCGCAACACGCGCTCTTTGATCGCGTTGGTGACGTGCGGGATGACCTGCACGGTGCCACCGAGGTAGTCCCCCCGGCGCTCCTTGGTGATGATCGACTGGTAGATCGAGCCGGCTGTCACGCTGCAGTCGCGTGTGAGCGACTCATCGATGAACCGCTCATAGTGGCCGAGGTCGAGGTCGGTCTCGCCGCCATCATCGGTCACGAACACCTCGCCGTGCTGGAACGGGCTCATCGTGCCGGGATCGACATTCAGGTACGGATCGAGTTTCTGGATCGTGACCTTGAGGCCGCGACCCTTGAGCAGTCTGCCGAGCGAAGCGGCCGTGATGCCCTTGCCAAGCCCGGATACGACTCCCCCGGTCACGAAGATGTGCTTTGTCATGCTCGCTGCCCCAGTCCTCTCGCCCGTGAACGTACCAATCCTACCCTACCGCCCCGACAGCACGACGCCATCGCGCATCCTGCCGACCGCACAGCTACCTGCCGTTCTGATCCGGGTCCTTCGGATCCCCGGCGTCCATCTCCTCGCTCGACGCGTCCTTGAGCCTGCCGAGCGTGTCCAGCGCACGCAAAGGCGCGACACGCTCGATGACCGCACTGTACGAGACCCGCTCGGACAGCACGTTGAGCGCCAGAAGCGCCGCGGCTGCCGCAGCCATCCACTCAAGCGGCAACGCGGAAGCGAGCAGGTAGCCCACGATCGCGCCCATGACGTTGCTGCCCGCGTCGCCGAGCATGCCCTCTTCACCGAGGTCGAACCGCCAGACCGCGGCCACCGGACCGAGTAGTACCAGCACCAACAGCACGGCGGCGAGCAACGTATCCACCGGCAACCACGGTGCCACACCCATCTCGGCGAGCGACGATGCATACACGCTGAACGCTCTTGAGGCGTCGATCGCGAACAGCGGTGCGGCTATCACGACGAGCAGGCCGTACACCTTGAGCGCACGGCCGGGCCGCAGGTCCATGAGGTTGATGAAGTTCGCGCTGAGCGAGATCACGAGCGTGGCGAGCAGCCATGTCCCGATCGTCTCCATCCATCCCGACGCGGATGCGGAGCGGCCCTGCGCTATGTGCCAGGCATACACCGCCGAGATCGCGCCGATGCCGAGAGCCTTGAGGCCGCCGGTCGTCAGTCGGCCCGACGCGAGCGCGGAGAGATGACCGCGGAAGCCCTTGTCGTCGCGCGTGCCGAAGAGATCGTCCACCAGTCCGAGGATCACGGATATCCCTACAAGCATCAGAGGGATCCCGTAGAGGGGCAGCGTGAGCGGCCCTTCAAAGAGCGCCACCGTGTACCCCTCGGGAGAAGGGCCGATGAAAGCGCGGACCACGTCGAACGCGGTGCTCGCCACCATAAGGGAGATCACCCAGACCACCCACACGAGTCCGAGGCCGAGGAAGACGGACCTGCCCCGGTAGTTGGTCGAGTCCAACCGGGACCCGCGAAGCGAGGGCGCGAGTGCACGCATCGCGAGTGCGGGAACGAACCAACCCGCCGTCAGACACGCGGCTGCCGCGATCGCGTAGGCGATCGACACGTTCATGCACGCACCTCCGGTTCTCCTGGTGGACTCGACAGCATGAGATGCAAGAGACTCGCCGTGATGTAGAGCATCACGAGTGCGGGGATCACGATGCCTGAGTCTTCGGTGAAGTACCCGACCAGACTTCCCCACAGCGCGGCGCTCATGGCGACACCGAACGCGGGATAAGCGTTCAGCGTCTCCGCAAACACGCCGTGCGGACGCCACCGCATGTATGCGAGGAACCCGAGGATGGCGATCATCAGCACCGACCAGTTGGTGGCCCGCAGTACGCGCCAGTTGGTCTCGGCCTTGCGCACCACGATCCGCCACAGCTCGACGAGGCCGCCGCTGTCGGCACTCTCCCACGCCCGGCCAAGATGCGTTTGCGTGCCGCTGCCGGCAAGGTCGTACAGCGAGAACGCCACGACGAACGCGGCGACTATCGCGATCCCGAGAACGAACCAGCCGGGGGTCATCTTTCGGCCGGTCAGGTAGAGCCACATGATGCCGAACGCGGCCGTGCCCCATGCGATGACCCCGATGTTCGCCCCCAGGAACGGCGCCGCGGTGATCACCACGACAGCGAGACCGGCGAGGGCGGGACCCCAGGACCGCAGATGACGGACCCACCCCGCATCTCGCTTCGCATCCACGAGGAGGGCGATGCCGGCCAGCGCGCCTCCAACCACGATGCTCGCACCCTCGTTACCGATGCCGTAGTAGCGAGCGCCCAGGAGCGGCGAGTAGCTGAACAGGCCCGAGAACGACAGCGGAGCGCCGAAAAGCTGATCGACCAACAGGACCACTGCCGTGCCAAGACCCAGGACCGACAGCGCGATCGCCGAGCCCTGCCAACGCTCGATCAGAGACATCAGGACCCACACCGCCAGCGTCACGCCCATGAACAGCAGCATCACCGCCGATGCCGAGTCCGGATAGGGCACGACGAGGAACATCAGAGTCGCCGACACAGGCATGGCGAGCAGCAACATGATCAGGTGGCGAAACCCTGCGCCTACGCGTGCACCCCAGGAATCGTGGAACCGCCTGATCCGACCGAGAAGCAGCGCACATGCGATGAGAGCGAGCACCGTGACGGCGATATAGCCGGTCTGTACGGCCAGCCTGACCGTGTCCACCCCGACCGCGGTCGCGCCCGCCGCCTGCAACCGCTCCACGCGCGAGTCGAGGTCCTTTCCCGCCTGCGTATGCTCGACCGCATTGCCTCGCACCGACACCGGACGATCGATGCCGAGTACCGCCAGCGTCGATGCCGCCACGTCCAGGTCGGTCATGAGGCCGGCCCGGTGCGTGGAGGGAGAAGAGACCAGCCCGCCCTCGAATCCCGGACCGCTGATGATGGCCGGCCCGAAGCCACTCGGGCCGCTCTGGGGCCGCACCTGCCCGTTGGATACGAGCATCACCACCGCGTCCTCGGGCGCGCCTTCGCGCACGAAGCCGAGAACCGCATCGACGCTCCGTGCGGCCGCGGCGCGGTGGCTCTCCGCCACCTCGGGGGCCGCATCCGGGGCATAGCGGTACGCGCGCTCCCCGTCGCCGGTGTCGATGACCACGAGACCCGGACCGTCGGTGACCGCCATCTGCCGCAGCACCTGCCGGTACGCGGACTCCATGCGTTGTACATCCGTGCGGATGCCGAACGGGGCCTCGACGTCCTCCTCGGTCATGTTGAGCGAGACATCGCCTCGTCTGACCAGACCGTTCGTGTTCATCGCAAGCACCGCTGCGGGACGGCTCCTGATCGGCTCACCGACCACGACGCCGCCGTCGGAGTTGCCCAGCGCTGCGGTGGCGCCGCCAGCATCCTCGACCGACTGACCGAGGGCTCCGGGGATGCCCTCTAACGTCTGGATGTCGTTCGCACGCAGCGTTCTCGGCAGCCCGAGGTACACGATCTCAGCCGACCCGACCTGCGCCCCCATGGATCGACGAAACGCCTCGGCTGCGGTACTCGAACCATACATGGCCGACGCGCCGAACGCCGGAGGCGCCGATGCGTCGAACGCCATCGGCGCACCCGCCGACATCGTGAGTGCGATATGGGCGGGAGTGAGTTCACGCGCGTACCGTGCGCTGCTGCGGATGTTCATGTTGGCGACGGCACCGCTCTCCGCCATCGCACGGGTGTTAGGCATGCCCCCACCCATGATGTCGTCCCATGTGATGTACGGCGCAAGCACGATGATGACCGTGTCGGCAGCCGGTTCGGGCAGTGTGGTCGCACTCGCCGGGACGCCGGTCGCCAGAAGGAGCGCGAGAAGCGCGGTGACAAGCACGCGTCCCGGTCGTCTCATTGCGTCTCCTCGGCGATCGATTCGGGCATGGCGAAGCGTGTGGAAGATCAAGGGGACGTGAGCGAATCGAACCGTAGGTCGACCCGGTTCTGAGTGCCCGTCGCCCAGTATACCGAAACGTGACACCGGTACGGTAACGCCCTGTCGTCGGCTACACTTGGCCGAGATCGAACACCACCGAGGAGGACCGATCGCCCGACCATCGATAGCGCGTTCAACGGCCTTGATGTCCACATCGACGCTCGTCTCGCGCCTAACCGGCTTCGTCCGCACGTGGGCCATGGCGTTCGCGCTCGGCCTCACCGCCATCGCGGACTCATACGATATTGCGAACAACCTCCCCAACATGGTGTTCGAACTGCTCGCCGGCGGTGTGCTCTCAAGCGTGTTCATTCCGCTGTTCATGGAGCGGATGCAGAAGGACGGTGAGGAGGATGCGTGGCGGTTCGCGAGCTACGTCCTCAACATCATCGTGTTGGCGCTCGGCACGGTCGCCCTGGTCGCGACGGTCTGGCCGGGTCCGTTGGTCCGCCTGCAGACGCTCACCATCTCCGCCGAGCAGGCCGAACTCGCGACATGGTTCTTCCGCTTCTTCGCGGTGCAGATCGTCTTCTACGGTGCCCAACTCGTGTTCGCCGGAGTGCTGAACTCCTACCGGAAGTTCCTGGCACCCGCCATCGCGCCGATATTCAACAACATTGTGGTCACGGTCACGCTGCTCGGGTTCTACGTGCCATTCCGCGACAGTGACCCACAGCTTGCGCTCACCGGGCTCGCGGTGGGCACGACGCTTGGTGTGGTGACCATGGCGATCGTGCAGATCCCGAGCATCCTCAAGCTCGGCGGACGGTACACGCCGAGAATCGACTGGCGCCATCCTGCGCTGCGCACTGTCGGGGTGAAGATGGTGCCGACGCTCATATACGTGATCACGAACATGGCCGCCGTGACGTTCCGCAACAACATCGCGCTCGCCACGGGTCCGGGTGGCCAGGCCGCGTTGCGCTACGCATGGCAGTTCTACCAACTGCCGTACGGGATATTCGCCGTCGCGCTGGCCACCGCGATCTTCCCGGAGCTCACCGAGCGCGCGAACGCCTCGGACACGCAAGGCTTCAAGGCCATGTTCGGACGGGGACTGCGCTCCACGATGGTGCTCATCATGCCGCTCGCGGCACTCATGGCGACGCTGGCCACACCGATCATCACGATGTATCAGGCAGGCCGGTTCACGGCATCCGATGTGCCGGTGGTGGCGGATGTCCTGATGTGGTGGGCGCTCGCGCTCGTGTTCTTCGCCGGATACATGTACGTCCTGAAGTCGTTCTACTCACTGCAGGACACGAAGACCCCGATGCTCACGAACATAGGGGCCACCGCGGTGCATGTGGTGCTGTATGTGGTGCTCGCGACGGGCGCTGGCGCATGGCCGGGACTCGGCATCATCGGTATCCCGATCGCCGACGGCATCTTCTATCTCGTGCACAGCGCGATCCTGCTCGTCATCCTGCGCCGCAGACTCGGAGCCTTCGATGGACGGACGCTGCTCACCACGTTCCTGCTCGTCGGTGCCGCCTCTACAGCGGGGGCCACGGTCGCCTGGGTCACCGCCCGACTCGTGGAGCCGGTGCTCGCACTCCCGGGCGGCTTCCTCATCCAACTGGCGATCGCCGGGACCCTCGGCCTGGTCGCCGCATACGGCGCCATGATCGCGCTCCGGGTTCCGGGGCTCGCCGATGTCACCGCGCCGATCATGCGGCGCCTGAAGCGAAGGGGAGGTCGCTCATGAGCGTGATCGCACTCATCCCCGCACACAACGAGTCCGAGCGGATAGCGGCGACGGTCGCGGCGGCACGCGCAGTCCCCGGAATCGACCGCGTGCTGGTCATCGACGACGCCTCGACCGACGGCTCCGCCGACATCGCGCGCGGCGCCGGCGCGGAGGTGTTGGCGCTGAAGACGAACCTCGGCAAGGGCGGTGCGCTGCAGGCGGGGCTTGATTCCGTGGCCGAGGATGCGGACATCGTCCTGCTGCTCGACGGCGACCTCGGTGAGACGGCGGGACAAGCGGGACTGCTGCTCGGACCCGTGGCTGACGGATCGGCCGACATGACGATCGCCACGCTCCCCCGTCCCGCGGGCTCGGGCGGCATCGGACTGGTGAAGGGCCTTGCACGCGCCGGCATCAGGGCGCTCTCGGGCTACGAGCCGGTCGCCCCCCTTTCGGGACAGCGCGCCCTCAATCGGGCCGCGTGGTCCGCCGCCACACCGTTCGCCCGTGGCTACGGCGTGGAGGTCGCGCTCACCGTGAAGGCGGCACGCGACGGCATGCGTATCGCCGAGGTTCCTACCGACATGGCACATGCGGCAACAGGCAAGGACATCGCGGGGTTCACGCACCGCGGCCGGCAGTTCGTGCAAGTGGCCGGCGCCCTCTGGCGGCTCTGGCGGGGCGCCGACCTCTGAGTGCGGCGGGTCCCATTCGCCCTACGGCGTCATCGGCGGATAGAATCCGTCCACGTCCTCACCCGTGCCGTAATAGCCGTCGGCAAGACCGGCGAGTATCGCGATGAACGAGTATCTGCCCTGTGGCATTGCCAGGTGATCGACCGCGGGCAGCCCGTCACCGCTGCACGTGGCGGCGACACCATCCTGCTTGAGGCTCAGCTCGACTCCGACCGCCCGCGCCTCGTTGTCCACAAAGCGCCGCGCGAGCGCACGAGCGACCGGATCACAGGTCCCGTCCTCGCCTCCAACGACAACCACCGCATCGATCGTCACGGTGCCAGGAGCACTCTCCACAGCCATCAACCCGTTCGTCACGAGCAACTCGGTCAGCGGTCGTGCATCCCCCTCGCGCCACTCGGCGGCGAGGACATCCGCCACCTGGTCGACGAGGTCCTCGCCCGGCGAGGCGATCTCCTGGCCCTGTAGCTGCAGGAGTCCGGCGAGCCCCTCCGGCTCCGACTGCTCGAGGCCGAGGGCCGGCGTACCGAGTGTCACCGTGATCGCGGTGCCTCCGGCCTGCTCCACCGCCACGCGGGCAGCCTCGATGGTATCCGCACCATCTGGAGGCGAGATGATCGCGATGTTCATACCGCTGAGCTTCTCGGCCGTGAGAGGTCCGACGACATCGGTCGCGAAGGCCCGGTCACGCTCGAGACCCGCCTCCAGCTCCTCGTTCTTGGCGGAGATCTCATCGAACCGCGTCTGGAGGCCCTGCACCAGCGCCACGCCTTGATCATCAAGCATCCCGCGCTCGGCGACGACGGTCCCAAGAAGGAGCCCGACCGCGAGCGCGAAGAACACCGCTACGAGAGATGCGATGTGATAGCGCAGGTTGTACATGGTGAGAGACCCCCTAGAGTCCGATGAACGTGCGGAGTTGCAGCAGTATCAGGTTGATGAACGATCGTGCCGGAAGCGAGATGACGATCACCACGGACAGGAGCGTGAGCCCGGCGGCCACGAGGACGATCATCTGCATCGGACTCACCGAAGCCCGGTACAGGCGGCTCACGCCCTTCGCGTCGACGAGCCGCGGGCCGACACGCAGTCGCACGAGGAACGTCGACGCCATGCCCTTCCGCCCCTTGTCGAGCTGCTCGAGCAGGTTCCAGTGCGTACCGACGGCCACGATCAGCTCCGCACCCAGCTCGCTCGCAAGCATGAGTGCGAGATCCTCGCTCATGCCCGGGCTGCGCCACTCGGTGCCGATCAGCCCGAGCTCGGCCACGCGCTCGCGTCCCGGACAACGCCCGTCCGGGTAGGCGTGGATGATCAGATCACGCGCCTTGCGCAGGGCGTTGTCACTCACCGAGTCCATGTCGCCGATGATGATGTCGGGTCGGAAGCCGGCATCCATAAGCGCGTCGGCGCCGCCGTCGACACCGATGAGGACCGGCTTGGTCTCGCGGATGTACGGCAAGAGCGTGCGCAGGTCTTCCTTGTAGTCGTAACCGCGCACCACGACGAGCGCATGGCGCCCTTCGAGCGAGGTGCTCAGGTGCGGGACCGCGACCGGTCCTGTCAGCAGCTCGCGCTCCTTGTCGATGAACTCGATCGTGTTGCGGGCGAAGGCGTCGAGCTGCTCGTCCAGCCGACCGGTGGCCTCCTCCATGGTCTTCTCCACGGAGTCGATCGTGAGCCGCGTGCCGCGTGCGATGACCTCGCCGTTTGCGAACACCTCACCCCGCGACACCTCGATGCGGTCCCCCTCTTTGACCTTGTCGAAAATGGCCGCGCCAACGGCGTCGAGAATCTCGACGCCTCCACGAAGCAGCAGGAGCGGGCCGAGATTCGGATACGTGCCGGAGATGGACGGAGCGGCATTGATGACCAGGTCCACGCCTGTCTCGAGCAGCGATTCCGCGCTCAGACGGTCCATGTCCTTGTGATCGATGATCGCTATGTCGCCGTGCTCGAGGCGCTTCACGAGATCCTTCGTTCGGCGGTCGAGCCTGGCGGTGCCGTAGATGTGCATGTGCTACTACCCTCTCACCCGCTACCGGGGATGCCGGGCCAGCAGTTCGCGCGCGTGCGCGATGCCTGCGTCTGAGGCCCCACCCGATAGCATACGCGCCACCTCGGCCACACGGTCCTCACCCGTTACCGGACTGACGTTCGTGACGGACCTGCCGTCCCGCTCGGCCTTGGTGACGACGATGTGCTGGTCGGCCGCTGCCGCCACTTGCGCCAGGTGCGTGATCGCAAGCACCTGGTGCCGGTCGCCCAGCCCCGCAAGACGCGTACCCACGGTCAGCGCCGTGGCTCCACCGATCCCGGCGTCCACCTCGTCGAACACCAGGACCGGTACCGCGTCAGCGTCGCCGAGGACGCCCTTGAGCGCCAGCATCACACGCGACACCTCGCCACCTGACGCGATCCTGGCGAGTGGTCGTGGCTCCTCACCGGCACCGGACGCGAACAGGAACTCCACCCGCTCGGGTCCATCGACGGTCCACGAGTCGAACGGAAGCACAGTGCGGGCCACCGCGAAGGACGCTCCGGACAGCGCCAGGTCGACAGCCGCCTCACGCAACCCATCGACGAACGGACCGATCGCGCCGCCGCGCACTTCGAGCAGCGCCTCTGCCGCGGCGCGCAGAGCCTCGGCGGCCCGCTCCTGTGTGTCACGTGCGCCCGCGAGCCCGGCCTCGCCCGCATCGAGGACAGCCAGCTCCTCGGCAGCCGCGTCGCGCGTCTCCAACACCGCATCGACGGTGCCCCCGTACTTCCGCGCAAGACCCTCGATGAGGTGCAAGCGTGACTCTGTGGCGTCGAGCGCCGCAGGGTCGTGATCGATCGTCTCGGCATACGCGAGGATGGCCGAGCCGAGCTCCTGCAGCTCGATGTCCAGACGCGTCGCGGTCTCGGAGAACACGTCGAACGCATCGTCGAGTCCTCGCGCGGCGCCGAGCGCCTGTAGAGCGCGCGACAGACCGTCGGACGCCCCTCCATCGTCCTTGATCGCCCCCCACGCGGCGTTCGCTGCTTCGGCCAACCGTTCGCCGTGACGAAGTCTCGGCAGCACCGCGGCGAGATCAGCGTCCTCCCCCACGCGGGGGTCGACCGCCTCGATATCGCCGATGACGAACCGGAGACGATCGAGCCGCTGCTCCTTGTCGGCAAGTGCGGCCTCGAGCTCGACAAGCCGGTCGCGGGCGACGCGATAGCCGCCCAGGGCCTCTCGATACGCCTGCAGCGCTTCATGCGCCGGAGCGCCGATGAACCTATCGAGGTACCCCGCATGACGCGAGGGCGAGAGCAGCGCCTGATGCTCGTGCTGGCCGTGGAGGTCGACGGTGGGGCCGAGGAGGTCCGCGAGCATGGTGACCGTCGCCATCTCGCCATCGATGGTGCAGCGGGAACGCCCTTCGGCGCTCAGACGGCGCCGTACGAGCACATCCCTGCCGTCCAGCACGAACCGCCCTTCCACCAGGGCCTCTTCGGCGCCCTGACGCACCATCGTCGAGTCGGCGCGTTCACCAAGGAGGAGCTTCAGGGCCGAGACGAGCACGGTCTTGCCGGCGCCGGTCTCTCCGGAGAGCACCGTGAAGCCCGGCTCCAACTCGAGCCAGACCTCGTCGATCAGCGCCAGGTCGCGCACGTGCAGTTCGGCCAGCATGTCATGCTCCGAGGAACGTGGTGGCCAGCGTGGAGTAGAAGTCGCGTCCATCAAGCTGCATAAGACGGACATCATGGTCGCTCACGGTGATCGTCACGCTGTCGAGCGCGGTGCGACAGGGCACGTGATCGCCGTCGACCGTGACACAAGCGTCCGCGCGCACCATGCTCGGGCACCGCAGCGTCAGGACGTCACCGGGCGCCAGGACCAGCGGGCGGGTCCCGATCGCATGCGGGGCAAGCGGGACCACCACGATCCCGCGCACGCCGGGCGCCACCACCGGACCGCCCGCCGAGAGCGCATAGGCGGTGGATCCGGTTGGCGTCGCAACGACGACACCGTCGCACAGGAAGCGATTCACGACCGTGTCGTTCACGACGACCTCGAGTTCGATCGCTCGCGATACCGCACCTCTGCCCACGAAGATCTCGTTCAGCGCGCGATACCCGCCCGCGACGCGCCCGCCGGCCACGACGGACGCTTCGATGGTCTGGCGACACTCGATGCGCGCCTCGCCGGCCAGCGCTGAGGAGACCGCCTCGAGCAGATCGTCACCGCTGGCCCCTGACATGAAACCGAGCCTGCCGAGGTTGATCCCGAGGATTGGCGCATCGATGTCCGAGAGGATGTGCACCGCCTTGAGGATGGTACCGTCGCCGCCGAGCGCGACAACGAGCTCAGGCTCGCCGATATCGGCTCGGGCGACACCGATGTCGCCCAGGCCACACCGAGCGGCATCCTCGGCGATCATCACCGGCGCGTACCCGGCGCTGCAGAGATACGCTGTGATCTCACCGGCGGCGGCCACTGCGCGAGGATTCATGGGATTGGGAACGAGCAGGACCCGCACGTCAACCTCCCAGTGCGGCATGCGCCGCGTCGACAACCGCCACAACATCCACGGCGACCGGGTCGCCACCGCATGACAGCCACGCCCAGAACTCGATGTTACCCTCCGGACCGGTTATCGGCGAGAAGGTGAGCGCTTTCATCGCCCAGCCTTCCTCCATCGCCGAGCGCACGACGGTTTCGAGGACATCGCGGTGCACGAGTGGATCGCGCACAACACCCTTCTTACCGATTCGGCCTTTACCAGCTTCAAACTGGGGCTTAACGAGAGCCAAGCAGTCCGCCCCGGCACGCATGAGCGGACGCACGGCGGGAAGCACCTTGGCGAGGCCGATGAACGAAACGTCGATCACAGCCAGGTCGTACGGTCCCCCGAGGGTCGCGGGGTCGGCGTTCCGGATGTTCGTGCGTTCGAAGACGTGCACACGCGGATCGGTGCGCAGCCCCCAGGCGAGCTGCCCGTAGCCGACATCGACGGCGGTGACCGCACGAGCGCCACGCTGCAGCAGGCAGTCGGTGAAGCCCCCGGTGGAGGCGCCGATATCGATGGCGTCGACGTCTGCAGGATCCACGCCGAAGGCATCGAGCGCGCCTGCAAGCTTGTGACCCCCCCGTGAGACATAACGCTGTCGCTCGGCGACGGCGATCACACTCTCACCGCGCACCGCGGCGCCGGCCTTGGTGACCACCGCGCCATCGACGGTCACATCGCCGGCCAGGATCGAGCCGCGGGCCTGCTCACGCGACGGGGCCAGGCCCCTCTCAACGAGCTCGACGTCGAGCCTGCGCGCTGTCATGAGCGGGCGCACCCTTCGCGTCGGCAAGATCGGCGAGCCGTGACGCGACTCGCTCACACACCTGTTCGGACGTGAGTCCGATCTCCTCGAGCAGCACCTCGGTCTTGCCGTGGGTCACGAAGCAGTCCGGGACGGCGATACGGAGCACAGGGGTGGTGGCACCGGCATCGGCCAGCGTCTCGAGCACGGCAGCGCCAAAGCCGCCCTCTCCGGTGTTCTCCTCCAGGGTGACGATGAGCGGTGCATCCGCCGCCTCAAGGACCGCGACGCGATCGACCGGCTTCACCCATCGCATGTTGACGACCCCGGCCTCGATGCCCCGGTCCGCAAGCAGTGCTGAAGCGTCCTCGGCGACACCCACCATCCGGCCGACCGCGAGCAGCTGCACGTCACCGCCGGTGCGTCGGCGTTCGGACACACCCGGCATGAGCACCTGCGGCTCGGCGGGCATCGCAACTCCCCTCCCGGAGCCACGCGGATAGCGGATGGCGACAGGACCGTCGGCCGCGATGGCCGTGTGCAGCATGTGCACCAGCTCCGCCTCGTCAGCCGGAGCCATGATCTGGAGCCCGGGAACGGCTCGCAGGTATGTGAGATCGAAAACGCCATGATGCGTGGGGCCATCCTCGCCCACGAGACCTGCACGGTCGAGACAGAAGACCACGTGCAGCCCCTGCAGCACCGCATCCATGATCACCTGGTCGTAAGCGCGCTGGAGGAACGTGGAGTAGATCGCCACCACCGGCACCCGGCCGCCATGCGCGAGTCCGGCCGCCAGACCTACGGCGTGCTGCTCGGCGATGCCGACATCGAAGAAGCGGTCGGGGAACCGCTCGGCGAACCGTGTGAGACCGGTGCCCGCGGGCATCGCCGCGGTGATCGCGACCACCCGCTCATCGCGTTCGGCCTCGGTCACGATCGCTTCGCTGAAGACCTCGGTGTAGCTGAGCGGCTTCGGGCCGCCGCCGTTGGCCTTGCCGGTCTCCACCGAGAACGGCCCGAGCCCGTGGAACTCGTCGGGACGGTCCTCGGCGTGCGTGTAGCCCATGCCCTTGCGCGTGACCGCATGCACGATCACCGGACCGTCCGCGCTCTTCGCCCACGTGATGGCGTTCTGCACCTGTGCCACATCGTGACCGTCGATCGGACCGATGTACTGGATGCCGAGCTCCTCGAAGAGCATCCCCGGCACGATGAGCTGCTTGACCGACTCCTTAGCGGCTTCGCCGGCCGCGACCATCGCCGCGCCCACCTTCGTGCGCGCCAGTGCCGACTCGACATCATCACGCAGCCGGCGGTACCGGCGGTCGAGACGCACACGGGCGAGGTAGCTCGAAAGCGCGCCCACGTTCGGGGCGATGGACATCTCGTTGTCGTTCAGGAGCACGATCAGCGGTATGCCGAGGTGACCCGCGTGATCCAGCGCCTCGAACGCCATGCCGCCGGTGAGCGAGCCGTCGCCGATGACGGCGACGATTGTCTCGTCGGTACCGCGCAAATCACGGGCGGCCGCAAGGCCGAGAGCCACCGAGATCGAATTGCTCGCATGTCCCGCGTCGTGGACGTCACACGGACTCTCGGTGCGCTTGGGAAAGCCGCACACGCCGCCGTACGTGCGGAGCGTGGAGAACGCGTCGTGCCGCCCGGTCACGAGCTTGTGCACGTAGGCCTGGTGGCCAACGTCCCAGACGATCATATCGCGAGGGCAGTCGAGCGCCCGGTGCAGGCCGAGGGTGAGCTCGACCACACCGAGGTTAGGCGCAAGATGGCCGCCGGTCTCGGCCACCGTTTCGATGAGGGTGGCTCGGATCTCAGCGGCAAGCTGCGCGAGCTCGTCGTGGCCAAGGCTCTTGAGAGCCGAGGGCTCTTGGATCGAATCGAGGATCGGTGTATCTGACACTGGTCAGGCACGCTCCCGGTGCTGGGGTCGCTTCGTGACGCCGTGGACGCTCATCGTATCACCCGGTACGCGGTGTGGTATCGCGCACGACACCCGCCTGTGACCGCCCGGTCACTCGGCCGATGCCACGTCCGATGGCTGGTCTTCGTCGTCATACTCTTCGTCGACCTCGCCGGCCGCACCCTCTGAGGCGTCCAGTGCGGGTCCTTCAGGCGGAACACCCTCCGCATCCGGCGCGGCGTCGTATGATCCAGGTGCGTCCACGCCACCGGCCTCATCAGCTCCCGCAGGCCCGCCGGCATCCGCCGTGACCGCCGGACCCTGCGGCGCGCTCATGTCGGTGTGGTCGACGAGCTCCGTGCAGATGTTTGCGAGTCTCACACCCTCTTCGAGCAGATCGAGGCTCTTCTCGAGCGAGGTGTCCTTCTTCCGGACCTCGGCAGCGATCTCCTCGAGCCTGATCCGGGCGGTCTCGAACGTGTACTTCTCATCCGCCATCGCCGGTCAGACCCCTTCCCTGTCGTTCGCGTCACTTCCGGGTTCGGCCGGTTCATCGCCCACCACGAGGTTGTCCACGGCCGCACCGCGGATCTCGGCGATACGGCCGAGCACCCCATTCACGAACTTGGGCGAGTCGTCGCCGCCATATGCCTTGGCGAGCTCGACGGCCTCGTTGATGGCCACCGACGCCGGCATACCATCTTCATAGACGATCTCGTAGACCGCGAGACGCAGGATGTTGCGATCGACGAACGGCATGCGCATCAGCGACCAATGCTGCGAGGTCGCCTCGATCTCGGCGTCGATCGCGTCCTGGTTCGACTCGGTACCGAGGGCGAGCTCACGCGAGTACTGGGACGGCTCACCATCCTCGTCATTGTATGCGCGGGTATCGATGATCGTCCGGACGTCCTGACCGGTGATCTCGCGTTGATACAGCATCTGCAGCGCCTGTCGGCGTGCGCGGGTTCTCTCAAGCATCGTCTAACCGTGCCGCCTCATGGGCGCCATCACTGCTCGGGGAAGACGACGCCGTCGACGAACACGTCGACAGAGGCCACCGTCTGACCGGTATGCGTGAGCAGGGCGTCGGTGACCGCACGCTGCACGTCGGTGGCCACTTCGCGCAACGGACGCCCGTATGTGGCGCTGATGTGGAGCGAAGCGGCGAGCGCTCCGTCTTCTCCGACCTCCACGATGACACCGCGGGCCGGACCCTTCGGCACCAGTCCGGCCAGGCCGGCGCTCGATGCCACGATAGCCGCCACGCCGTCCACCGACTGGGCGGACACCTGCGCGATGGTCTCAAGGACGCCCGGGGCGACCCCGATGCCATCCAATGTGATCTCCTCAGTCATCCTTGCCCTCCTTCGCCGAAGGTGTGCCGGTGGCGAACCGGATCAGTGCATCCTGTGGAACGTGCTGTTCGACGTAGTCAGTATAGACCTCACCGCGCGCGAAATGCGGTTCCTCCACCACGAACTGATGGAACGGGATGGTGGTGGGGATGCCCACGACGATGAACTCGTCGAGCGCGCGCCGCGCGCGGGCCACCGCCTCCTCGCGTGTCTCGCCCCACACGATGAGCTTAGCGAGCAGCGAATCGTAGTGCTGGGGCACGGTATAGCCGCCATAGACGTGGCTGTCGAAGCGCACACCGAACCCGCCCGGCGGGTTGAAGACCTCGACGCGCCCCGGATGCGGGCGGAAGTTATGGAGCGGGTCCTCCGCGTTGATGCGGAACTCGATCGCGTGGCCGCGAAGCACGACGTCGTCCTGCGTCGCGTGCTTCATGCGCTCGCCAGATGCGATGCGGATCTGCTCCTTGATGATGTCGACACCGGTGATCTGCTCGGTGACCGGGTGCTCCACCTGAACGCGCGTGTTCATCTCCATGAAGTAGAAGCTGCCGTCGGTGTCGAGCAGGAACTCGACGGTCCCGGCGTTCACGTAGTCGACGGCACGCACCGCCTTCAGTGCGGCTTCACCCATGGCGGCGCGCAGCTCGGGTGTGAGCGCGGGGCTCGGCGCCTCCTCGATGAGCTTCTGGTGACGCCGCTGCACCGAGCAGTCGCGCTCGTACAGATAGACCGCGTTGCCGTGCGTGTCGGCAAGCACCTGGATCTCGATATGGCGCGGACGGCTCAGGTACCGCTCGAGGTAGACGGCGTCATTACCGAAGGCGGCCGCGGCCTCGGTCTTCGCCGCGGTGAAGTTGTGCACGAGCTCCGTCTCATCGTTGGCCACGCGCATGCCCTTGCCGCCGCCGCCCGCCGACGCCTTGATGAGCACCGGGAAGCCGACCTCCCGCGCGAAGGTAAGCGCCTCATCGGCGGTCTCCACCACGCCGTCGCTTCCCGGCACACAGGGGACACCGGCGGCCATCATCGTGCTCCGGGCCACCGCCTTGTCGCCCATGCGCTCGATCGCGTCTGCCGAGGGGCCCACGAAGACGAGTCCGGAGTCAACACACGCGCGTGCGAAGGCCGCATTCTCGGCAAGGAAGCCGTATCCCGGATGGATCGCGTCAGCGCCCGAGGTGAGGGCGGCCGCGATGATGTTCGGCATGCTGAGGTAGCTCGCCGCCGAGGAGGCAGGCCCGATGCAGATGGCCTGATCGGCCATGCGGGCATGCAACGAGTCGCGGTCCGCCTCGGAGTACACGGCGATCGACCGGATACCCATCTCCTTGCAGGCCCGAACGACCCGGAGCGCGACCTCTCCGCGGTTCGCGACGAGCAGAGTCTGGATCGCGGCCACTATGCGACCGGCTCGTAGTAGAACAACACAGTGCCGTACTCCACGGCCGATGCGTTGGTGACCGCCACCTCGCGGATGACACCGGCCTCTTCGGCGGTAATCTCGTTCATCAGCTTCATGGCCTCGAGGATGCACAGCACCTGGCCCTCGGCCACCGTGTCCCCCACGCTCACGTACGGGGCGGCGCCAGGGGAGCCCGCCGCGTAGAACGTACCGACCATCGGTGCAACGACCGCACGCCACGATGACGGACGACCAGCCGGGGCGCCCTCATCGAGCACCTGCGGGGACTCCGGTGCCGGCGGTGCGGCAGCGGGTGCGGGCTGCGCCTGGGGCGCGTGGGTCTGCGTCGTCACATGCCCCTTGCGCACCTGGATGCGCTGGTCGCCCTCCTCAACGATGATCTCAGTGACATCGGAGCTCTCGATGAGCTTCACGAGCTCGGCGATTTGGTTCACATTCACGGCGTCGTCCTCCCTGGCGCTGTCGATCTCACGTCCGGTCATGAACACGGCGCCCTCGGCACCCTGACGGTGCTTCTCGAGGTACGCGCGCGCCTCGTTCGGGAAGAGCGCATACATGAGCACGTCTTCCTCGTTCTTCGCAAGATCGCCGATCTCGGCGGCGACCTCATCGTAGGTTGTCGTCACGAGCGAACCCGGCCGCACATCAGCGGGAAGCGGCTCGGTATCGCCGAGCACCTTGGCGACGATGTCTGCGTCCATCGGACCCGGCGCCTGGCCGTACAATCCGCGTACGTAGTCCTTCATCTCCTGTGGCACGACCGACCAACGCTTGGCCGTGAGCACGTTGATGACGGCCTGTGTGCCGACGATCTGCGACATCGGCGTCACCAGTGGCGGGTAGCCGACTTCGGCACGCACACGCGGTACCTCGGCGAGCACATCGGGCAGGCGGGACTTCGCGTTCTGCAACTCGAGTTGGCTGATGAAGTTGCTCATCATGCCGCCCGGGACCTGATGGCTGAAGACCTCCATGTGCAGGAGTGATGTGACGCCTCGCTTGAGACCCTTCTCCTGCCGCACGTTCTCCCAGTACTCGGCGATCTCGAAGAGCAGGTCGAGATCGAGGCCGCTGTCGTACTGGCTCTCCTTGAGCGCCGCGACGATCATCTCCACGGCGGGCTGGCTGTTGCCGAAGGCAAGAGCCACAACAGCGGTGTCGATGATGTCGGCACCCGCCTCAGCGGCCTTGAGGTAGTTCATGGGCGCCATGCCACCGATGTAGTGGCAGTGCACGTGGATCGGCAGGCCGACCGCTTCTTTGAGCGCACGGACCATCTTCTCGGTCCGGTACGGCGTGAGCATGCCGGCCATGTCCTTGATGCAGATGGTGTCCGCGCCGAGCTCCTTGAGCTCGAGCGCGTACTGGATGTAGCTGTCGAGCGTGTGGACCGGGCTGACCGTGTAGCTGATGGCCCCTTCGAAGTGCGCACCCGCCTCCTTGATGGCCATGGCCGAGGGTGCGACGTTACGGATGTCATTGAGCGC
>Ga0075012_10000612_pt1 | contig 37481 bp, 33 predicted proteins | sample All_14_2_FD_71474 | JGI IMG/M metagenome (GOLD analysis project Ga0075012, IMG submission 71474) | Freshwater microbial communities in response to fracking from Pennsylvania, USA - Allegheny Zone_MetaG_DW_15 | ecosystem: Environmental > Aquatic > Deep subsurface > Groundwater > Drilled...
GTTATGGTAGAACTCAAAAGGTTCCCATTTTGTGCCTGTTCGATATGCACGAGTATCTGACCAACTGACATTATTGAGCATGCCGAAAAGTAAGAAATATTGCTGATATTCATTGATTTTTATTACCTATGAAATTGGGTGGTGTTAATCTTCATTGTGAGTAAATTATTTATCCACATTTTGAGCATTATTTGTGTTATTTACAAATAGTTCCTATTTTTGAGTCAAAATAATTGGAAGTGATAAATAAGAATATGATTGTTTTAGCGAGAGAATCTAGGGGAATAACACAACTCGAATTATCAGACACAATTGGGATGTCTAGAGCAAATTTGGGGAAAATTGAGAACGGAGACATAGGAGTGAAAGATGATGTTATTGATGCCATAGCACAAGCGACGAATTATCCACGATCATTTTTCTCGCAAGACAATGACATATACCCCGAACACCTCGTATACCGTAAAAGGGATAAGGTTGCTGCCGGGTTGCTGACCCCAATTAATGCAAAGGTGAACATTATGCGATTTCATGTGGAGCAGCTATTGAAGGCACTTAATGTTCCACATCCACAATTACCACTGTTTGAAATATCTGAAAAAAACACACCACAACTTATTGCTCAGAAAGTGAGAAAAGCATGGCAAATAAACATTGCCCTTATACCTAATATGGTTAAACTGTTAGAAGATAACGGTATTGCAGTAGGGTGTTTTGATTTCGGAACGGAAAGAGTAGATAGTCGTTGTATTATGACAGGTTCAAAGCACCCGGTAATTATATTCAACAAAACCTTGTTGGGGGATCGTCAAAGGTTTTCTATAGCGTATCAACTTGGCCATCTGCTCATGCACACGGGCTTTCAAGTTAATTGGGAAAGGGATATCTCTCACGAGGCAAACTTATTTGCAGCGGAGTTTTTAATGCCGGAGAGTGAGATAAGGAAAGACTTTGAGAATGGGATAACGTTGCCGTTACTTGCCCATTTAAAAACCAAATGGAAAGCTTCGATGATCTCATTACTTTATCGGGCTGATGATTTAGGATTTCTTACGCCGAATCAAAAAAGATATCTGATACAACAATTTAACGAACAAAAGCTGCGTAGACGGGAGCCGGTAGAGCTTGATATTGAAGTAGAAAACCCTGCGCTGATACGAAGATGGATTAGTGAGGTCAAGGCTAAGCAAAAGCTTGACACGAATGGCATGGCATCCCTGCTCCATCTTAATACCGATGAGTTCATAGAAATATATGGATAGAATTGCTGCCACTATAGTTCACAACCCATCAAGTAGTAAATTCTAAAACGATATATTATGGTAGGAAATGAAAATGTTACCTCGATCAATGTCAGGCCGTACAACTACAAGGAGCTAACTACCCTCTACGGCGTTAGCCAGCGCACCTTCAAAACTTGGCTTGAACCATTTATGGGAGAGATTGGCGAAAAACGTGGCCGATATTTCACCGTGAAACAAATGGAAGTAATTTTTAAGAAACTTGGGTTTCCTAAAAACATGCAAGAAGTGTAATCTATGGGGATTGTGGTGGATATACTGGCAACAACTGTCCACTTTGACCCAAATAAGGACAATCAGCCTTAGCACCAATAGTAGGTTCAAAGAAATGAACTACGGTGAAAAGTAAGAAAGTCCTAAAAACAGACAGCTTAAATGAGCAGGATGCAAATGAGAAAATTTCTTTAGAAGTGATGCGGAGCATATGGGATGACGAACAAACCCAACACTCCGAACTTCAACTAACACGCATGAGAGAATTCGCATACCTAATAATGCAAGCGGTCGTAAAAATTGTAAAAACTAGAAAATTAAATTCAAGGTCGCATGAAGCAAAAGAGAGCAATATTATACATCCGGGTGAGTACCGACGAGCAAGCTGAAAAGGGTCATAGTCTTCATCATCAGGAAGATCGGCTGAGAAATCATTGTGCAATAAATGGTATTGAAGTCGTTGCGCTATTCAAGGAAGACTATTCTGCAAAGACTTTTGAACGACCTGAATTTAATCGTCTACTTGACTTTCTCAAAAAGAACAAAGAGCAAGTTGATCTATTGCTCTTTTTAAAGTGGGATAGGTTTTCGCGTAATGCGCCGGAAGCATATAACATGATTAACATTCTTCATAAGCACAAGGTAGAACCACAAGCGATAGAACAGCCTCTTGACCTAAGCGTACCAGAGAATAAGATAATGCTTGCAATATATCTTACTACTCCAGAAGTTGAGAATGATCGGCGTTCTTTGAATACAATTGCTGGTATGCGCAGAGCCTTAAAAAATGGACAGTGGGCAAATTTAGCTCCCATAGGTTATGCCAACAAACGAGATGAAAACAATAAGCCAATTGTCCTATTTGACAAAAATGCGCCCTTAGTTAAGGAGGCTTTTGAACTTTTTGCCACTGGTCAATATCCAATTGACATTGTAAGGAAAATGTTCAATGAGAAGGGGCTAAAAATTACGAGAAATGCATTCTGGTCAATGTTAAGAAATCCGTTCTACGTTGGCAAAATTGTAGTCCCTGCCTACAAGGATGAAGAAACTACAATTGTCCAGGGCAAACATGAACCTTTAATTTCAATGGATGTTTTTAATGATGTTCAGGACGTTCTTTTAGGCAGAAAGAAAATTGGAATGCCTGCAAGGCGAACTAAACAGGAACAACTGCCATTACGTGGGTTCCTTACATGTAGGGTTTGCGGAAAAACAATGACAGGTAGTGGGTCAAGCGGAAATGGGGGTAAGTACTTTTACTACCATTGCTTTGACGGCTGTAAGGAAAGGGTAAAAGCTGAAAATGTGAACCAGATATTTTTTAAGGCACTAAAGGACGTTAGTGATAATAAAAAGTTGATCCAAACAGTAAACGCACTTACATCAAATTTGCATAAACGAACAAATGTTGATCAAAAAGCTCAGGCCGAGAAAATCGAGAAGGAAATTCAAACCTACCGTAGCCGCTTAGATAATGCACAAACTTTGATGTTGGATGGCGACTTAGATGCGGCAGAATATCGAAGCATTAAAGCCAAACTTCAGCCTGAACTTGAGAAACTAGTTAGGGCGCAAACAATGGTAAATCAAAAAAATCCAGAAGAGCAGGAAATACAAGAGTTTGGAATGTACTTTTTAATGAATATGGTGGAACTCTTGACTGAAGCGGATTTGGAGCTAAAGAACAAGATTATTGGTTCGATGTTCCCCAAAAAGCTCGTTTTTGAAAATAGCGAACTTCGAACCAACATTGAAGACGGGGTAATGCCTATGCTTATCGCTACTAGCAAGGCTTTCAGCGTAAATAAAAAAGGGGAGCTAGAAAAATCTAGCTCCCCTTCCTGTTTGGTGCCCCAGACGGGAATCGAACCCGTACTCGCCTTTCGGCAAACAGGATTTTAAGTCCTGCGAATAATGGTTTTATATGGTTCCATGTGAATTAATATGTGTTGTTTTTCAGCTTGTTACAAAAAAAATAAAACATACTAAGTCATGTTAAAAGTCAAAATGTTCGACCTATGTTCGACCCAATTTCTTATCTTTGCCTTGATAAATCAACACTATGGCAAGCATTAGGGTAATTCTTCGCGCAAAGAAAAACAAGGACGGCAAACAACCAATCGCCTTACAATTTATTAAAGATCGAAAAAATAATATCGTGCATATCGGGCATGCGATACATGAAACCGATTGGGATGAAGCCAAAGGTCGGGTGAGAAAATCTCATCCTAATTCCCAGAGATTAAATAACCTGATTAAGAAAAAACTGGTAGAGGCCGAGGACAATCTGATTGAGCTTGAAGCAAAGAAAAAAGACACAACCGCCAAAGCGATCAAAAATACAATGAAGCCGAAAAAGGAAGCGACCTTTTTCCCGCAGGCGGAAGAGTATCTGGATAATCTGACGAAAGGTGGTAAGTACAACAGGCTTTCTGCGGAAGAGCCGCGTATCAGGCGCTTTAAGGAGTTTCTGCAAGATGAAGATATCCCGTTCAGCGAGATTACTGTTTCGCTATTGAACAGATATCGTGGGTACTTGAAAAGCACCCGCACGATTGGGGAAAGAACGGTTGTGAACCATCTGGTAGTAATTAGGAGTATTTACAATCAGGCTATCAAAGGGAATCTGGTAGATGCAAGGCATTACCCTTTTGGAAGCAATAAGATACAGATCAAGTTTCCGGACTCCATTAAAATTGGCCTTGTGCCCGAGGAAATAAAAATACTGGAAGAATTGGAGTTGCCGGACGTACGAATGCACCACGCGCGGAATATCTGGCTCTTTGCTTTTTATTTCGCCGGAATGCGTGTGTCAGATGTGTTTCGTTTGAGGTGGTCTGATATCCAGAATGGACGACTTTACTATTCAATGGGCAAAAACAACAAGGGTGGCTCACTGAAAATTCCTGAGAAGGCATTGGCGATTCTTTTATGCTACGAAGTGGAAAAAGACGAAACTGATCTCGTTTTTCCCGAATTGAAGAGTTTTGAAAGCCTCGATGATCTGTACCATGTACAAATGCGGATTAAGACAAAGGTTGCGGCAATCAATAAGGCGTTACAGGATGTGAAGAAAAAGGCAGGACTCACTAAAAGCCTGACGATGCATATTCCCCGGCATTCTTTCGGTAATATCTCCGGCGATAAAATACCTGTGCAGATGCTGCAAAAGCTCTACCGGCATTCGTCTATCACCACGACGATCGGTTATCAGGCAAATTTCATATACAAGGATGCCGATGATGCATTGGAAGCCGTTGTGGGCTGATTTGTCTGCCCGGTATTTTCTGGGCAATTATAATTCTGCGGTGCCAATATAAATTCTGTCACTGTCGTGCTGTCTTATCTATGAGGGGTATTTTTAGCATGCAGAGATAGCTTGCTGCTATTCTGTGACCTTTTTTGTGATTTCGTGCATCATCGCCTGCAAGGAAATCGCAGTAATGCCTCCACTCATGGAGAACTGGTCCATACCGGAGTAGATTACGAATTTCCTGTCTGCTTTAATATCCTCACAAGCGATATGGAAGCCTTTTGATAAAACAGGTGCGGAATTGCGCTTAATCTCGATAGCCCATTTCTCCTGTCCCGAGAACTCCAGGATCAGGTCTATTTCCGCACCAACTGCCGTGCGGTAATAGTAAGGCAATGCACGGCCTTGTAAAACGGATAGTAGATTCTCTATAACAAACCCTTCCCAGCTTCCGCCAACCACAGGGTGGCTTACCAGATCATTGAATGTGGAAATGTTCAGCAGCGCATGGGTCACGCCACTGTCACGCACATACACTTTAGGCGCACGTACCAGACGCTTTCCGGCATTGGAGGCCCATGGCTGCAATCGTCGCACCAGTAACAAATCGACCATCAGATCAAGATAGCGATTGACGGTAACGCTGCTCACTTCGAGATTTCTAGCGAGTTGCGAGGCGTTCAGCACGCACCCCTGATTATGTGCCAGCATCGTCCAGAAACGTTCCAGTGTCTGTGCCGGTATTCGCGGCCCCAACTGCGGGATATCGCGCTCAAGATACGTCCTGATAAAGTTGCGCCGCCAGCCGATACTTTGAGCATCCGTCTTTGCTAATAGACTTTCAGGAAATCCACCCCGCAGCCATAGCTGTACAAGGGCTTCGGCATCATGGGCTGCAAACTCCAGCGCATCGACCCCGAATAGTTCAAGATAGGCAATTCTGCCAGCCAGGGACTCACCCGATTGTTGCAATAATTCCATTGAGGCAGAGCCGAGGAACAGGAATAATCCAGCTTTATTTCCCTTGCGGCGCTCCTTGTCGATAATGCCACGCAACGAGGCAAAGATTTCAGGTGTGCGCTGTACTTCATCCAGTATTATCAGCTTGTCCCTGTTTTCTGTGTGAAATCCGGCAATGTCCTGTGCTTTGATGGCATCAAGAGTATTTTCCAGATCAAGATATATGGCCGGGAGCTGTTCGGACAGGTCCAGAGCTATCGTTGTTTTACCGACCTGTCGCGGCCCCATCAACGCCACTGATGGGTTGTTTTGGATAGCTTCCCGTATCAAACTTTCTAAGCGCCGCCTTATCATGGTTGCAAATTTAACATGAAATATTAAAATAGCAAGGTTAAAGTGCGGACATGCTTATTTATATAGTATTGGAACAACGCCGCACACGCCAATGCCGTTCACTATGACATCTATAAAAATAGTGCAAATCAGATAGAGGTAGCAAGTAGCACAATTAAGTTGTGCGAATCCACACATGCTACTCCGCAAAATGCGTATCTTTAGCTATATAAACGCACAGCAATGGCAACCAATGCAGTAGAAGCCGCACTGAATCGTGCCAGCGAAGAGCAGCGGTTAAGGGCACAGCAGGTCATTGAAGAGGCACGGCAGAACATACGGCTGGTATCTGTCAGGGAGAATATCACCTCAACCGAAGCCGATAGTGCCGCTCGTAACGCACAGGTTATTGAGGAGGCGAAACGGAATATACCATTTGAAACAATGAAGGATGTGGACAGCATCGGGCCACCCCTTGATACACCTTCAGCAACAGGTAACTACAATTCGCGGGTAGTAGAATTGCATCCCAACATACAATCAACCATCGAAAATATAGAGCAGGGCGATGGGAACAATTATCTGCGTGAAAATGCTATGGACCGCGCAATGAACAGGCAGGCAGAAGAAATCACCCGCACACCGCAGCAGGGATTGGAGCGATAACCTTCCATCCGGCATAAGATAAAAACTTTTCCGACATAAAAAACGGGAAAAGTACGGTTGTCTGCAAACGGGTTGTTCGTTACTTTTCGCCGCTAAAAAAAACGGCGGCATGGGATTTGAACTCGACAAGGAAATTTATTCGTTCAATGGCAATGAGCCATTTACCATCGGTAATGCCTGCGAGGGAGTACAAATATTCGGGGGTATTGGTTCCGGTAAGACCAGCGGAAGCGGGGAAGCGCTCGCCCGCTCATTTTTAAGCGCTGGCTTTGGCGGGCTTGTTCTATGTGCCAAAAAAGATGTATTGGACGATTGGAAGCGCTATGCAAAAGATACAGGCAGAGCCAATAATCTGATGGTGTTCAATGCCTCCGGGGATTTCGTGTTCCCATTCCTGCAATATGAGATTGAACGGGCAGGGGAGGGGGCAGGCTATACGGACAACCTGGTACGTCTGTTCACTACGGTATATGAGGCCATTGACAGAAGTGTGAGCGGCGAGGGCGGCGATCCATATTGGACGCGCGCCATGCAGCAACTGCTGCGCAACACGATAGATCTCTGTATGCTCGCCAGAGGTACGGTATCTGTACCGCTTATCCGTGATGTAATACTGTCAGCCCCTACGAGTATAGAACAGATTGATACCGATCAATGGAAAAACAAAAGTCTTTGCTGGAAACTGTTGCTGGAAGGGTATGCCAAAGACCTGGGCAAGTGGGCAAAACATGATTTTGACAGCACGGCTTCGTTCTGGCTGGAAGAATACCCTGGCCTGGCCGAGCGGACTCGCAGCAGCATACTTTCCACGCTCACAACGATGATGGATATCTTTCTGCGCAGGCCTTTCCGCAGGCTGTTTTCGGAGCCGCCGGATAATCGCCGCCGGATTGCATACCCGGAACTGAGCCATCGTGGCGTGATTATAGTGTTGAACCTCCCGGTAAAGGAATTTGGAGATGCCGGCAGAGCTGCGCAGGTCGTCTATAAATACCTGTGGCAGCAGGCAGTGGAGCGCAGGTCCGTCACTGACGAAACCATACCGGTATTCCTTTGGGTGGATGAGGCGCAGAACTTCGTTACGGAATACGACATGCAGTTCCAGGCTACCGCCCGGAGTACCCGTGCATGCACCGTGTACCTGACACAGAACTTGCCCAACTATTATGCAGAAATGGGTGGTGGGTCACAGAGCAAATACAAAGTGGATTCACTGATCGGTAACTTACAAACCAAAATATGGCATGCGAACAGTGATCCGATGACAAATGAAAATGCGGCTGAAACGATTGGGCGAAGCTGGCATGTACGCCAGACATCCGGCGAAAGTTTTGGAGCTGACTATTTCAATGTAAGTGCAGGAAAGAATGAGAGTTTTGATTATGATGTCCCTCCGCAGGCATTTACCAGATTACGGAAAGGAGGAAAGCTCAATAACCGTATAGTGGATGCCATAGTTTTTCAGAATGGGAGGCTATGGAAGAACAACAAAACCCATTTGTTTACAGAGTTCAAACAATATGACCGATGAAGTTAACGCCAAGACCGATATCCGCTGCTGACCAGATAGACCAGTCCCGCGACATAACCGGCTTCAATAAATGGGCGCAATCATCCAGAGCAGTTGGGTTTGTGATGTTTATTCTGGGCTGGTTCACGATTCCCGCCGAAGTATTGCTGCGCAAAGATTTTGGACAGCGATGGTTCACTGTCGTTAATTTTTATGCGGGGCTGCTCCTGATGTTGATTTTTGCCGTATCACAATATGTGATAGCCCTGATATGGGGAGGCGTACAGGGGCTTTTCTCCCTGTTCGCCCGTGCAATTAACCCCTTCTTTGCGGAACAGAAATCCTCGTTGATAAGCCTGATAATGACAAAAAGCATGGGTTTCTTTTTGCTCGCCTACATCCTGATGGGTTCTTACCACCTGTTCAGAATCTGGCTGCGCAACCGTACCAATACCGCTTTACACTCCTTTGACGATGGCTCCTCGCGGCTGGAATTTGCAGCGGATTATTGTATGCGGGGGATGAACTGGCTGGCGGCCCCGGTGGTGCGCATATACATGCGGTTGGTGCCTGCGTCGCACCGTCAGGCAGCGCCTAAGCTCATTATGGATCGTGCCGCATTTACAAATACTGTAGTGGAACCAGTCTTTCTTCTGTTTCTCGCTTATTGGCTTCCTGGTATTGCCAGTATCTGGTTGTTTTTGTCAGCAATTGCAATGGCTATCCATGCCAATTGGAAGGAAACGGCGCGCCAGAATAAAGTACTCGATTTCAGGGACAGTATTATTGAAGCAAAGGCAATGATGTACTTGAAAGAGAAGGCGGAAGTAAAGGGCTCACCTGACAATACACCACGATATGCTGCGGAAACTGCCGGAAAAATAATGCCGGTAGTACCGCAATATCCTGATTTGCTGGTGATAATTGAAGCGTTGAACAGAGACGGAAGCCACTTGGCAAAATAATATGCGCAGCTGGGCATCTGTCTATAACGTTAGAATTGCCGGGACCTGAAGTAACTTCAGGTCCCGGTCATTTTTTGAGTCCCTTACTTTTTTTTAGGTGGAGCAGGTCTCGGCTTGGAAGTAGGTTTGTTGTCTGTCTCTTTTACTGTCGTTTTAGGATGTTTTTCAGCATACTCTTTGCTGACATACTGCCCATCCCCGGCATCTCTGTAACGAACTTGTTTTGCCATGATTTAATGGTTTTATAATAAAGACGAAAGTTGGACGTGGATGGTTGGAAATAGTTCGGAAATTAACAATTAGTTGTAAACAGCCGGAAGTGATAACGCACTCTTCATGAGGGTGCGTTTTGGTAGCGTTCAAAGTGCATTTTCTATTAAAATTGTCTTTACAAACACCTCGTCCTCATCTCCGGCATTGCCAATATTGGCTTGTATGTATCGCACTCTGTAAGCAAGCAGATGGTCATACAGTATTGAAAGGTTCCTGCCTTGTATGCTGATGCATTTTGTCGTGGTCCGTATCTCAACGCCTTTATCGGCATTATACCCAATTTCAATGAGGTAGGCATAAGGAATGGCTTTCCGGCTGCCGTCTGAAAACCGGAGGTCAAGGCAGGTGGGGATACCGGTTCTGTCTGTCGCAAAATACGGGCTGGAGATGTCAGTGTCCGGCCCTGCTGGCACATCATTGCTAACGGGCCTGTTCCTGCTCTGTTCTAACCGTTGGCGAAAGTCCATCATTTCTGTATTTTGATTTGAAGTGATCGTAAGCTTCTGTTGCACGCTCCTGCCATTTCCTGAACCATGTAGCGCGTGCACGTTCCTCTTGCTGCTGCTGGCGTTGCTCCATCAGTTCGGTTGCTGATGTACGTTGGGAGGATTGCCCTACGACTTGTCGCAGTTGCTCTTTATCATCTGTATAGATGGACACTGCTTCCTTGCCCCGCGATACCGATACATAAAACTGCTCTAATGAAGCGGCACGAAAAGTCGCGGAGCTCTGGGAGATGATTACTTTATCCGCTGTCTTGCCCTGTGATGCATGGGAGGTGGACACATAGCCATGCCGGATATGACCGAAATCTGCCGGAAGAGTCGCTCCGTTGGAAAGCCGCAGGCTACCGTCGTCGTTGACCTCCGTTATACTGAAAGAAGACCCGTTGAAAAGATGCCTGCCTTCGGCACTCCTGCCATTGGCTGTGATGCTGATTTTATCACCTGAGGCCAAAGGAATAACTCCCGGTTCAAACACACTGAATTTTCGTGCATGGGCAAAGGGAACAAGAAAAGGAGAACCCTCGCGGCCCTGTACAAGCACCCCTTCCGATCCAACATCCGTAACAGTAAGGCGGCTTCCTGCTCTGATGCCTTTGGAATTTTGGTGGAAGGTAAGTACATCTCCCTGCCTATAGCTGAGTGCGGTTTGTTTTTCTGCCTCAGTGAGCTGACGGTTGGAAAGTGTCTGATATGCATGGTCCTCCTGATTCAGCAGGCCGTGCATTTTCAGGGCGTGTCGTATTTGTCGTGTAACCAGCGCGCCTTCAGCATGGGTGGGAGCAATGACCAATACCTGTTTTGAATTGCCCGATGTACTGCCATGAGCAGAGCGGTAATAATCTGTGGCTATCGCCTGAATACGGTCAGCGGTATCGGTCAGTTCGTGAATCGCTCCGATGCGGTCGAGTTGACGGAAGCCGCGCTCCGCTTTCCCGTCTGAAAGCCATTGGACAGCTTCTTTATAGTCAGCATTTTTCTGACGCAATATTTTGCTGACCGTAACAGGGCGGATACCGGTTTCCTGCTGAATAATGCGCAGTGCATCGCCCCGTTCCACACTGCTATGCTGTCGGGTGTCGCCGGACAGGATTACCCTTGCGCTTTGGGCATTTGCTATGGATAATATGTTGTTCATATCCCGATTGGACAACATGCCTGCCTCATCTATCCAGATGACCTGATTTTTTAAGGCTACATGTCGGGAACTGTCCTGTATCAAGCGTGCCACGGTATCTGCGTTCTCAAACCCCTCACTTCTCTGAACGCCGCGACTGGCTTCGCTCGATGGTGCAAAGGAAAATATCTGCTTCCCACTGGCAAGAATACCCTGTTTCACTTCCTGCATAAGGGTGGTTTTACCCGTTCCGGCTTTTCCAGTAATCAGGGTTATCCCATCGGTGGAAGAGAGGGCATGCCGTACTGCTGCCCTTTGTTGGTCATTGAGCATTGGATTCTGTGGCTCATAGTGCTCATGGACAGGGCGGAATTTATTTCGTGCCTGATGGCAGTACGCAATCAGTTGTTTTTCTTCTTTCAGTGCCGCACGGGTGGTGATGAAGGTCCGCAGGTGCTCACTGGCGGCTAATATGGTTGCGTCCTGGTCGAATGTCTGCCGGATCTGTTGTGGTGTTGCCCTGCCTATGGCAGATTTGATGGCTGTCGCCAACGCTTCCTTGTCGCTGATGACAGACTTGCGCTCTAAATGATGCCGCAGTGAGTATTGTATCGCTTCTTTTGCGGACTGGCTGCCTTCCCTCATGACTACAGGGCTGCGCAGATGGTGTAGGGCAGGGGACTCATCCGGGGTAAGACGTGAGCGCCACTCCTGCTCCTGTTTTATCGCGGCGATCTGCAATCGTTTGGCTTCACGCGTCCGTGCGCCGACCTGTGATTTTTGCTGCTCGTCCGTAATGCCATGCTCGCGGGTATAATCTTCGATTTCCTGTGTCCGGCGTGAGAATTTATCTATGGTTTCTTTGTGGATGCCCACCAGCTCAAAACCGTTCTTTGTTTGTCGGATGCCATACCCTGCCTGTTGCAGGTAATGTGCCAGTGAGGAATGAAAAACAGCTTCGTAATAAGGTGCATCCTGTTTGATTTGTCGGAACTGGCCTGCTTTCCATTTCTTTTCCCTGTCGTCATAGGTCGCGTTAAACACAAAGCAGTGGCTGTGCAGGTGAGGGTCTGCAACACCGTCGATGGGGCGTGTGGTGAAGTGGGTGAAAGCGCCGTAGGCTACATTTCCTGTGAGTCTGTTTTCGTTCTTACCCCGTGCACGTACACGCGCTTGCATCCCGGCCTCGATTTCTGACATGGCAGCATGCACAGCCTGCTGAAAAGCATCGAGGATGAGCCGCTTACCGGTATCATCTCCTAATGCATAGGCAATGCTGACGGATTTGCTGGCATTGAAGGTGAAATCATAGCCGACAGTCCGGTCTGTATCGTTTCGTCCTGTCAGTGTTTTGTGGGTGAGGGGATGAATATTATCGCACAGGCGGGCAAAGTCCTGTTTATTGATATCGCCCTTCAGTCCGAGCATGCTGGCTGCTTTTCCTCCCCAGCGGCCTATACGCTGCTCCTCTCCTGTGTAATAATGTAGCTGCGCAGATTGGCCTTCCTTGTAATACTGTTCACAGTAGTATTTCTTCGCGCCACTGGCAGATTTGCTCATGGTTATTCGCAGCATAAAACGCCTGTTTTCTGCATATTACGCTGTGTTTTTTGTATAGAAAATTATTGAATTGATATGGTGCGACATGGTGCCATTTGTGTGTGTGATGAATGCTGTTTTTCGTGCATTCACTTAGACAGAACGACTGGCACCAGAAACTACTGCTGCTGAAAACGGGACTGTTGTACGGGGGAATGATAGGGGCATTCGTGTGCTGATGTGTGCTGTCAGCTTTGCCATTATCTTATTTTCCGGATTGTATAATCCGGCGGTCGTCACTCATGCTACCTTTGCATGGCAAATGTTAGCGAAGCCTTACCTATAGCTTGTTGATACCCCCCGGAGGAACACCTATGTTCATGGGTGTTCCTCCGGGGACTAATTATTAGGTTTACCTCTCCCCGTAAGATCATGGAGTTCGCAAGATTTTTTATTTCTCTCTTTCCTTTTTTTTCGGATAGTTGCGTAATTTGCATAAAAGCACAGAATGAAAATTTCCGACATAGAAAAAACGAAGAGTATTGGCGTGCTGCACTTGAGTGAGCAAGACGCTGATAGCGTGGAGACAGCATCCATAATCGGTGTTTCTCACACCGAGTCGGTGCAGGCTGGTTTTGGAGCTTGTACTATTCGGGGTTGCAGTTGCAAGGGATGGAGAGGGAGGCCAGAAGATCATTGGACATGGTGCATAGATTGCGGTCACACGTTTGGTGAACACGGAGGACCAAGATATTAGGCATGAATTCAGTGCGCACTAAGGGTGCGTTTCTCAGCGCTAAAGCAGTTAAGATAGAAAGTTGTATTTGATATTACCTGTATAGCTAATTGGCTTGGTAATCCTTGAGTCAACTCACTTGAACGCTGGTTGATATGGGGTGATGTTTGGCAAGTTCCTGAAAAAGTGTCGATGCGCTACCTTGGATATCGAATCCAATCTTATGTGCATCACTCGCATGCGGCCCATGATAGGTGATGCGTTCTATGCCAAATATTGGTCCATATATGTTGTATATCCTCTCTTTTGCTTCTTCTTGCGACATGCCCTGAGGGTACCGTAAATCGATACTAAACTTGGAGGATACTTGATTGTGTTCAGATGTGTTAGCGGGATAGTATCCAAGCAAGGGCGTGTAATCTCCGAATCCTTGCTGTATGCTCGTGCAAAAATATTTTTGCAGCGCTAGGACTTGGCTTGAAGTGGCATGATATTGCCTTGCAATTTTGGTGGTTTCCTCCTGTTCGTGCGTACGTGCTTTTTGGCCGTCTTCTCCACCTAGGCGTACCGCCATCATTCGCTCAACTTTGGCTTCTAAATTGAGAGTTTCCGCTATGATTCGTTCATTGAGAATGTTGAGCGTTTGCTCATTCCCCGGCGTAAGACGAAGGATGGGGCAACCACTGCATAAATCTCCATATAGGGTGGACTCTGGGTTTATCGCCACTGGCTTTGTTGGATTATAGTTGCGAGCCAATGTGCTGTAGTCTGGTAATGTTTGCTGCGGAAATAAATGTGACAACACATGATAGATTGGCCGCATGGACCGCCGAATGTCGCTATCTGATGCCGTGATAGTCATTGAGCCATCTGGCATAAGGCGCACTGCTGCGGGTGTAGAGCCATCCATTGTGACTGCCTGTAGTGTAAGGAGGCTTTGCAGTCTCTCTGCAACAGCTTTGCGCATAGCAATTGACGGAATGGCAGTGACTTGAGTCATAACATTCTCCTGAACTATCTAGTGGATTGCTGCTATTTGAGTAATTATAGCACTTCCATTGATAGTAAGTGTGAAGGTTTTGTGACGTTTTATTTGACGATAAAATGTCGGATGCACCAAAAAACGATGTTGCGAAGAATATCCCTGTCCCTGTGAGAACAAAAGCGTGAAAGCTGTCGGAGTACGGCAGCTTTTTTCGCGTCTCTGCTGCTGTTTAATCTCTCCACCTGACCTGTGTGGTCTGTCTTTATTGTCAATGCACTCATCTATTCCAGCCTGTTTGTTCCCTCCTTTGCATGAGAAGCTGAAGCCACTTTCGCGCCGATAAACCTGCCAACACGGTTTCCGTTACACAGACCCTCCGTGTTTCGGTTGACCGGTACGGCTTGCGCCCACGCCTGTGATGGCTTCGGAACGCTCTCATAAGGACGGCAACCAAGCCGCCTTTCAGAGGAGAATGACATGAATACTAATAATACACCCACCCGATCCGGCGCACCCACCCATATTGCTTATCAGGTCCGCGAACACAGCCAACAAAGCTACTGGACCCGCATCGGCGCAGCTTGGGCACACAGGGACGGCAAAGGGTTCAGCCTACAGGTTGACGGCATACCTCTTGATGGTCGCATCACCCTCCGTGAGGCATCGGAGCGTCAGTAACCATAATCGGGCGGGACCAGCTCCCGCCCAACCTTCCCGGATTGTAAGGAGATAGCTGTGAACCGCAAAGAAGCCCACCTGCAAAAACAGTTGCGCGACATTATCAAAAACAACCCTGACTCGTTGCAGGCAGCAGTTGCCACGGAAGCATTAGAATGTGGCTATGATATCACTGACTTCTTCGCAGACTTGCTACAGCACGGTTGCCAGAGTGGTATGATTGGAAGCCTCATTTATTATTGCGATACGCATAAATTCTATGACACTCACTATGCTGAAATTGAGCATCTGCGCTACGAACTTGAAACCGCCATTGGGGTTCCTCTTCAGCCTCAAGGCGACCTTAAAAACTGGTATGCGTGGGTGGCTTTTGAGGAAACTGCCCGCAGCATGGCCGATGAGTTAGGCCTTTAATACCTTGTCGTTTAGCACTGTGTCATATCTCTTGGATGCAGCGCTTTTTGCTTTGAGTTCGCAATTGTCAGGGCAGAACCGGGTTACTTCCACGCGTGAGCCAAACACGAGTTATGTGAAGTTTTTTTTGGAACAGACGTCTTCCCTTATGGAGTCATAAGGCATGAGCTTTGCCACATAGTCTTTATTCGCTATTATTTTCCGGGACACTTTGATTTTTCATCTAACAGTTTATTTCGTTGGATTTCGAGTGATTCAACATACGGCGTAATTTTTTCTTTTATGCGGTTTTCGGAAATAGCATCGGCACAACTAACTGCCCCGGATACTCCCGCTATAACTCCCGCCGATTTCACAAAGTCTTGCCAATACTCTTGTCCTGTTAATGGGTTAAGGGTATATTTATTAACCGGTCTTTCGCCCCTAAGCAAATGAAAGCCGTCGATAGCTGCAAGAAGAACCGTTCCTGCCACAGCGCCAATGCCCACACCTTTTATTGTGTTGGAGAGAACCGGCGTTTTAGTAAGATCTGGACGATGCATTGGTGTCAACGGTGAGGTATCACCATTAGTAGATGTATCTATTTCAGTTTTCATTGCAAGAGCCTCTACGCACATTAACTCCCAACTATTTTACTCGTTGGACAAGAAATATAAAGTTACCGTTTTGTGACGGTGAGAGTTGCGATTTGTTTTTTATATTCCAACTAACTATCTTTGAAACAAATCAATAAGCTATGGCACAATCACAAGAACTTCATGATTATGAGGTTACATACACGGATAAAACAAAGAAAAGTTTAACTACGGACCAGCATCATAATAATTTTGCCAAACTCCAAGACTGGATCAAACATCATAAACTTGAATCCACAGCAATTGGCTTGGGTATTGGAAAAATTGTGGAAGAGGTTCGTCACATCAAAACCTGGCGTAAACCATTGTAAACTTGCCGGTAATGGGAAGTGACAAGATTCAAGGCCATGAACGTTATAAGGACATGACATGCGCTTACTGTAGCCGTCAGATTTTGGCAGAACTTATCGAAGTCAGAATTGGCTACGCAATTTATAAATGTCCATCGTGTGGTCGGGAAACCAGAAAAAAATCTATCGGTGGATTTGTAATTGATGCAGTTGCACTTTTAAACCCATTTCGCATAAACCCTTTTTCTAGGGATAGCGATAGCTAGTATCCTTTGGCATTTAACCGTTCCGGCACTCTCTTTTTGCGGGAGTGCGAAGGGTGAATGCAATAGGTCTTTTGCCCATAGAAAGTAAAGGCCGTCGCTGTGCCATTTTCATTGAGAGTACTCATGGTTATGCTTCCTTTCTGGTTTGGGTTTGCTCTACCCGTATTGTGATCCATGCTTGTATATCTGGTTCCAGCCATCCCGCCGATTTAGCACCAAGTGATATTGTGGATGGAAAAGTGTACTCGCTCTTCATTTTATAGATCGTGATTCTGATAGCCCGGTAATAGCTTTTACTTCCGGCAACCTGATGACCTTATACACCTCAAATTTCTTATCAATGCCCGGTGTTCTCGAAATATCTTACAGTTATTACCGTCTGAGACGGTATAGCGCTGTGCCAAAAACTCGTATATTGCATTTCCTATAAAAATATACGAACTAATGAAAACTGGCAGGTATGTATCAACTCTTTTGTTGATGTCGAGTGCGCTTTTGGGAAAAGCCCAGGTCAGCCACAATAATATTCCGGATACAGTCATTAGTTTGAATGATATCGTTGTATCTGCAAATAAAGCTGAAGAAAATCACCGGCTGGTAAGTCAGCAGATAGCAAAGCTTGATTATCACCAGATATCAGATGCACAGGCCCAGACAACAGCCGACCTGCTATCCAATGCCGGGGGATTATTTGTGCAGCGGAGTCAGATGGGAGGCGGCAGCCCGGTGTTACGGGGATTCGAGGCCAATAAGGTACTGTTGGTAGTTGACGGTATCAGGATGAATAACCTGATATATCGCGGAGGGCATCTTCAGAATGTCATCACGATAGATAATGCCTCGCTTGATCGTGTGGAAATCCTGTATGGCCCTTCATCAACCATGTATGGAAGTGACGCTTTAGGTGGCGTCATTCACTTTTTTACCCGTAATCCCACATTTGCAAAAGAGGTAGGGCGCAAGGCAATCACAGCCAATGCTTTTACCCGCTATGGCAGTGTAAATAACGAAGGCACAGCGCATGCCGATTTTAGCATTGGCGGTAAAAGGGTGGCTTCACTTACGTCACTTACAGTGTCTTCATTCGGAGACCTGAAAAGTGGCAGGCAGCAAAACCCATTTTATGATAGCATTTATGGTGAAAGACCATTTTATGTAACCTGGATCAACGGCGTGGATAGCATCGTAGCTAATGATGACAAATACAAACAGGTGTCAAGTGGTTACAGGCAATATGACTTCATGCAAAAGCTTGCTTTCCGTCAGAATGATAAGGTCATGCACCTGTTGAATTTGCAGTACTCAACGTCCACCGACATTCCAAGATATGATCGCCTTACAGATGTTTCCGGTGCGGGTGTACTTAAATCAGCACAATGGTATTATGGACCGCAGAAAAGATTGCTTACAGCTTATACCGTTGAGAAAAAGGACAGTAATGCATTTTTTCAGAACAAGCGTGTTATCCTGAGTTATCAGGATGTGGAGGAAAGCAGGCACACCCGTAGTTATCAGAGCAAAAACCTTGACCATAGGGTAGAGCATGTGGGTGTGGCAGGCGTAAATATTGATTACACACGCAGGGTGCATTCGCACACTATAAGAGCAGGTATAGAGCAGCAGACCAACACCTTACAGTCAACTGCTTGCAGGGAGAATATTGAAACCGGGGCAAACGCCAGCATTGATACACGCTATCCTGATGGTGACAACAGAATGCTCAACAATGCCGTTTATGGTTCTCATACATGGCAGATAACTGACAAGCTCACGCTTACCGATGGGCTCAGATTGGGGTATGTTTCTCTATATGCTTCTTTCGTTGATACTTCATTCTTTTCTTTTCCATTTACTGCGGTTCGCCAGAATAACTTTGTGTACTCCGGCAGTGTGGGCATCATTAAAATGTTTCGCCCTGATTTGAAGGTAGCTCTGCTGGGGGCAACTGGTTATCGTGTGCCAAACATAGATGATCTGGCTAAAGTCTTTGAGTCGGTACCGGGCTCCCTTATTGTGCCAAGCAACAACTTACAGCCGGAAAAAACCATTTCAACCGAGCTAAGTGCATCAAAAGTTTTTGGTAGCACGGCGCTATGGGATGCCGGTGTATATTATACTGTTCTCAGTGATGCTATTGTAACCTCTGCCTATAGGTTTAATGGTCAGGATACGATAATGTACAACGGGGTTGCCAGCCGTGTACTTGCCAATCAGAATCAGAATAGCGCATTTATTTACGGTGCTTCTACTTCATTTAAGGTAAAGGCGGGCAAATGGCTTGCCGTCATGGGCGGTATGAATTACACTTACGGTCGTATCAGAACAGATTCCGTATTTTATCCGTTAGATCATATACCACCATTACAGGCGCGGTTACAGGTGTCATATAATCGGAACAAGATGGGAACGGACTTTTTTGTAAATGGTAACGGAGCGAAGAATTTAAGGGACTACTATCAGAATGGTGAAGACAATGAGCGATACGCTACACCTGATGGTATGCCAGCATGGATTACTCTGAATGTGCGGGCAAGATATGCCTTGCACAAAAACATACTGCTACAGGTAGGCGTTGATAATATTCTGGATACCCAATACCGCATATTTGCCAGTGGTATCAATGCTCCGGGCAGGAACGTTTTTGCCTCCGTCAGTTTTCGGTACTAACTGCTTACTGCATGCTCATCTAAATCGTTTTTAGATTAGAATATCATTAAGATATTTATGCCTCATTCGGATTTAAGGCAATAAATCATATATTTACTCATATTCCCTGTTCTCTTTATCAAGCACTTTAAAATCCGTTTCTATGATACGTCACCTGTTTTTCCTGCTCCTTTCCTGCATGGTACATGCTGCTATTGCGCAGGAAGCTGTTCTCCTTGATTTGAAAACCTATGGAGGAGACGGCAGTGATGGTGTGGGTAAACATGTTTTGCGTACAGATGACGGTGGTTTTTTGCTAAGCTTTGGCACGCAATCTACATTAGGGTCGGGCAGCATTGCAACTTTATGCACAGGAGGGGGCGCACGCTCTGTTTACCTCAAATATAATGCATCGGCTTCTTCGTTGCTCTGGTCAAAATGTAGTGCAGTCGGTGGAGGCGCGTATATGTTTCCGCGATCAGATGGAAGTTTTTATTTTGGGCAACAGCTATCAATTCCTGGAGGGAGTACCGTTAGAGTACGAAGCGAAGATGCAGATGAGAATCTGTTATGGAGCAGGCAATATGGCAGTGGCGCATCTCCATTTTTAAGAGGCATGATTGCCTGTGAGGATGGTGGCTACATCATTGTATGTGAAGTGTTTTATACGGACACTGATGTAGTAAGCCATTACGGTAGCTGGAGCAATGCTGATATATGGGCCATGAAGGTGGACGCTGATGGCTACAAAGTGTGGAGCAAGGTAATAGGAGGCACAGGTGATGAGATTGTTTTCAGCATTTCGTCTGCTCCGGGCGATGGCTGTTATATTTTGGGTACTACACAGTCCAATGACTACGATTGCACGGGCAATCATGGCGGCATAGATGCCTATGTGGTGCGTCTGGATAAGGACGGTAATATTCTATGGCATCGCGATTTGGGAGGGAGTGAACTGGATGGCGGCTTGTTTGGCATGGTGGTACTTAACGAGGGTGGAGGACCACTGATTACGGCAGTTACTGAATCTTCTGATGGAGATGTGCACCATCACATAGGTGGGCAGGATTATTGGGTCATAAACATGGATAGCAATGGCAACATCATCTGGGAAAACTGCTATGGCTCCACTACCATAGAATATCCCACTGCCATCTGCCGCGCTACCGATGGCAGTGTATGGGTGATAGGTACCTCATTTGGTATGGCAGGGCAGGTACATGCACATTATGGTGGTAGCGATGCGTGGGTGGCGCATGCCGATGCCAATGGCAACTTTATCAATGGTAAGGTTCTGGGTGGTACGGGTTCTGATGGAGGAACCATGATCTATCCCCTGGATGGAGGTAGCGTGTTGGCCGGGGGGGGCTTTCGAGCGGCTAACGGCTCTTTTTCAGAGCATTTTTACTTTGGAGGTGGCGACATTTTTCTGGCAAAGCTAGCACCGTGGAGCATTGGTGTTCCTGATGTATCGCAGGCTAATATAGGACTGTGGCCGAACCCAGCCACCGGATCTGTACAGATAAGTGCGGAACAATCGGGTGTAGTATCTGTTACAGACATTGCCGGCAGACAGATGTATGCCGATGCCATAGCGCGGGGCATACCATTGAAGATGGATGTAAGCACATGGCCAGCCGGTATGTATGTAGTGCAGCATACCCTGCCAGACGGCAGCAGAAGGTTAAACAGACTGATCGTACAATAAAATCTCCACACACATAAACACACATTTTCTATGAAAAGACTATTGGGGATACTCTGTATCCTTTGCAGTATGCCAATTTGCTGCCAGGCTCAGGCTTATATTGACTCCGCAATGCGTTTCAAAATGTCTGCCATGAGCTATCAGGAGGCAATGCAGGCAAAATCGCAACTTCTGAATGATGCCGCACCTTCGGATACGGGCGAAGGGAGTACCGTAGGCGCATTTCTGAAAAGAGCAGTTGTAAGGCAGGCATATACCGACCCCTACACCGCCACTGGTGGCGATCTTTTCTCCAGTGCCCATACTGCCTACCTTACCTCAATGACCACTAATAATTATTGCCTGAGTAGTGCGGGTGGTAACTGGAAATGTCTCGGACCATTTAAAAGGAATAGTAATACGCACCATGATAATCAAGGACGTGTGGACGCCGTTTGGATTGACCCTAATGACAGCCTTATCATATTAGCCGGGACATACGGTGGGTTATGGAAAACTACCAATGGTGGGCAGAGCTGGCATAATATTTCTGACAACCATTCTACAGGGTATGGTAGCAGCGACCATATTCCTGGTACTATGGGCGTTATAGAACTGGCGGTAAATCCAATAGATAATAATGTCATATACATATTTATGGCTAGTTGGTCTGGTATTGGTACCGGTGCAGCATATACTACTGATGGTGGCGCTACCTGGCGTTCAGATCCGGATTTTAATACACTCATAGGCTACAATGTTTTTGATGCAGCGCGTGCTACGCCGGTAAAGATGGGCTACATGCCCGGCACGCAGATACTGTTTGCCAGTATGGGGCAGAAGGTTATTATTAAGCCCTCTCCCGCCGCATCATGGTATGACGTGTCTCCTGCACTTGACCCTGATACTCATATCACTGATATGGAGTTTACATGGGGTACGCCGCAAAGTGCAGTTTTCAGCACGAGTGCTTATAACGGTACCGCAAAGATCTTTTCCTGCGACTCTACTGGTTATAGCTGGACTACTAATGATATTTCTATGCCGGTTGTTACAGATAGCTTGTTGAAAATTGAGGACATATCCCTTACTGCCGCTGATAGTATCTATATGCTGCTGGATGTAAAGGGTAAGAAGCAACATCTTGCTAAAGCTTTTCCATTATTATCAAATGCCGAGATATTAGATACAGATATTACGGGTGGGGCTACAGATAAACGATTCGAGTCTTTGGTTGTATCACCTAATAATACGAGTGTTATTTATTTCACTTCTACGAGCGGGACTCAGAATGTATTTATGACAAAGAATCGGGGTGTAAGTTTGGCCAACATAATGGGCAATACGCATCCTGATGGTCGTTACATTACATTATACAATTCTGCTGCTGCTGGTGACACACTCGGCGATGTACTGTTTTGCGGCACCGATGGCGGCGTGGTGAAAAAAAGGTATTTGTCTGACCATATGGAGAGTATTACAGGGGATAGTCTGTGTATTACCAACTTTTTTGGATTAGGAAATACAGATGCAGATGATGCAATTATTGCTGCAGGTGCAGTTGATAACGGGGTAATAGCTTATAATGCTAAAAGGTCTATTGATTCACGATGGGCACAAAGAAAAGTAGGAGATGGTGGGCTTACAAGGTTTCTGCGCAATGGCTCACTTGAGGCATATTCTCAAAACCTGTTTCCTGATTTACTAAAAATTGTTTTTTCTCCTACAACTGAGGCAGCGTACGAGATTCTTCGCCCAAGTGATTCCTGTTCTCCTTTATGGTGGGCCGGGTGCAATGCACATGATCGTCAGTGGCATGTGGACCCAAGTAATAATGTATATGTTGGTTATTCCCGGGTTTGGAAGCAGGATTTTGGTACATCTACATGGTCCCCGGCTTTTAGCAATGTCTTCCCCCTATCCAATGATAATAAGTATATAGTTCGGGATATATATGTGGATGACAATAACCCAAGCTTTGCCTACATAGCCTATAAGGGGAAAACAAGGAACGATACAATACTGACAGACAAATTTAATCCATTTGGTAAGCTATTTGTTTCTGATAATGCGAACTCAACCACTCCTGGTGCCCCCCCAGAATGGAGAAGCATTACCCCCAGTGCTGTAGGCTGGATGGGTATTGCCGATATAGAGGTAGACCCCGATAACCCGCTACGCATGTGGGTGGGCCTTGAAGGTACACATGAAGTAACGGTACCACGCGATTCTGCCTCAGGAAGAGTACTGTATACTGTAGATTCAGGAGCACATTGGATAGATGTTTCTACAGGGTTGCCGCCATTGCCGGTAAATAGAATAAAATTCAGGCACGGGAGTAAGGGAGAGGTCTATTGCGCTACGGCCCTCGGTACCTATAAATGCGACTTTGCGGCCTTCGACAATGCAGCTACATGGCATACAGATGGCAATAACTATCGCAACAGAAGCGTAAAATGGGAGTGTTTCAATGAGGGGATGCCCATATGCGATGTTACCGATATGGAGTTTAACTATTGTGGCAACAAGCTGCGTATCTGTACCCGTGGCCGTGGTATATGGGAAACAGAGCTGCAAAGCCCAATGGACATTGTGGAAGACGGTATAGAGATAAATACCAACACTACATGGGAGCAGGACAGATACCTGCCTGGTGGTATCACCGTAAAGCCTGGAAAGACACTTACCATAAAGAAGTGTACTGTTCACATGCCCCGTAATGGTGCCATACGGGTGGAGCCGGGAGCTAAGCTGGTAGTGGATAGCGCTACTATTACCAACAATTGTGACGGCAGCTTCTGGTACGGTATAGAGGCTATAGGCAACCCCTCTCTTTCCCAGACAGGAACCAATCAGGGCTGGGTGGTTATCAGGAATCAGAGCGTCATTGAGCATGCCCGTTTTGGTGTCACTAACTGTGACCACTGGAATGACCCTATGGGTACTACGGGTGGCGTTATACAGGTCATATACAGTAGCTTTCTCAATAATCACAACTCGGTGACAATGATGCCCTATCACGCACCGGGGGCGTTAACTCCTCCTAATCTGTCCTATTTCAGAGGAGTGAATTTCATGAATGATGCAACTTACCGGGGATTTCCCACGGGTTACTATATGAAATACCACGTTGATCTGAAGGAAGTGGATGGGATACAGTTCTCAGGCTGTCAGTTCATCAACCGGGATTGGCGCAGATTGGGCATTGGCGATGGTGTTGGTATCAATGCACTGAATGCCAGCTTTAAGGTAGAGCCACGCTGCGCTGCGTTGGATGGCGTTGGTGGGTGCCTCGACTTGCGGCGCTCCTATTTCTGTGGGCTGGACGATGGCATTGCCATAAAAGATGCTATTGGGTTGGGTGCCTCTGTAAGTATAGATCAGGCCGACTTTGATTCGGTCTCGGTAGGTGTTTTTGTTTCGGCACAAAACAATGTTTCTGTTACCCGCAGTAAATTTATTGTAGGGCGTGGCAACGTCATTGATTCGGCTATTGCCACCATGAACTCCTGCGGGAACGTTGGGGTGGCCATGTTAAATACTCCTACCTTTAAGTTAGAAGGTAATACCTTCCTTGGCAGGATAAACCCAACCTCTATATCTTATTCTTCATGGTATAATTACGGCGCTGTAATTGCTAATACGGGCGCAATTGTAAAGAAAATTTACAGGAATAAATTCGATAGCCTTACGGAGGGTGTACGGTCAATAGGAAATAACAGGTCTTCTGGCAGTGCGCCCCCACCTCTTGGGCCGGGTGGCCTGCAGATATTGTGCAACGATTTTACGGCCAACGGAACAGACATTGTTGTAGTAAAGCACGGTAGCGCATCGCCACAGGGTATAGGTCCTGAAATAGGCTGGTCTGGCAAGCCTGCAAAAAACACATTTACGGCCTCTGTCACCAATATCACAAACGCGGGCTTGTCTTTCACCTATCATTATGACAATGCCTCGCCATCTACCGATATGCCTGTAAATGTCTCGCCGTCAGTCTTCCGCATCGGGAGTTCAAACGGGTCTTCCTGTGCCTCAACAATTCCCACCGGCTCCACCAGTGGAGGCGGGACATTTATGACCACAGCCCTGAACAACAGTGTTCTCTCTACACATAAAACAGCCTTTTTCGCCAGCCGTCAGCAACGGGATAGTCTTGTGGGTGCGTTTAATGGCCTGCTTGATCTTGGCAGTACAGAAGAACTGGAGTATTTCATTGATACGGTCACAAGTGCGAACACCCTTTATGATGCGCTCATTTCCATCTCCCCATACCTGTCACCGGATGCCCTTTTGTATGGGGTGTCTTCACCCTTGCTCAGTTACGATGAAATGGACTCGGTGCTGACACGGAACCCGGAAGTTTTGCGTTATAACGGCATATTAGAGTTTATTCTGGATTACTTCCGGCAGGAGCAGGATAATAACCCACAGCTCCCTGACTATGTTTCGCATATTGATAGTGTTGCCAACACAGCAGCAAGTGAGCGATCTGTTTTTGAGGCTGAGATATTCACCCGGAGATCTGAAGTAGAAGACCATCATTCCGCTATTATGTTTGCTTTGAAGTCTCCTCTCGACACCAATGTAAGTGTAACAGATACAACGGGTGAGGGTATATGCACCGATAGCGCCAGTATTTATTTCTCGCTTGATAGCAACACTTACTATTACGGCCTTGATAGCCTTGAAGCCTGGTTGCACTTAGGCGACACCGTAAACTCTATATATGACAGAATTGGCTACAATGTATTCCGAAATCAGTTTAGTCAGGCTGATGTAATATTCAACACCATCATTCGTTCTGCGTTACCTAAAGAACATCAACCTGCGTATGATTCTTACAAAGACTTCTGGAATGTTCTGGTTGATGTGCATAATGAGGGTGGAAGTATCTACAATCTGAAAGAAGCGGATATTGAGGCGCTTGATACATTTACCGATTTTCAGTTCAGTTACAATCGTAGCAAACAGATACTATGGAACCTATCTACGCATATCAGAGATTATATCAGGGAAACTCCCTCCACGCCGGCAATGACTACGGCAACACTCGTTTGGACACCGTACAAATTCTTATGTGTATTGTCACTGGGTGAAAGTGCCCGGTCAGCTTTGATAAAGTCAGATATAGCAGATCGGTTCACTTCAAAAAGAGTTGGGAAAAAACCTGGCTCATTTGTAACGGCATATCCTAATCCTTCGACGGGAGTGGTAACATTTGAGTATCATCTGCCGGACTATCCGAAGGGTGCCGCCAGCTCATGGCTCACGGTAACCAGCATTTTAGGCGAAAAGGTTATGGAGTGGCAGGTAAATGATCGTAAAGGTGCCATCAGGTGGAACTCGGAGAAGCTGGCCTCTGGTATGTATGTATATCAGTTGCGTGACGATGCGGGTAATGTAGTTTCAGGGAAACTGGTATTTACAAAATAGTAGCATCTGAGATTATATTGCGTTCAGGCTGCATCTGAAAAGATGCAGCCTGAACAGTTTTATGACCACAGCTATGACTATCTCTTTCTGGTCATCGACTTCAGCTAATGCCCATTAGCGCGTATCTTCATAAGGTTTGTCACTATAATCAGGCACCCTGGTTCCGGGCTTCCTTTTCCGGGCTATATGGGGTGACAGGCAGTATATTTTCTCACCATAATGCAGTACCTGTGTGCTTGTGGGAATATCAATCGTCATCATCACTCCGTCACATGCTGCGTTAATTGCACGGGATTGGTTCGTGATACAATCCATTGCTGCACCTCCGCCTCGCGCCATCCTACAGATTTTGCCCCCAGCCGAACCGTTGCCGGGAATCTTCCTTCACTCATCATTTTATAAATTGTACTCCGGGATAGTCCGGTAGTGGACTTCACTTCTGGCAGCCGGATAATTCTATGCATGTTGCCTCCTTCTGTAAATGGCACAGGTAGTAATCAGGTACAGGGGACAAAAAGGAATTGGATTTTCCGGTATCGGTAGTATAGTTCGGGATAGCGTATCTGCACTATTCCTTTATAATGGCATTTCCGGGATGAGGGTATTGTTGTGGGTACGTTGATTTTTTGCTAACCGGGAAAATTGTTGATAGATAAATGCTTGCCGGATTTGTTGGGTGGTGCCCCCGGCCTCCACACCACATTCCGGCACGTTCCGGCATCATCCATCAACAATCTGAAAATGCACAGAAATATGCTTCCGCTTTTCTCTGTACGTCTTCCATAATCCACCCGTTTCCGAAAATTATGCGGGTACGTTTGTGGGTACGATGTTGAAAGGAATATTGCCGTGCTGTTGACCGATAAAGTCATTCGTAATGCCTTGCCTAAACCCAGACCATATAAGTTGTCCGATGGAGACGGGCTGCATCTGCTGGTGCAACCCTGCGGCTCTAAGCTCTGGCGGTTGAGATATCGCTTTCTTGGGAAAGAGAAAATGCTGGCGATCGGGAAATATCCTGAGATCCCGCTCATTGAGGCGCGGGATTGCCGTTATGAAGCGAGAAAGCTGCTGCGTGCCAATAAAGACCCTGTTCAATGTAAGCGGGAAGCTAAACGTGCGGCTTTGTTGGATGACGGCAATACGTTTCGCACATTGGCACGGGATTGGTTTGATACCAACAAAAAGCAATGGACACCTGAACACGCGGAACGGGTCTGGCGGCGGTTGGAGATCCATGCCATGCATGACCTTGGGAACCGGCCCGTTACACATATCAGAACGCCGGACCTCGTGCCGCTGATACGCAGGGTTGAAAAGAAGAAAAAACCTGAAACGGCTTCACGCCTTATCCGTAGTCTGCATGCGATATTCAGGTATGCCGTGCATTGCGGCATACTGGAACATAATCCCGCTGCCGACCTGAAGGGGATTATCGTCGCGCCACCTGTAACCCATTTTGCCGCCATTCACCCAAAAGAGTTGCCGGAGCTGCTTGGTAAGCTGGAAGCGGTTAGCACGTCCTCTCTGAACAGGATGGCGGTAAAACTGCTGCTGCATGTGTTCCTGCGTCCGGGGGAACTGAGATATGGCCGGTGGGTAGAAATTGACTGGCAGCAGAAGCAATGGACGATTCCTGCAGAACGCATGAAGAAACGTCGTCCGCATGTAGTGCCGTTATCCGAAGCGGCACTTGTTTTGCTGCGGGAATTGCAGGGGATCAGTGGTTACAGTCAATATCTGTTCCCCTCACAGCAGCGCCGCCGTCATCCGGTCATGAGCGAAAATACGATTAACAAGGTGCTGGTGAATATGGGATACAAAAACAGACAGGTGGGGCATGGATTTCGTGCCATTGCTTCAACGGTACTGAATGAAAGCGGAAAGTTCCGGCCTGACGTTATTGAGGCACAGCTGGCGCATGTGGAGGAAAATGAAAGCCGGAAGCCGTACAACCGTGCGGAGTATATGGAAGAGCGCACCGTGATGATGCAGTGGTGGAGTGAATATCTTGAAGTCGCTTCTTCCGGCAATATCAGTGGCTTAGATACCGTCGCATCCGCATAATGCGTTATTTGCGTTCTATGCGTACTACCCCGATTTCCCGGAGGTATTTGAGGCATTTGGTGACGGTATCATAATGCACATCCAGCTTCTTTGCCAATCGGCGGGCGCAGATACAGGTTTTACCGTTCCCGTCTATACCGCAGAGTACATGGAGAAACAGGCGCAGTGTAAGGAATGGGTAACGACACTGCCTGCATATCGTTTCTGTCACATGCAGCAGGCTTTGGGGTTCAATCTCAATGATATTGTCCGGCTGCCAGTGATGCTCTTTCGGTGTGTCATGTTGGTTCTGTTGCATCCCGGAATAACCCTCATAAGTTGTTTTGTTGTGCGGGTATGCATCTTTTGGGTGTGCCTGTGAAGTAGGTGAAACTGATACCGGACAATTGTGCGGTGCTTTCTGCGATAGGTGTGTCAGGCGTTCCTGCGCCGGAGTAGCGCCGGTTGCGACGCTCCGTTCTGCTTTCGGGGAATGATGGAGCCGTACCAAAGCCGTTTGAAACCGCTTTGGTTTTGAAACGGCAGGCGGAGAGTGGCGGCTGCCACACACCGCCTGAGGCTGTTCTGCTCCCTTCGCACAGGCCCCGTGCAGCGGCGGCTTCGGACGCTTCGCTACATAGTCGCCCCGTTATCCGCTGTGCGGAGTAACGTCGCGTTATTCCGCTTCGCTCTGCTCAGTCCCCGCATGCACTCCCGCACGGCAAGAGCGGCTTAATCCTTCGCCGCACTTGCCCGGTTTTCCCTGCACATCAGCGCCTCGCTGTTAGTGGGAGTATTTCTCTCTTATGTTCATTTGGCCTTTGCCGCAGCAAAGGTATGTCCGACCGTTCCTCGCTGGCAAGGTCGTCACTTCATTCCGCTGTCGCTGCATTCCGTTTGCAGGTTTTGAAAAAACAATCTCCACCTTCCGCTGCGGCAGTGCTTCGCAAAATTACCTCCGCTCCGAGGTAGTATTCTTTTTCCGGAAACCTTGCCCGCTTCGTCCGTTCGCACTTTCTGCGGCTTATCAAAGGCAAATGAATTTTTACGCCGAATCAGGCTTTTTCATAACCAATAAAACGTAAGCAATGACGAACACGAAGCACTTATCCCGCCTGATGAAACTGTCATGGGATATTCAGCGCAACAGGCGCTGCACAAGGGCAAAAGCCCTTTCCGCAGCATGGGCAATTTTCAGCAATGAAGATATAACGGTTTTCTACCTCGTTACCAGGCTTAACCGCCGCAAGCCGGTAAAGCCGCAGGTATTGAATCAGGTAGCACTATTTCCCAACCTCTAAAACGAAAGGTAATGAGATACTTTAATGATTGTAAGACGATAGAGGAGGTAAAAGCCCAATACAAGAAACTGGCAAAGGAACATCACCCTGACTGCGGAGGCGATACGGCTACCATGCAGGCAATTAATATGGAATATGCATTTGCCTGTGCCCGGATATTGAATGGAGAAAACCTTACAGCCGAAGAGGTCAACGAAGAGTTGCGGTTGTCGGAAGAATACAGAAAGGTAATTGAGCAGATTATCAACCTTGCGGGCATTGTCATTGAGTTGGTCGGCAACTGGATTTGGGTCACGGGTAATACATTCCCCGTCCGGAAGGAGCTGAAAACCGCAGGGCTGTTTTTCGCTTCAAAGAAGGTGGCCTGGTATTACCGGGCGCAGGAGCACAAGACCCGTAGCAGTGGTAAAACCCTCGATGAAATACGCAGCAAGTACGGTAGCGAAAAACTGGACAGCGGAAACGGACGAAGGGCTATTGGTTAAGCAGGAAGCGGACAAGGCGGGCAGTGCGGACAGCGTTGCCCGCTTGCCGCTGCCCGCGCTGCTTTTCTTTGCTCCGGCGGCAAGAAAAGCAGCAAAAGAAAACGCCTGCCCGTACGGCATTCAGCGGAGGCAGCCAACTATGTTTTTATAAGATCTTTATCTTCAAGAAGTGGTGCTTTCTCCAGTTGAGTTGTTATGACATCAGGCAGGAATGGGCGGCTTCGACCAAGCTCAATGCAGGTGCCCGTGAATATCGCCTCTGTATATACTTTGTTATTCATGACGATAGTCTGGTGAAGGTGAAATTTGGGCAGCCCGGACTTGTCCTTTAGCAGCCTGCAGGTGACCGAAAATCTATCTCCTTTCTTAAGGGAACGTAAAAACTTAATGGAGTACCCTGAAAGTACCAGGTTTATGCCTTTTTGGGCCATTTCCTCTATATCAAACCCTATAGTCTCTTTAATGAATTTATGGCGGCAGTCTTCCATGTAAAAAGGGTAGTAAAGACCATCCATGATCTGCTGAACATCAATATGTTCATCTTTTGTTACATACTCCTGTGTGTATTGCTCCATAAATTTAACTCTTATTAGATGAGGTTGATTGTGGTTGTAATCCATAATGCTCGGTCAGCCACTGATTACAATTTTGTATGCAGTCCACCTGATTAACCCTGTTCTTTTCCGGGTCCCTGTGTGTTAGCTTGAAATTAAAGTTTGCATTGTTTTCATAAGCCTTTTCTTCCCAGAAACTGTATCCGGTTAGTGTCCACCCTGTTTTTGTGACAGATTGCACACTTAATGGGGTAAACATCGCAAACAAACCTGCATACTGTCTGGGGTTGGATGAGCATGCCATGAAAATCCGGGCATCACTTTTATCGGTAAAGAATAGTTTCAGGTCAATATATTCTTTGGAATGCAGCTTGTATAGCCGCGTCATTAAATCTGAATACCTTCTGATTAAATCGTACTTTTTTTCGTTCTCCTCTTTTGTGTAATTTACTGTGAACGTGCTTACATTCTGATCTTTATCCCATATTGCCAGCTCTACTTTGGGAGTTTCATTGGGCAGAGGCATTGATCTCATAGTTTCATAGCAAACTACCCAACTCTCCAGATAGCTCAGATACAGGGTTGCTTCTTCAACGCCAACACCTATGCCGTAGATTGGTGTAGATACAGTAACGATAAGGCTGGGACGTTGATTTTTGAATTTACTTGGTGTAATAAACTCATTCACCCACTCAAGGTGGTCTTTAAAGTCCTTGAATTGATGTGATGATGCCTGAGCAGTCAAAGATGCGAATTCATACGTCTGAGAAACCAAAACCTCACTTTTTAAACTGAGCAGGAAAAGAAATAAACCCGATGCAAAGACTACATAATTCAGATAGTCCGCCATATGGGCCAGATAGTCCCGCCAGTTTTGAGCGCCATACCACCGCCGTGTCAGAACTCCGACAACAATTATTCCCGTCAAATGCAATAGAACGATGACTGACAGCGTGTACTTGTAGTGAATCCTTCGGCTTTCTGCTAATGTTGTACTCTTGGTTAGAAAGAGTGTTTCAACGAGTTTCTTAAACATGGCATAGTGTGTTTCAATAACGCACTCAGACGTAATTCTCTAAATGCATATTGGGGTGACTTTAAAAATACTAACCATTTTCGGAATTTCTATTTGTTTTAGGTGAATAAAGTTTAACTGATACTGTGTTTATGTTGTTTTTAGAATATTTTTTGCCTGATTGTAATGTCACTTCTGCCGTACCAAGGTTCGGTTTATCGCTGCATTCCTTTTCTGTATGCTTCTGTTTAGCTATAGCCCTTCCATTGTTAGTCATGGAGGGATTATGTCAAATGTGTCGAACCTGCTTTATCGTGAATTATCCGCCTTGTTGCCAGAGCTGTCGCAGCTTGTGCCTTATGAGCGGATAAGTCTGTCAGAGTATGGATTGCCAGAGATTAATGCTGTGGCATTTGATAACACGCCGGAGCGCATCAGTTTTATACTGAGTCGTCACGTCGCAAAAGGTGGAAGGAGCATTGCCAACCCGTGTTTTGAGATTGCTCTGAATCCGGAACTCCGCACTGCAAATGTTGTCACCTATAAAGACGAACACTATTTTCATGAAGCAAGACCATCATCCGGGGAAGCAGGTACAATGGCGCAGGTACAGGCTAATCGTCGTCTGTTTCATTGGTTGAGCAGCCTGAAACGCAATGGGTATCAACGGTAATGCGCTGGCTAGTCGTAATATTACTAAACTTCTGTTCGTAGCTATATATGCTTGGAGTGTACCATTCGGCGATGCACTTTTCTAAAAATATTTTCGCACCTTCGATTCATTTCTCTGTTATATTCATCTATGTTTCTAATGTTGTTTTCTCGTATAAAATACACTATGTCTTTATAGCGTTCGTGGAAAAATATATTGTTCATTAACAGTGACCTTATGGTGTCTTCTGCCACTCCGGGTGGTAGTAAATCGAATATAAAAAGTATTATCTCTGATTCCGGAAAAACATAGGCAATTGTAAATAAGTCAGCTCTGCGTTTCCTCCTGATTTTGTAGGCCATCGTATTGATTTTTGTTTGTAAGAATTTGTTGGTTACTATGCTCGTTTTCTGAATTCTTTTTTTATGCAACGAACTGAATACTTAACAGCATGCAGCTCTATGTTCAGCGTGGATGCTATTTTCTTATCTTCAAAGCCCTTGATAAATTTGAGCCTGAATATTTCTTTGTTGCGACTGTTAAATGTGGCAGCAACCCTCATTACTTGCGATACAGATGAGATCCTCCCAAAGCAGCTACTGTTGTCTGACGAGGCATCGTCAGTTCTGTTTGGGTCAAGTTCTGCAATGCAGTTGTCAAGTGGATTTTTTCTCATTTCGTTGAAATAGCTTATAATACTGTTAGTCAGCATTCGCATAATATAGGCTGCCGGGACTTTAACATCAGCCCATATTGGAGGGGCGATCCACAGCTTGGCGAAAAGATCGCTTACAAAGTCCTCAGCCAAGTGACTTTTGTTATCAAGCATGCGAGCAGCGTGGAGAAATAAGCTGCGGCCGAAATCAGGGGGCATATCTATCCCCCAGGTGGTTGCCAGTTTGGTAATTATTCTCTTGTAGTTATTTTCTCGCCTCATTGGTTATATTTTGGAAGAAGACGTATATCAGTACTCTACTAATTGACTACTGTTTTATGAAGAAGATCAAAATGTTGGTCACATAAATTTAATTAATATCCATAGACTATTTATCTTGATCGCATCAGTTGAGTGACAAAATCGCTTGCAGCTTCTGGGGAGTCAATGTTGTTCTCTTCGATAATACTCTTGTACATATCATAGCGCTCTCGCATTGCGGCACTGTTTTTTAGCAGATTTTGCAATTCGGGCTTTTGGGGATGAGCGTCGGGCAATTCATCAAAAATATGCCTGATGATAAGGGACTCGGGAAAACTCCAGCTAAGCAAATAGCTATTGTCCTGCGCTGCGGTAATTGATCGTTGAGTTATTCCTGAAAATGTTTTTTTGTCAGATTCATCTTTCATCATTTTCTCCGTCATTATCATACAGACATTGGGTGTAATTATGACTCACAATAGACTATTTCTTAATGCCAGTCGATTCAGAAGTGATGGTCTCCACGCTAGCTGATCGTAAATTAAAAGAAGTATAAAAATGAAAAGGAAAACAATTATTGTCGGCTTGTTGCAGCATATTATTGTGCTTTTATTGATGGTTACTCTGTTTCGCGAACAATGGCTTTTGAGTGCAGATACCCATGGAGGGGGCGTCGGCGTATTCCCTGTAGCATTGGGAGCTTATTATTTAGTCCTGATGATGCGTGAATCAAAGTTGTTGGTTGTACGAGAGGAATGGCTGAGAAAGACGATTGTGTTTTTGGCACCTATAAGTGTCTTGCTGTTGGCGTGTGCCAATTCTGCCAACCCAATGATTGATGAGGGGCAGTTTTGGTCAACATTGAAGAGTGTTGTTTTTCCTGAATTTATTATTGCATTTGTATATAGCTTCAAGCCCAACTGTATCATTTAGTATACGCTCGAATAGGGATGCGCATATCATTTATGCGGCGAACAGAGAGTAATTACCCAACAGGGTAAGTAGAAGTTATGATCTAAAAAGAAGCAATTTCAGGGATGTTGAAATCACTGCCTGCTTTAGTATTGCAGCTCACGAAAATTACTACCCCCCTCTCAAAGCGACTTTACTCAACGGTTATGGAATGTCAAAATCTCATTCATGACCCGTAAGCTCACCGATATGCAGATTCAGGAAGCGGTTGCCCGCAGGCATGCGGGGGAACGGATAAAGACAATTGGGCAGTTGTTGGGTGTTAGCATGTATGTGATTCGCCGTGTGACGGCACCATATGCCCCGCCCGGAGGCTGGACTAATCCGGCACGGGAAAGCAGATTTAGCAACGAAGAAAAGACGCAGATCGTCGCCCGCCGCATGGCTGGTGATAATGTGAGCAGCATCGCCTGCGATTATGGTGTGGGCGTGTCGGTTATTTATAAAATCTGTAATAACCATGTGGCACGGGCTGCAAATGACGTGCTGCCTGTTGAGGTCATTAAAAAGAAGACATCACTGACACTGAGCGCACATCTGAAAAGGCGAATGTATGCGCTGGCCGGGAACATGAGTTATGCAAAGGTTGCGCAGGAGTGCGGGGTAAGCATCTATGTTGCTTCGCATTATCTCCGGCAGGTGCGCCCTGCCGATGGATGGAATCGACACTCTCCGTTGTCCAGGCTGACAGAGGCTCAGATTGTGGAAGTATGTCACCTTCGGGAATCCGGGATGACCCTCCGGGAAATAGCCGCACGTTATGACGTGAGCGCACCTGTGGTCCACCGGCTTGTAAAGCATATTAAGGTTCGCCCCGTACAGCGGAAAGGGAAGCTCACGCCACAACAGAAAGCGGATGCCGTTGCATGTCGGCTCCGTGGGGAAACACTGAAATCTATCGCCTTACGCCTGAATGTCAGCATTCCTTATGTCGGGAAAATCACACGGCATGCGAAACCTGTTGGGGGCTGGCCGCGAAAGTTTGAGAAACCATAACTGCCTGCCTAAAGGCAGCATCCAGTTTGTTTATGTGTAAACGGTGGTTTACCCATGAACAAAAACCACGGAAAAACAGATAATTCTTGATTCTACCTACCTGTAAAGGCTTGCATTCACGCCCCTTTCCCCTACACATCCCGGCAACACCCTTCTCCAATCAGGTACAAATCTGTACGAAGGTAAACCACCGTTCGCACCCGAACAGCTTTTATCTGATTCAGGATATTCCTCATAAAAGATAAGCTGATGAAGAAAGCGATTACCTATTACCGCGTATCCACGGAAAGGCAGGGAGTGAGCGGGCTTGGGCTGGATGCGCAACGGCAGGCAGTTCAGGACTTTGCTCTGGCAAATGGCTTTATGCTGGTATCTGAATTTGTAGAAGTGGAATCCGGAAAGAACAACAAACGACCTGTGCTGATGGAAGCACTAACCACCTGTCGGGATGCACGGGCAACCCTGCTGATTGCACGGCTGGACCGGCTGGGAAGAAATGTTGCCTTTATCTCGAAGCTGATGGAGGCGGGGATTGATTTCAAGGCAGTGGACAATCCCCATGCGGACAAGCTGATTGTTCATATCATGGCTGCGTTTGCAGAGCATGAGCGCGATATGATTAGCAAGCGTACGACCGCTGCTCTGCAAGTGGCAAAAAGCAAGGGAGTAGAGCTGGGCAGGCATGGGCGATATGTGCTGTCCGTTGCTAACCGGCAGGAGGCAGAACGCTTTGCCCTGACACTGTTGCCCGTATTGCGGGAGTTGCAGCGAAAGGGTTTTAAGACGGTGCGGGCGATTGCCGGGGAGCTGAATAGGCGGCAGGTCCCCACATTCAGTAAAAGCGGACGTTGGCACGTCAGTACGGTGCATAATGTCATCAAACGGCTTAACCAACAGAATATATGCCGATTAGCAGGATAGGACGGGCTGATCCCCCAACGCCGGAATTGCGGAACAACGGCACCAAACAGGAAAGTACGCACGGGGAAGCCGAAAACCGGGAAGAGTAAGCAAAAAATGAAAACTAAAGAGATGAAAAGATTCATTACGGTCGCCTCAAAACATGGCGAAGAAGTGTTGGTACAGTTACGCAATGGAGTCATAGCAGCCGCAGGAGCGGATGCGTATCAATTGCTCAAACGAAAGTTGCAGGAAAAGGGAATCCTGCATCATGACCAGAATGCGGGACATCACAGCCAATTACCGCACAAGGGCGGCTATACTTCATTTTATGTGGAGCAGGGGCAGTGGATGAAAGTAAATCACTAAACCGTAGAAAGTGCGGCTCTGCCTGCCAGATTCCGATTCTTTAAACGGAAATGCGAGGTGGGGCTGCGCTTTCTCATTCAAACTTACATGAACATGAGAAAAGAACTAGCCTGTATTGGGGGCGTTGGATTTATGTTGCTGTGTTTCAACGCAATTTCGTGCGCTCAAACACCTCGGGGCAATCTTCACAAAACTGTCATACACCGCGCGGCTGGGGGTGTTATAAAGGGGGACAAGGGTAGCAACCACGCACCCTGTAAACCAACCGCACAGGAGGTTTTTATGCCGCAGAAGAAGCAATTAACTGAAATGGAGTATGCCAAATACGTGCAGAGCATGGTTAACCAAACACTGCACGACATTCATAAGGACGGTGGTCAAACGGGAATGCCGAAGGGGTTTCACTATAATATGAGCGAATGGACGCAGGAAGATGCGACGGCATTCGCGAAAGGCCAATACACCTTCGATGGCTTTGAAATCCTGTTGAGCATTGCGAATGGCTCAGTACAAACAGATAAGAACGGCAAATACACGAAGGCCGCGCTTGAGGATCAGGCAGCGCTCCAAGCGATCAAACCCAAACAATGCGGAGACTGGGGAGATTTTGCGATCATGATTGGGGATGCAGCGGATGCATCGCAAAAAGTCCGCGATGGCTATCGCAAGGCTATTGAGGCGCGCAAGAAGGGCAAAGGCCATGGCTCTGTAATTGAGCTGCATGAGGACGTAAAGTATTGTGGGGAACTGCCAAAAGGAGAAAATCCACAAGTACAGGCGCTGGCAGTAATGAGCGAACTTAAAACGGCAGTTCGCGCGGCATAAGCGCCCGAAAGAATCTTCTGTGCGAGAAGATGGCCCCGCTTCGC
>Ga0075012_10000613_pt1 | contig 37464 bp, 21 predicted proteins | sample All_14_2_FD_71474 | JGI IMG/M metagenome (GOLD analysis project Ga0075012, IMG submission 71474) | Freshwater microbial communities in response to fracking from Pennsylvania, USA - Allegheny Zone_MetaG_DW_15 | ecosystem: Environmental > Aquatic > Deep subsurface > Groundwater > Drilled...
GTTTTTGCCAGGATTTGGACTCGGTTAGGGTGGCGGGGGAGGTGGATAGTTTGATTGGGGTTTGTCGGGGGTTATTTGGACAAGGAGAAATCGAAGAAGCACTTCATAAAATTGAGGAAGCCAAGCAAATTTGCAGGGCGGGGTTGGGAGAGGAATCTGAGAAATATGCAAATTGCCTATTGACCCAAGTAAGAATAGTTAATTCGATTGGGGAAACTGACGAGTCAGAATCTTTAGTGCTGCAAGCCAAAGCAATAAAAGGAAAAATTTGGGGAACTAACCACCCAAATTATGCCGCAGTTATAAACGTTCTTGGGATAGTATATCACACTGCCGGAGAATATGAAAAAGCAATTAATCAATATTTAGAGGCCAAAAGCATTTTAGAACAATCAGCGAATAAAGAACATCCTGATTATGCTAAAACATTGAATAACTTGGCACTACTTTATCAAGATATAGGGGAATACAAAAAATCCTTAGACATGAATATTAAAGCTAGAGATATTCGAGAAAAGACTTTTGGGAAGGAAAGTCCTGACTTTGCACAGAGTTTAAACAATATTGGTCTTATCTATCGAGATGTTGGGAATTATGACCTTGCCTTGTCAAATCTATTGGAATCCAAAAGTATTATTGAAAAAACGATGGGCAGGGAAAATTTTGAATATACAAGAACTGTAAGGAATTTAGGAACCATCTATCTTAATAAAGGGGATTTTGATAACGCATATTTATCAGATTCAGAAGCAATAACTGTTTCGGAAAGTATATTTGGAAAAGAACACCCTGAATATATAAAATCATTGAACAATCAGATAGATTATTTTAGGCAAAGGGGTGATTTAGACAAGGCTATGACCATCGCTACAGAAGTAAAGTACCTAGCAGGGAATGTTTATGGCTTAGACCACCCAGAGTATGCTTTAGCATTAAATAATTTAGGCAATTGCTATCAGGAAAAAAATGATACTGAAAAAAGTTTGCAGCTCTTTCTGAGTTCGTTGGAAATCACTGAAAAAGTGTATGGAAAGATGAGCCAGCCGTATGCTATCATCCTTATGAATTTGGGGGGCATATATGATAGCAAAGGAGACGCCCAAAAAGCAGAAATAATGCACTTGCAATCCTTGGAAATAATTGAAAAAATATTGGGCAAAAACAACGTGTATTACCCTTTAGGGCTATCGAATTTGGTAAACATATACCGCAAAATTGGCAAATATGATAAGGCTTTACAACTCCAGAAAGAGGCATTGACAATTCTTGAAAATGTATTTGGAAAAGAGCATCCCGATTATGCAGCAACTCAAGAACTCCTAGCTATCTTATACAGTGAAATTGGTGACATCAAATCGGCAACAACGAGTTTTATTTCTTCGAACACTGCCACAAAATCTTTATTGGCAAGGTCGGCTGCATATTCGACTGAACTAGAAATGCTTCACTATAAAGCTACTCTGGAAGAAAGGTTTGATGACCTGACACAGTTCGTTCAGCATCACCCCACCGACTCACTTATCTGTGCCACTTTCGACAACGCCCTTTTCCTCAATAACACCCAACTTTTCAATGCCATAGCCCGTGAAAAAGGCATCGCACAAGCCGATAACAATACACGAGCCATCCACGCCGAGTGGAAGTCTTGCCATTTCCAATTGGGGAAATTGTATTCCCAGCCCATTTCGGAGCGAGACCCAGCAAGTATAGCCCAGCTCGAAGAACAGGCCAATAGTTATGAAAAAGAACTTGTGCGCAACTACCCTAACTTTGCTGAAACTAGGCGAGAAGTGGATTGGGAAGAATTGAAAGCAAAGCTTGATCAGCGTGAAGCTGCAATTGAATTTGTTAAGTACCGCTGCCAAAACTTGGGGGAAGTTAAAGATTCTACCATGTACGCCGCCCTCGTCCTCCTCCCCAACTCCACCGCCCCCGCTTTCGTCCCGCTCTGCCAAGAATCCGACCTCCTTGCCATACTTGACCAACCGCAAGGCTATAAGCAGGGCTATTTCGACCGTCTGTACAGGGGCATCAAACCAAGAGCAAATGCCAAAACGGAAGGGCTTTACCAATTGCTTTGGCAGCCACTCGACAGCCTACTCCAAGGCACAAAGCGTATCTACTTCGCTCCATCGGGTCTGTTGCACCGCATCAATTTGGCTGCCATCCCGAACCCAGCGGAGCAAAAAACCATCGGTTCAAAATACCAACTGGTACAGCTCGGCAGCACTCGCCAACTCGTCGTCAAAAACGAAACTGTTTTCACACTGAAAGACGCCATCGTTCTCGGCGGCATCAACTACGAAGCGCAAAACACCGTTCCTCTACTAATTGATACGGCGGTGGTGGAAGACGCCTTGGCCTTCGGCAGCAGCCCCGACTTCAACGGCCTCACCCGCAACCTCCGGGGCGGCGAATGGAGCTACCTCGAAGGCACCGCAAAGGAGGCCACCGACATTGCGAAGCTGCTGAAAAAGAAAGGCTTCCAGGCCAAAACCATGGGTGGCCACGCCGCCACCGAGGAAGCGTTCAAGGCCATCGGGCAAGGCGGGCCATCGCCACGGGTGCTGCATGTGGCCACGCACGGCTTCTTTTTCCCAGACCCGAATACGGTGGACGGTGGACGGCAAGCGGTGGACGGCGGACAGACCATTTTCAAACAGTCGGACAACCCGATGATTCGCTCCGGCCTGATTCTGGCGGGCGCAAACCCCGTTTGGAAAGGCGAACCTACGCCCGCAGGCAAAGAAGACGGCATTCTCACCGCCTACGAAATCAGCCAGATGAACCTCTCGAACACGGAACTGGTCGTGCTCTCCGCCTGCGAGACCGGGCTGGGCGACATCCAAGGCAACGAGGGCGTATATGGCCTCCAACGAGCCTTCAAGATTGCTGGCGCAAAGCACCTCATCATGAGCCTTTGGGACGTGCCCGACGCCGAAACCGCCGAGTTCATGGCCCATTTTTACAAGGAATGGCTGGGTGGCAAGGACATCAACGCCGCCTTCCGGCACACGCAGCAGGCCATGCAGGAGGCTTACCCGAATGAGCCGTTTTTGTGGGCGGGGTTCGTGCTAGTGGAGTAACTTTCTTGTTTAATGTCTATGGTCGCCAACGAGGAACAGCCCTGTTAGAGTTTCGAACTCTAACAGGGCTGTTCCTCGTTGGCGACCATCCGTTTCCTTATTTTATTACATTTGCTACCCTCAACTGTTAACAACCGACCACCTATGCCATTAACAAATGAAAGCTCAGATGTCGAATTAGTCGTTGCGCTGCGGGCGGGCGACAACCGGGCCTTCACGCAGGTCTATCGAAAGGGATACTCCCTCGTCGAGGCGCTAATAACGAGGAACGGTGGCATCTCCGACGATGCGCAGGACGTGTTCCAAGAGGTGCTTTTCATTGTGGTGAAACGGCTGCGGGAGCCTAGTTTTTCGCTCTCCTGCGCTCTGAACACCTACCTCTACGCCGTGGCCCGCAACATCTGGCGGGACCGGCTGCGGGGCAAAAAGCACAGCGTCGAGTTCAAGGACACGCTCCACGATTTCGAGGACCCCACCGAGTCGGAAACCAATGCCAAGCGCCTCTTCGAACAGCGCCACAGCACGGTGAAAACCCTGCTGGAGCAACTCTCGGAGAAATGCCGGGACATCATCATGGCTTTTTATTACGAGAAAAAATCCATGCGGGACATCAGCGAGGCCACTGGCCTGGCCGAGGACGGAGTGCGGGTACAAAAGCACCGCTGCATGAGCTACCTCAAGACCAAAATGGAAGCGCACCCCGATTTCACACACCTAAAAAATGACGAGCAATGACGCACGATTTTAAACATCTTGACCGGATTGACGCCTACCTGAACGACCTGTTATCGACAGGCGAGCGGGCCAAGTTCGAGCAGGAACTGGACGCCGACCCAAGCCTTCGACGGGAGTTCGACTTGGTGCAGGACATGCTCGGCGGCGTGGAACTGGCAGGCGACGAAGCACTGAAAGCCCAGATCGGGGCAGCCCATACCGAATTGGCAACGGAAGGCTTTTTTACGAAGCAAGAAGCCAAAATCGTCGAAATGAAGCCTGCACAGTGGGGCTTGCGGCGGGTACTGGCCGTGGCCGCCTCCGTGCTGCTGCTCTTAGCGGTGGGGTTTTGGTGGTGGTCGAAATCGCACGATGACCCAGCGAAAGAAGTGGCCAAGCAGTACCTCTACGCCGAGTCCACCAAACTACCTACATTGTTGGACGACATCTCCGCCCCCGGCCTTGGGCAGGACGACCGCCCACGCCGCACGAGCCTTGCTGCTGCGCTGAAATTGTACCAAGCCAAGTCGTTCGGCGAAGCCGAAAAAGCACTTGCTGCGCATTTGCAAACCTATCCGCAGGACACGATTTCGCAGTTTTACCTCGCTCTGAGCCACCTCGAACTCGGCCATTACGACCAAGCGGCGGCACTGCTCCGACCCATCACGCCCGAAAACTTGACGCCCGATGCCCGACCCGGTCAAGCCTCGCAAGCCCTTGATTTTCAGTATGAAATGACGTGGTACTTGGCACTGGCGTCGTCGCAATTGCCCGGTCAGGCGGCACAGGATTCGACCTTGTTGTTGCTCCGCAAATTGGAGGCATCGGGCAATGGGGAATGGTCGGCGAAGGCGAAGGAGGTGTTGGAAAAACTCCCCCGGTAGGGATGGCCTTTAGGCCGTCCTGTCCAAGCCCTTTAGGGCGATATGCGACAAATTAAATTGGAAAATCGGCGTAAACGCCTTAGACGGGACGGCCTAAAGGCCATCCTACCAGTATCATGAAACGACCAATCCACCTTTCAGCCCTTGCGGCTTTGCTCCTCGTGGGCGGGTTTTTGCTGCTCCGCAAATGGGGGACAAGCGACGCCCGGCAGCCACAAGCTACGGCGGAGGTGGGGATTTTGTCGTCGAATGAAAATGTACGAATCAACCCTGCTGATTCCTTGCAACTTGCTCCACAAAATATTGATTCACAAGTAGTTGAATCAGAAAAAAGCATTATCCCCGCCATTGCGGAGCAAGTCCTAAAAAACCTCTACCTGACCTACGGCGACCGCCAACGCCCCTGCCCAAAACTGCTTTTCACCGACGACAACCAAGGCCCACGCTACCGGGAGTCGGCGCAGACCATCGTGCTGGACGAGCGCTCGATGGAGGTTTGCCGCAGCTTCGGGCGTGACTCGGTGAGCGCCCTGGCCTTCATCATCGGGCATGAACTGGTGCATTTTTTCCACAGCAAGCACCACGACCACAAGGCCGAATACTCTTATCTGGTCTTCGACCGGGGCAAGCACGGGGATGCCGAACAGGAACGCCTCGCCGATGTGCAGGGCATTTTCAACGCCTATTTGGCGGGTTACCGCACGACGGCCATTTTGCCAAAGGTCATCGCAAAACTTTACGAAAGCTACCAGCTGAAAAGCAAGTTGGACGGCTACCCCAGTCTCTCCGAAAGGCAAAGAACGAGCGCCGAAGTGCTGGCGACGGTGGACACGCTGGCACAGCTCTACGAGACGGCAAATTTCCTCACCGCCATCGGCCAATACGAGTTGGCGGCGGCCAGTTACCAATATATTTTGCGGTACTATCCGGGGCGGGAGGTCTATAACAACCTTGGGGCTTGCCATGCGCTGCATGCCTTGTTTTGCTCCGCAAAAAGCCCCGATGCCTTTCAGTACCCGCTGGAAATTGACACAGACAGCCGTCTGACCCGGCCCCGTGCAAGGGGCGGCGAATCGGAACTGACGGACAGCGAAAGGGCATTGCGCAAGCAACTGTTGCTGGAAGCTGAAAAGGCGCTGAAAACGGCGGGCAGGCTCGACCCCACCTACTTTCCCGTGGACGTGAACTTGCTTTGTGTGCTGGCCTTGCAGGGCAAAAGCGGCGAGGCCGTCCGGCATTGGGATACGCACCGAATCGCAGCGAGTACAAAGATTTCAGCAACGCAAAAAAACAGGGCAAGGCTGGCACTCGGCATTGGGCTGGCGCAAACGAGCGAGGCTGGGGAAAGGGAGCAGGCCAGCCGAATTTTCCAAGATATTGCGAAACAAAAAGCCGACCCAGCGCTGGCCAGCATGGCCGCATACAATTTAAAAGCCCTGCAAAATGGCTTCGACGAGAAGCCTGCCGCTGCCCCTGCTTTCGACTGCATCAAACCTTTTGAACTGGAAAAAGTGGACGGGGTGAGCATCCACCGCATATCGGCGATGGACGGCACGGCGCTTCCCGGCACATCGGGGCTTTCGTTTTCGATGAAAAAACTGCCTTCGTCCACGGTGGTGCAATTCCAGCGGGCGGGCAGTCCGGTGCTGAATTTTCAGCGGGTTGTTGCGAAGCAAAAAATAGCGACGCCAAGCCTCAAAGGCAAGCGCCCACAGGTGGTGCAGACGGCGACGGGGTTCTTCCTGATTTGTGGGGAAGAACATGCGGCGTTTCTTTTTTCAAACGATAAAAACCTGACTGGATGGGGCCGTTTCTACGTTTTTGAAAATAATTGAAAAAAACTTCCCGCTACCTGTTAACATCCCTCCCTTCCCGCCATCAACGTATGTAACCCAAGCAATGGTTACGCCGCCAAGCGCAACGAAGCCAGTAGCAACGAGCATACTGTTGCAAGTGCTTCGATGACGAGGCAAACCCGGTGAAGCCCCGTGCGGGACTCCGGTTTTTTCCGAAACAAAAAAAATTGAGACGATATGAAAACGTTCCAACGCATCGCATTGGCAGTCATCCTCATGCTAGCCGTTCAACTGGTTTTTGCACAGCAGTCCCGCAAGGTGGACGCTGCCCTCGATGGCTTCAAGAACACCCCTTTCATGGTGCAGTACCTCGACCTACGCACCCAGATGGAGTCGGCGGCCCGCAGCTTCAAGGGGAAGGTGAACAATGACGGCGAACACCCGATTGACCCGCAAGAAGTGCAGCTCGTCATGGCGGGCTATGAGAAGAGCGTGGCCCGTGCCAATGCCATCCTACGGGGCATCGTAACGGATTTCCTAGACCCTAAGAAGATGAGGTTCATCGCCAAGCTGCCCGACTCCTACGCCAAGGGGCTGGAGCTGGACCTCCGCAACCTGAACGATTTCCAGACCCAAAATTTCCTGCAACCGCTGGCCGATGCGACCGCCGACGAGGTGGACGGCGTGCCCGTGTTACTGCTGGTCATCCAGCTGGTGAGCCTGACCTCGGAACTGACCAATTACCTCGTGGATATGCGGATGCGGGAGCGCCAGTTCACAGCAGACTACCTCGAACAGAACCTCTACGAAGCTTGCCGTTTCCATGCCTGGGACGAACTCGACAATGGCTGGCAGAACTCCGACCCGAACCGCCGCACAAAAGTGGAGTTGCCCACCCGGCCCGACCTGCCTACTCTGGACACCCGTTTTGATAGCCAATGGGAGGGTGTAGGAAATTGAAAAAAACTTTCAATGGGCTGTTAACATCCGCATTTGCCCGCCATAAATAAGTACAACCACAGGAACCAAAACAATCACAACCAATTCACAATCAAAGATTTACCAACCTTTAAAAATTAAAATCATGAAAAACTTCACTTCTTTTTTCCAGCTTTTCGCATTCGCAGTTCTTTGCTTCGTAAGTAATTCTATCGCTGCACAAATCAATGCCCTCCCTGGGTCGTACTTGACCTCCAACCAGTACACGTCAGTAGGTATTGCGGGCTACGGCAACAACTCCGTCGTGGTTTCCAAAAAATCGGGTGAAAGCAATAGCTACCGGCTGGCCTCCTACGGGGTGACATCCACAGGTGCAGTTACTTTGAAGGATACAGAGGATTTTTTTTCAACGGCTACGCCCGTTTTGACCAAACTCAGCCCAAATCGGATGGTAGTGCTTACCGGTAATTCTGAAAATTCAACGGCTAGGATATACGACATTGACGGAAATGGGAACCTGGCGCCAAAGGCAACAAAGGTGATAGCCTTTGCCGCTTGGAGCGCAGAAAGCATCGTCCGGCTTACCAATACAAGCTTCGCAGTGGCCTATACAGTTGATGGCAAAATAAGGTTGTACACCTTAGCCGTGAACGCTTCCGGTTCCAGCCTCATTATCAAGGATGAAGACCAGTTTGTAGTAGCCAACTTGCAGAGCCTCAAATTGGCCCGCATGTCCGATACCCGCATCGTTGCTGCTGCCGTGCTCTCCATCAGTGCCATGAAATTGGTTTGCTATGATATAAATGCGACGACAGGAAACATTGTCCGCAAGGGCGACTATCCCTGGACTTGGACCACCAAACGAGTGACCATGACCGCTTTCGGCGACAACAAACTGGCCTGCTTCACCAACGATAACAGCGACCGTTTGGATGTCGTGACCTACGAGATAAGCGCTGCTGGCATTTTTACCCAAAAATTTGCGTATCAGGATATGGTGATACCCGGCACTAGCACCTTCTTCACTTTTAAATCAATTGATAGCCAGTATGATAGCGGCGTCGGCAAAATCCACCTTAGCGGGATACGCACCACCAACAAGCTCAATATTGTGCCGTTCAGTTTTGCCAGCAACGGAAGTTTGACCGTAACACCAACAAGCCAGCATTACTATTCCACTGCCAACTACACCGAAACATCCGCTTCGGCTGCTGCTGGAAACGTGGTTGCATCCAGCCTCCAGACGGACGGCAAGTACCGTGTCCAAGCCTTCAAATGGGGCAACTAATCAGCCCTCTCAACTCCTAATCAAAAGAGCGACGCACACCAGCGCCGCTCTTTTTGTTTTAGTGGCCGCCCAATCGAGTTGATGCGACGTGCATTGTGCAGCCCCAAAAAAAACTTCAAAAAAACTTCTCCCACCCTGTTAACATCCGCAAAGCCCTGCCATAAATAAGTATAACCACAAGCAACCAAAACAATCACAACCAATTCACAATCAATTATTTAGCAACCTTTAAAATCTAAAATCATGAAATCTTTCACTTCCATCTTCAGCTTTTTCTGTTTCGCAATCCTTTGCTTCGCAACCACTAACCTCAACGCACAGGCCAACGGCATGCAAGGTGCTTACACCACCCAACTTGACTACGAAAACGCCGCCACTACTGGCAGCGGCAGCACGGCGGTCGTCGCCCTCCAAAAACCAACTTTGCAAGTGCGCCTCTCCTCCTACAACGTGGCCACCAACGGTACGGTCACGCTGAAAGGCGTGCTCGACCTGCCTTCCAATGCCAAAAAAGTGAACGTGGCCATGCTCACCGACTCACGGGTTGCATTGGCACAAGTCTCCCTCGCCGACAAGCTGGTCATCTCCATCTACGACATCAGTGCCAACGGCAGCTTTACCCTGAAAAACACTTGGAACGGCCCAACCGTCAAGGACCAAAAACCCGGCATTGTACGCCTCTCCAATGGTTCTTTTGCCACGGCGGTGGCGATTAGTTCCACCGGCGGCCTCCGCATCACTTCCTACTCTGTGAACGGGAACAACGTCATCGTGAAGCAGGACGACGACGACAACGGTGCCATCGAAGCGGTTGACCTCGCCCGCATGTCGGCTGGCAGGGTGGTGGCTGGCGTGAAACTACCCAACGACCAAATGAAACTCATTGCCTTCGATGTGAACGAGACCACCTATGTCGTCAACCGCCGTGGCGACTTTACTTTGAACGGAGCCGTCAAGAAGATTTCGATGGTCGGCACCGCCAACAACCGCTTTGTGGCATTCAGCACCGATGGCAACGAACGTCTGGATGCTGCCGCTTTTGAGACGACTGCCTCCGGCAATTTTGTCCTCAAAAACCAACTCAACGACATCAAGAAACCCAGCAACGGCCAGTATTTCACGCTCCGTTTCCTCGACGGCCAATTCTTGGGCAGCAACGGCAGAATCCTCTTGAGCGCCATCCGCACCAGCGACCAACTCAGCGTGATTCCGTTCACCGTCAACAGCAACGGCCTGATTTCGCACAACTCTGGCGACTACTCCCCAAATACGGCTTACACCCGCACTTATTCCACGGTCATCGGTGGCAAAATGGTGGCCGCTACCCGCCAGATGGACAACAAATACTTCATCCGGTGCTACAATTGGAACTAAAAGAACCCAGTCACCAATTGAAAACAAAAAAAGCGGCGCTCCCCCAGCGTCGCTTTTTTTGTTCCAAAAATGGGTTTTCGAAATGAATGCTGCTAACGTTCTGCCCAAAAACACCATCAACTAGCAAAACATACTGACATGAGAAAACTATTCAACACCATTTGCTTAATCTACTTCAGCCTTTTTTCCTTCGGAAAAAACAATCCCGACAGCTTGGCCACGCCTCCAATTTGCGACAGCACGGCCACCAGTTTTTCGCTGCCACAAAAGGTTGACCTCAAGCCCTACTGCCCTTCGGTAAAGCACCAAGGCCAGCTCAGTTCCTGCGTTGGTTGGGCGCTGGGCTACGGGGCGCTCACCATCCAGCGAGCCATCCAGCATGGCTGCACCGACACAAGAGTCATCACCCACAATGCCAGCTCGGCACTTTTCATTTTCAACCAAATAGAAAAAGACGAACAGGGCCGGGGCAGCAAACTGACCGATGCCGCCGCCTTCCTCAAAACCCGTGGCGACTGCCTTGCCCGCCACTTCGACCATGATATTGCCGACGGCAACAAACGGCCCGACTCGCTGCTGTTGGCTGCTGCGCAAAGCTTCGCCATTGCTGGCTACGACGAGCTTTTTTCACCACAAGACCTTGATTCTGTGAAAGTTGCGAACGTGAAGGCCGCCCTTGCGCAGCGCCGCCCCGTGACAATCGGCATGGCCATCCGCCGAAATTTCATGCTGCTCCGCAATGCCAGATACTGGCATCCCGACCTCGGCGACACCACGCCCGCAGGCGGCCATGCCCTCGTCGTCATCGGTTACGACGACCAAAAGCAAGCGTTCCAATTGATGAACAGTTGGGGAAAGGAATGGGGCCGTGATGGATTTATCTGGCTGAAATACAAGGACTTTGCGAGGTTCGCAAAATATGGTGTAGCGTTTTTTAAATGATGAATGATGAATCAAGGCACGCACCCCATTCATCATTCATCATTTATCATTATTTAAAGCGTCCCCCGCAGCTCCTGCTCCCTTTCTATCGCCTCGAAAAGCGCTTTGAAATTGCCCTTCCCGAAGGATTTTGCGCCAGCACGCTGGATGATTTCATAGAAAACCGTTGGACGGTCTTCCACGGGTTTCGTGAAAATTTGGAGCAGGTAGCCCTCCTCGTCACGGTCAATCAGGATGTTCAGTTTTTTCAGTTCTGCCAAGTCTTCGGCGATATTGCCGACCCGGTCGAGCACGTCCTCGTAGTAGGTGTCGGGAACGTAGAGGAAGTCCACGCCATTGGCACGCAGCTGGCTCACTGTGCTGATGATGTCGTCCGTTGCGACAGCAATATGCTGCACCCCGGCGCTGCGGTAGAAGTCGAGGTACTCCTCGATTTGCGATTTTTTGCGGCCCGCCGCAGGTTCGTTGATGGGGAATTTGATATAGCCGTTGCCGTTGCTCACCACCTTGCTCATCAGGGCGGTGTACTCGGTGGAGATGTCCTTGTCGTCGAAGGTGACGAGGAGCTTGAAGCCCATCACGTCCTCGTAGAATTTGACCCAACGGTTCATGTCGCCGAGTTCCACGTTGCCCACGCAGTGGTCCACGTATTTCAGGCCGACGGACTTGGCCGGGTAGGCGCTCTGCCTCGCCTCGAAGCCGGGTAGGAACGGCCCATCGTAGCCGCTGCGCTCAACGAGCGTGTGCCAAGTGTCGCCATAGGTTTTGATGGCGGCCATTTTCACTGTACCATGCTCATCCTCAAGGGTTTGTGGTTCCATCGCCGATTCTGCGCCTCGCTCGATGGCGGTGCGGTAGGCGGTTTCGGCGTCGTCCACCCAGAGGGCGAGCACTTTCACGCCGTCGCCGTGTAGGGCTACGTGCTTCGCAATCTCGTGGTCGGGCGAAAGGGCGGCAGTGAGCACCAACGTGATTTTGCCTTGGCGCAGCACGTAGCTCACCTTGTCACGGCAGCCCGTTTCAGGGCCACGGTAGGCAACCCACTGGTAGCCGAAGGCAGCTTGATAGTACAAGGCGGCCTGTTTGGCATTGCCGACGTAGAACTCAAGGTGGTCGGTGCCGTTGATGGGAAAGGTATCGGTGGCTTGAACGGGGGCTGATTTGGTAAGGACTTCCATTTGTTTTTCTTCTATTTGTGAAAAGTGTGGGGCAAAGATAGGGGTTCAAAGCAGCGGTTTTATCAATAAATACCGCTTTATTTGCAACGTTCAATTCATACTACCCGAATCTATCGGCAAATTTTCATGCGCAACATTTACCTCTCCAACCGTTTTTTTCAGCTTTTCGGCATCGTGACTGTGCTGTTTGTGCTTGGCTACATCGTGCCAGCGTTGTTCCCAGTGGGCATCGGGGCATTTTGCATTGCCGTTGCACTGGTGATTGCCGACATTATTCTGCTTTTCGGGAAAAATGTTGCGGTTACGGCAGAACGCCGCTTGCCCAAACTATTTTCGCTCAGCGATGAAAACAAGGTTGAGTTGCACATTTCCAACCACTCCCCTCGCCCACTCCGGCTGACGGTGGTGGACGAGCTGCCGGTTCAGTTCCAGACTCGGGATTTTGAGCAGAAAATCGGACTGCACGCTGGTGAAGCCCAATCGCTGGCCTACTCCCTCCGGCCGCTCAGCCGCGGCGAGTACAGTTTTGGCATGGCCAATATTTTCGCAGAAACAAAACTAGGGCTTACGCAGCGCCGCTTCCAAGCTGCCGAGCCAATGGAAGTGCCCGTTTACCCATCCGTCATCCAGATGAAGCACTACGAACTGTTGGCTTTCAACCGGGTGAACACGCAGGATGGGCTTCGCAAAATTCGCCGGATCGGGCACAGCTACGAGTTTGACCAGATAAAAAATTATATACTCGGCGACGACTACCGAAGCATCAACTGGAAGGCCACCAGCCGCCAGAGCAAGCTGATGGTGAACATGTACGAGGACGAGCGCTCACAGCAGGTTTATTGCCTCATTGACAAGAGCCGCTCCATGAAAATGCCTTTCAACGGCCTCAGCCTGCTCGACTACGCCATCAACACGACACTCGCTATTTCGAATATTGTCTTAAAAAAATACGACCGGGCGGGCCTCATTACCTTCTCCGACAAAATCGGCTCCACCATCAAAGCCGACCGCAAGGCAACCCAACTAAGCAAAATCCTGCATGCACTTTACAACGAAAATGAACGGCCAGTAGAGGCAAATTATGAACTGCTCTACCATATTGCCCGCAAGCTGATCACGGGCCGCAGCCTGATTTTGCTCTACACCAATTTCGAGAGCATGTATGCCTTGGAGCGGGTGCTGCCCTACCTGCGCCGCATCAACACTTTCCACCTGCTGGTGGTGGTTTTCTTCGAAAACACTGAGATTCAGGAGTTTGTGAAGGAAGAAGCCAAAACAATGGAAGGCATTTACACCCAAACGATGGCGCAAAACCACCTCGCAGAAAAGGCCACTATTGCCCACGTATTGCGCCAGCACGGCATCCAGACCATCCTCACCAGACCGGAGGATTTGTCCATGAATACTATCAATAAATACTTGGAACTGAAGTCGAGGGGGATGATTTGAATTGTTGAATTGCTGGATTGTTATATGTTGACATGCATGAAAAACAATCCAACAATATAACAATCCAGCAATTTTTATCACCTCAGCAGCGTCACGTTGCCTTTCTTGAAAAAGTCCTGCCCGTTGTAGCACTTGGCGTGCAGGTAGAAGCCGTACACGTCAGGCGAGAGTTCTTCCCCTTTGAATTTACCATCCCATCCGGCATTTTTATCTTCGGTGTAAAAAACCCGTTGGCCCCAGCGGTTGTAGATGGCCAGCTCCATCGTGTCCACGATATTGCTGCGGAAGTAGAGCACGTCGTTGTTGCTGTCGTCATTGGGGGTAAAGGCAGTTGGGAAGAACAGGTACGGCTCGTCGCAATCGGGGTTCAACACCACAATCGTCACTGTCCGGGTTGCTTGGCAACCACCTTCGTCCGTCACCACAAGCGTGTAGGTTGTCGTTTGCTCTGGCCGGGCAATTGGGTTCGGGATGTTCGGGTTGTCGAGCCCATCCGGTGGCGACCACTCGTATGTGTAGCCGGGAATGCTGTCAATGCCGAGTTGCGAAGATTCGCCGGAATTGAAATAAATCGTGTCCATCGTGGAAGTGATTTGCCCCAGCGTCGGTTCGATATTGAAATATTTGACCAAAGTGCTGTCGTCCGCCGTGCAGCCAAATTGGTTGGTGGCCGTGACGTAGAAATTCTGGTCATCCAAAATCCCACCCACCACGATGCTGCCGTCGGGGTTTTGCGTTTCGATGAACTCTGTCGGCGTCCATTCAAAATTGAGGGTTTGGCTGGCTGCGTTATTGATGACTGGAATTATCACCGAGCCAATTTCCTCGCAGAAATTGAAAGCCTCGCCCAACGAAAAGTCAACAGGATAGGCATAAATCACCACCTGTGCTGTATCGTGGCAGCCGAGCGTGTCAGTCGTTTGGATGTAGTAATATTCCGTTTCATTGGGCGTCACTGTCACGTTGCTGGACGTGCTGAACGGGTTTGAAAAATCCGTCGTGTGCGACCAAGCATAACCATTAATAATATTGGATGTAACGGAGCTGGTCAAAAGCACGTCCACGCTGTCGCAAATCACTGTATCGGCAGTCATGGCAACGAGGTTGTGCTTCGGCATAACCCGCACTTGGACACTTTGGTTAAACGAACAGGTGTCCGCCCCGTGATAGCCTTGGATGCTCAGGGTGTAAATCTGGTTTTGGTCCAAAGTGGCAATCGGGTTCGGGCAGTCGTCGCAGGAAAGCCCGGTACTTGGCGTCCAGAAATAGCTCAGGTCGGAGCCAGCAGCATCGGGGTTGATGGGCGTCGGCACATCGGGGCAGATGTCCACCACGTCCCGGAAAATTGGGTTGAAAACATAGGTTGAAACCTGGAAGCTGGTGTCCACGCTGCAACCGAATTGGTTGGTCACCGTGGCCATGAAAGTGGAAGTCACACCTTGCTGCGAAGTCACAACTGGACAAGGTGTGTTCGCTCCGCTGATGATTGTGCCGCCGTTGGAGGCCGTCCATTGGAAGGTCAGCAGGTCATCAGGGTCAATGTTCGTGATGCAGAGGTTGTAGTTCGGCATCGGGCAGGTGTCGATGACGCCGTTGCCATCGAGGAGGATGTCCAACTGCTGATTGGCGACTTCCACTTCATCCGTTGCGGAGCAACCAAAAGCATCCGTCACACTGACGGTGTAGGTGGCAGAGCTGTCTGGGTCAACGGTCAGGCTGGTCTGGCTGCCAAGGTTGTTTCCATCGGCATCCGTCCAGTTCAAGGTAACGACTGGGACGTTCAGTTGGGCTGAAATCACGATGGGCGAACCGCAAGTGAAAGTGTCCACGGTCTCTGTGATGTCAATGACTGGTGCAGAGTTAACGTTCACCTGAAAGGGTTCCTCGCAATGGTCGCTGCCAAAATCGTTTGACACTACCACCGTGTAAACCGTTGATTGCGAAACAGTTACGGCAGGATTCGGACAGTCAATGCAAGAAAGCCCAGTGCTTGGCGACCACATGTACTCCAAGCTTGGATTGGCTCCAGGGTTTATCGGTTCGCCCACGCCGGGGCAGACATCCACGGCTGGTATTACCGTTGGAACGAAATTGTAGCTCGAAACAGCTTGGGTCAAACTTGCGGAGCAGCCGTACTGGTTGGTGGCCGTCACGGTGTAATTCGATGCTTGGCCCGCTGGGGGCGTAACGATTGTAACCGTAGAACCAGAAGCAGGCGGCTGAATTTGGCCGGGAGGCGTGGCCGTCCAAGCGTAGTTCAAATTGTGGTCGGCCACGAGGTTGCTGACCGTCAGTTGCTGCGTGGTTTCGGGGCACTCCGCTCCAATCGGTTGCCAAAGGAGCTTCACGGACTCATCCGCCACGAAGACGGTGTCTCGGTCAAAACAACCGTACTGGTCACTCGCAATCACCTCGTATTCCGTATCCGCCGAAGGCAAGGTCGTTAGGCAAGCGGTGTTGCCGATGAGGCCGCCCGGTAGCGCATTCCATTGATAATTAAGGTTTTGCAAATTGGCCGTTGCACAAAGCGTGAGGGGATTTCCGCAGGTAAGCGTGTCATTTGGCGCAGTGACGTTAATTTTTTCAGGCACAAAAACCGTAATAGTTCTCGTCACCGAACAGGTATCTGGGGAGAAATTCGTGATTTCAACCATGTAGGTCGTGGTAACGCTCGGCCAAACGGTCGGGTTGGCAACGTTGGGGTCGCTGATATTGGTGGTGGGTGTCCAATGGTATTCGTAGCCAATATTCCCATTGGGGTTTAGGGCCACGGAATCGCCGGGACAGAGCACCACCATCGTGTCAAAGTTTATTTCGATGAATTCCAGCTTCAGCTCCTTCGTCTCCGAGCCATCGCAACCATTGTTGGTGAAAATATTCATCGTCACCTGAAATGTCTGGCCAGCATAAACCGTGAAAATAGGATTTGGCAAGCTGGAAGTATCTCCGTTGCTGGATTCCCAAAAGAAGCTGTCAATAGTGACACCGTTCTGCAAAATCTGGGTTGCATCATGAAACATCACTTCCACACTGTCCTCGTCGCAAGTCAGGTATTCGTAAGTAAAATCTGGGATAAACTGCGTAGCCAAAATCGTGATGTCTTTCGAAAAAGTATCCACACAAGCCAGGTCGAAATCCATCGTCAGTTGGACAGTGTAGGTCCCAATGCCGGGGTAGGTGTACGAAGGGTTGTCCAAGTGCGATGTATCGTCAGCGACTGACGTATCGCCGAAGTTCCACGAATAGTTGAAAGCATTGGTGCTCGTGTTAATGAACTGCACCGTATTGCCGTTGCACTCAGCGAGGTAGTCGAAGTTCAGCATGTTGTTGACGTCCACCACCGCCACGTAAACGCTATCGGTTGCGGTGCAACCAAATTGGTTGGTAGCCTCCACGTACACGAATTGGTCGCCAGGAATGACCAGCGGCGTCGGGTTGGGCACATCGGTGGGGCCGTTGAAAAAATCAACTGGCGTCCACTGCCAAGTCAGGGTGTCGTTCTGGTCGAGGTTCGTAGCGTGAATGTCCAGCGTTTCGTTGGAGCATTTTATTTGGTCGCCAACAGCCTCGATGTCAACGGGGCCGCCAGTGACATTCGTGGTATCATACCAGAAGCAACCTTGTGTATCCTCGGCCCTGACGATGTAATAATCGTAGCCAGAAACATCTACCGTAATGGAAGCAACGTTACCTGCTACCTGCACACCGTTTTCATCAAACCAAGCATACTCCACCGGAAGCAACCCAGCGCTGACGTTCAGGGTTGCAGTTGGGGCGCAGGTGGTTATATCATTCGTGCCAATGAGGTTCACGTCAGGGGGTACCACCACCGTGATTTGACGCATGATGGAGCAGGTGTCCGCTCCATTCGGGTTTTCAACTTCAACGGTGTAAATCGTTGTTTGTGAAGGGTTTACATGCGGGCTTGCGCAATCATCGCAACTAGGTATGGTGGGTGACCAATGGTAAATATAGCTGGTGTCGCCGCCAGGATTCAGCGTCACGCCGCCGTTCAAGCAGCCGATGACAGAGCTGCCATCTTCCAGGTTTGGCAGTTCTGTAAAGTCAATGTAGAGCGAATCCAAAGCCGTACTGGCCACGCAATTTTCACTGGTGGTCACTTCGAGCAGCACGTAGAGCCAACCTTCGTTTTGCACGGTAATTAATGGATTTTTGGCAACAGAAGTACCTGTATAAATGCCTGAAAACGTCCAGTGCCAGCCTTGAGTGTCGCCCTCGCTGTTGGTGGTTTGGTCAAAAAACTTGATTGCCACAGCGTCTTCATCACAGTTGTTATACTGAAAAGAAAAGCCCGGCTCTAGCGTTTTTTCCTCCACCATCACAGACTGGGTGATGGTATCCTTACAGACAGCGTCTGGTGCAGTCATCAATGTGATGGTGAAATCGCCGTAGCTGAGGTAGATCCAAGTTGGGTTCGCCAAACTGGAAGTGTCAGCAGTCGTGGATGGGTCGCCAAAATTCCAGAAGTAGCCGAATGGGGCAAACTGGCTTTGATTCACGAAATGAATCACGTGCCCATCACAGTCAGCATCGGGCGAGAAGGCCAATTGCACTGGAGTGTACACCTTCACGAAAACATCCGCCAGTGTGGTGCAAAGGCCGTTGTAGCCGATGATAGTCACTGGGTAGCTAGTGCTCTGGATTGGCATGACGCCGGGGTTGGCCAAGTTCTGTTGGCCGACTGGCACTGGTGCTCCCCATTGGAATGTGAAGCCGGGAATATCGCCAGCGGGGTTCAGGTAGGCCGTTTCACCCAAACAAATACTGACGGTGTCTGGCAGGTTTTCCGTAGGGTCGTTTCCGCCTGATGTGAACTGTTTGGAGGTGGTTTGCTCACATCCATTAACGGAAGATGAAGTGAGCGTAATCGTTCCGCTGGATGGATTCGGGATTTGAAAAACGGGGTTTTGCACCGTTGAGGTGAGCGTTGGGCCATTTGTTATCTGCACTTGCCAGTTCCAGTGTGCCACAGGCGAAACACTGTCCGTGGAAAGGTCTTCCAGCACCAGTACCGACTGGTTGGAACAGTCAAAAGTTTGCCATGAAAAATCAGGTGTCAGCGAGTTGTACTGAAGAAAAATAGTGTGAAATGCAGTGTCCACGCATTGTCCAACTGGCTCAGCGACCAGCGCCACCACGTAGGTTCCGGTATCGGGGAACGTATAGGTAGGCTCCTTTAGCGTTGATTTTGGGGTCGGGTTTGGCCAATCAAAATACCAGATGAAGTTCTGCGCCACATCGGTGTTGTTACCAAATTCCACCGTCAGGTTATCGCATTGCGCATCAGGGGCGTCAATCTGCACGTCCAGTTCCGCACAGACGCCAACCTCGTATTGGAAGTCACGCCGGACTATGGAAATGAGTTGGCCGTTGCGGTATTCCTTGACCAAAACTCCAATCACGAACCTACCCTGAATATTTGGTTCGCCAGTAATTAAACCAGTATGCGGGTCAATGTCAAGTACATCGTTGCTGGGCCCCAATAACTGACTGAGGTTGTAAGGCGGATCTTTCCAAACCACAGTATCGAATGGTGGGGGCAAGATTGCACCGATACTTGGGTCAACAGGCTCTGGGCGAGGTTGGGCATGGAAATAATCGGCACCAATAAATGGTGTGTAAAATTCATAAGCTAAACTGTCGCCATTAATATCTGAAGCATGTTGAGGGTGTTCGAGGGGATAGTTGACGCAGACAAAAACAGGCGGATAATTGCCAAATATGGGACTGCTGTTGCCATACGACCTTGCAAGCGGCGAGACGTATAACCAATATGTAGCCCCTGCATCTGATGGGTTTACAATATTGGCAATATCGGCATTGCGGCAGCATCTCTGGTAAACCACGTAGAACCCTCCTGTACCAACTATTGTGAAAATACCCTCGTACCGGGCATGCTCGATGCACACGTTCGAAGGCACAAACAAGCACGGGTCTCCAGCAATATTATTCGGAATGGTATCTGAAACACCAACCAGTGGCAGTGATTTCTGAGCCTGCGTGATAAATGGCCACTGATTGCCATTTTCATCAAATATGTCAATGTATGAGACCAAATCCAATGGCGCCACAGGCTGATTGAAAATATCAGTGTCCTGGCAGTTTCGGAAAAGGTCAAGCCTGATGCGGTACTGGTTGGCCCCCAGATATTCATAACTCAGTTCACCGCCGATGATATGCGTCGCATGAAGTGGCAGCGCAAAAACCACCCCGATTGCAACTAGGATTATGTGGAAATATCTTTTCATGATTCGCTTTGGTTGATTCATGGATAATTTTTTTGAGCGTGAAAATCAATTTTCGGCAACCCGTCGGGCGCCGATGATGGCCACTTTCCTTTCAAAAGAAGCCACTACGGAGTAAATACTGCCGCGCTCATCGTCCAGCTTGTCGCTGATGAACTGCGGAGCAAGTTTCTCGCCATAGCCCACCACTTGCATGGTCAACATGCCGTTCACCACGTAGGGCTTCAGTGCCCCGTTGTTCCAGGTTTCAAAATGGTTTTTCAGGCAGTCCGAGCGGCGCTGCGACAGGTCGTAATTGTAGTCGGCACTGGCACGTGGGCTGGTGAAGCCTTGGATGACCAATTCCACTTTGAAACCACCATCGTTCATGATGTCGAGGATATTCTGACTGAAAACTTCCAAGCTGAGGTAGCCGTTGTTCACCTCCCGCTCGAAAAATGCATCCATCCTGCGGGCCGAGGTCAGGCTATCGAAACCTGAAAGCGCTGTTACATACTCGTCCACGAAGGTGTCCTTCCGTTCCATGTACTTTTTCCAAGTCTCCTCGTAGCTGAACTCCGTTGCGGTTTTGCGGCTCTTTGGATTGGGTTGGTCGTTGTCGAAATAGATGACCAACGGTGGAAAATCCTCGATTTCCTTGGGCTTCAGGTAGAGTTTTTTCAGGATGTCAATGGTAGTTAAGTCCGTTTTCAGGTCAATGTTCACCGTGTCGGAGAAGTAGGCCACTTTCGAGCCGATGAGCTGGTAGTTTTTGCCACGATCCAGCAAAAAGGCCACATTGTTGCCGGTTTCGTTTTTCTTGAAATCCACCTCTTGACCATCCACGACGAGGCGCACCTCCACGCCCTTCAGCGGGTTGCCGTTCTTTTTGTTGAATGATTCAACTTGCAGGTCCACCTTCTCAGGTACAAGGAAAAGCTTGCGCTCCAGTGTCCGTTCTTGAATATTGGCGGGAACGGTCATATCCACTACCTCCCGAATTGGCAAAAAGCCTGGACGAGTAGCCAACAGTGCGTATTTCGTGCCTTTTTTCAATGAAAAAGCAAAATCGTTAGCGGTTGGATTGGTTGTCGTCGTCAGCAAGATTTCGCCTTCTTTTCCAATTTCAAAAAGCTGCATCGTCACACCTTCCAGCGGTTGGCTGCTCTTTTTGTTGAAGGTGAGAACGTTGAGGTCAACGATTTGGATGGCAAATGAGTACAGGTCGTTGCAACATGCCTCAAACTCTGGTTCCAGCACCAAACTGCCCAGCCTGCTCGAAGAAAAATAGCCCTTCGTGCGTGAGTCGTTCAACCAAAAATGTGTGTCGTTGTAGCTGCTGTTGTAGGGTGCAGGGAGGTGTTCGATGTCGTGCCAGCCTTCCTTTTCGTCCCTGTTGGCCTGATAAATATCAAAGCCACCGAAGCCCTGACGCCCATCACTGGCGAGGTACATCGTTTTGCTTTGGTAATGAAAAAACGGGGTTGCATCGTTGCCGGGCGTGTTGAGTTGGGTTTCGTTGACCGGCTGGGTAAACGAGGTGTCGCCCTCGATTTTCACCGACCAAATGTCCAGTTTGCCTTGTCCGCCCGGCCTGTCGGAAACGAAAAACAGCCAATCCTTGCCGCTGTCTTCATCAAAGCTCACCATCGGGTCGGTAGCGGTGAACCCCTGCATGTTGATGCTGGCAGGAAGCTTAACAGGGTCGCCATACTTGTCGTCGCCGAGAATCGGCCTCGACCAGATTTCGCAGCGCACCTCTGTTTTTTCGCCGACATAATCGCAGAGGCAATAGTAGATTTTTTGATTGTCCTTCGTAAAATCGGCGTGTGCCGTGTGGCGCTTTTCGTCGTTGAAGGAAAGCTTGTCGCCCTTGCCTTTGGCGTTTTTCGCTTTCATTTCAATGGCGAACTGTCGGGGTGCTTCTCCTTTCTTGAACGCCCGCTGCTCGCTGAGCGACGAATAGTACAGGTCTTTTTCCTTCAATTGCGGAGCGAACTCTGACCACGGCGTGTTGATGTCGTTGCCAAGGCGTTCCACCACCACATTCTCGTCGGGGCTTTTGATGGCGTTTATTGCCCAGTTCAGCGCTTCTATTTCTTGCTTCGCAATGGCCGAGTTTTCAGGGTAAGCAGCACCATATTCATCCACAAACTGCTGGAAAAGCACTTGTGATTCCTCGTATTTGCCCTGCTTTTTCTTCACAGTGGCCAGCCAATATTTTGTCAACGGGTAAGTGGCAGCCGCCTCACTTGCGATAACTTTCGTGTAGGCCGTATCGGCAAAAGTGTAGGACTCAAAAAGACGGGCTGCCTCGGCGTATTTGTAAAGCACATCCGGCTGCTCACCTTCTATGGCCATTGCCTCTTGGAAGTGTTTCATAGCCGCATAGTAGTTCAGGTTTTTGAACTCCTCTTCGGCGGCCTTCATGTACTGCTTGTAGGTTTGGGCAGTCGCCGAAGTTGCCAACAGCCCAAGCAGCAAGAAAAGTGGGAGAACTCGGCTCATCAATTTTGGATTTGTCTTTGGATACTTGTTCATACCTGCTGTGGTTTTCTGAGGGAAATCAAATTAGTGGACAAGCTTTGAACAGCTTAATAGGGTAAACCTTATGAATGATGTAGCGAATAGCCAGTTCAGGCCCGCCCCTGTGACGGGAGGCTTCGGCAAAATCCGACACATTCAAATCCCAACTGAAGCCGACCATCAAATCGTGGTAATCCACCTCGATGGCGGGCATGAACGCATCACCAAAGGAATTGAAGCGGTAGCCGAAGGCAAACTGCACGGAGATTTCCTTTGAGCGTTGGGTGCTCAGGTAGTGCCGATAACCCACGTTGGCAAGCGCCTCAAAATACTCGCCTTGGGTCTGCGCCGTAAAGGCCCCGACCACATCGCCTTTTGGGTTTACTTGGATGGAAGGAATGGCGTAGAAACTGCTGCGGATGGGCAGTTTGCTTTTGTCGTTGTCATAAAACGCCAAATTAGGCTGGTTCAAATGAAAAAAGCCCATACCGAAGTCGAATTTTGAGCGCTTCCTGCGCCATTGTTTGCGCACATTGACACCTGCACCGAGGTCGAAATAGAAAATATTGGTGGCATCGAAAAACTCGTTGGTGCCCCTCGTCGGGTCAAAAACAGTCCCGTTCCACTGGTTGTCGAAGGAAAAACTGCCTTCGTTAAAACCCCGCTGCCCAAAACCCATCGTCAAGCCTGCCGTCAGGAAGCTGTACTTATCGAGTTGGCGGGTGAAAGAACCGGTCAGACCAAAGCTGTTGTTGGTCAAATCACCGACACCAGCTTCGTCGTGAAAAGCATTGACGCCAGCGCTGAACCACCATTTGTCGTGGGTGATTGCGTAGAATTTCTTCTCCGCCGACACATTGAATGTTTCAAAAGGAGAATTGGCCGCCTTCCACTGGCTACGGTAGAGGGTCGTAAGCCGGATGTCGCCCTTGGAAATGCCCGTCAGGGCTGGGTTCAGCGTCAGGGGCGCATTGTAGAATTGGCTGAAATGGATGTCTTGCGAAAATAAGGAGATGCCTCCCAACAACAAGACGGGAATCAGAAGTTGTAATTTTGTCTTCAAGGCAATGTTCATTTTTACCCTCAGCAGCAAATTCCGGTTCCGGGCTAACACAACCGGCAACCCTGCTTGAGGGGGGATTCTTTAAGAAATCGGTTCAGGTTCAGTTGTACTTCAAGTAATGATATTCTTCGCTTTCAAACGCAATGTACTGATTATCAACGCAAAAGCAAACACCCAGCAAAAAAGTTTTGCTTAGTATCCGATAAACGTTAAGAAAACTGGACAACATGCCACCGACCTGACGGCAGGGCACATCATTCATTAATCCGCTACGATTCCAAAAACTTGTCAAGCGAATTCAGTGAACAACCAGTTTTTGCACGCTGATTTGCGTGCCGGACATAATTTGCAAATAGTAAATCCCCTTTGGATAGCTACTTAAATCCAACTCTCGCCGGAAAGGGGCATTGGTATGATTCTCAAGTGTTTCAAACGCTACAGAACCCTGTGGGTTCACTATCCTGATAGCAAAGTTAGGCGAAGTATTTAAAAATTCTAGCACAAACTTCCCATTGCTGGGGTTCGGGCTGACTAGAACCCTCATTTTTTTGTCAGAAAAAGCCTCATCTGCGCTCTCACAAAGGTCAACCGAAGCAACAATTGCATTCGAAAGCACTGGGTTTTCGACCAAACAGGCTTCGGAAGATGTCAGGTAGCAAACCACTACGTCTTCGTCTTCCAACGCATCCGTGCTGTAAACCGCTGCTCCCGTTGCCACCACGTCCCCATTCAGCAGCCACTCGAAACTGGGGCTATCGCCTCCGTTGCCAATGCTGGCCGTGAATTCCACGTTTTGTCCCAAACAAATTGTCGTGTCAATGGAGGCGGTGATTTGAATCGCCGCTAGCAAATTGGCCTTCACGTTCAGGCTAACCGAGTTTGAAGCAACCGGGTTTTGCACCACACAGGTTTTGGAAGACGTCATGGAACACTGAACGGCGTCGCCATCAACAGGGGAACTGACGACTAAGGTTGGTGCATCAGCACCAACCATTACGCCGTTCAGCGTCCATAGATACGAGGGGGAATTGCCGCCATTGATGGGGGTAGCTGTGAATGAGACCGGATTGCCTTCGCAAACCGTTGTCGCATCAGCGGCAATGGCAAGAGACGCCGTCAGCAGGGATTCCACATTGATAATCAAAATATTTGACGATGCGGTTTGATTTTGTACGCAGGTCTCGGAGGAAACCACCTCGCAACTGAATTGGTCACCGTCTTGCAACTGGTTGATTGTGAACGAGTTGAGGCTGCTACCAAATGCGTTTCCGTTCAGGTACCATTGAAAAATGGGAGCTGCTCCACCGTTGGTAGGCTGTGCTGTGAAGGTCACGCTCTCGCCAGCGCAAATCTGCAATTGCGAAGCAACGATTTGCAAGTTCACCACGGCAGGTGCGCTCACCGTCAGCAACGCAACTTGACTGGTAGAACTACCTGCGCTGTTTGTCACGACACAGGTGTAGTCGCCAGCGCTGGCTTGATTCGTGGCAAGGATGGAGAACACGTTTTGCGTAGCGCCCGGAATCTCTACACCATTTCTATACCATTGAAAATCAAGCGGTTGCGCACCCGTTGCGCTCACGCTGAAAGTGGCGGGTTCGCCCTCGCAAACCGTTTGGGCTTGCGGGTTTTGGGTAATGAGCGGGGCAGCGCCAGCCGTGGAGCCGAACTCAAACACCCCCATGTCCACGGTGTTATTGAAAATGCGAGGCAGGCTGTCCAAATCAATTCCAACGCCAGTGGCAGTGATGGCGGGGTTGTTTCCGTCGTCAATGGCGGGTGAGCCGCTATTCAAATGAAAATTTCCGCTCGCCGGGCTGCTGAAGAGCGGGTCTTGGTTGAAAACCATGCCACCGCCACAGTTCACGATGCCGCCCATGCCGTTATAAAGTCCCGTGCAATCGGCCACATCTGCCAGCGAGTTGCTGATGGTCGGTGTGCCCCAAATGATGCGGAAAACCTTGCCCTCACCAGCCGAATTTGCCCAAAAAATGCAGTTTCGAACTGTTGGGCTGGCCACGCCCGTGCCGCCTTCGCCCGCATTGCAGTACAGCGCCCCGCCGATATTGGCGTGGTTGCCGTAAAACGTACAGTTCGTGACCATCGCATTGGCATTGCCCATTTCAGCGCCGAGGTTGTAAACTGCCCCTGCGGACAGCGCCATGTTGTTGTAAAACAGGCAGTTGGTCAGTTCCGGGCTGCTGTTCCCCTCCACCTGCGAGGCCATGTTTCCTTTGCCAAAATTGTACAAGGCACCCCCGTAGGTATCGGCGTGGTTGCCGAGGAAGCGGCAATTGCGTACAACTGGACTGCTCACGCCCTCGTTGCCATTGCTGAACATGGCACCCCCGGCAAATCCTGAGTGATTGATTTCAAAAATACAACTTGAAAAAATTGGGCTGGAAGTGCCTTGGTATCCGTTGTTGTAAATGGCCGCACCGTCGTTGAGCGAGTGGTTCTCGGTGAAAACACAATTGTTGAACTGAGAAGCGCTATAACCACCGGTTGCACCATCGTTGTAAATGCCGCCGCCCAGATCAGCCACGTTTTTATCGAAAATGCAATCTGTCAAAATGGGGCTAGAATTGCCGTTTTTGCCAAAATTGACCATACCGCCGCCTTCGCTGAACGCTGAATCCCGCTCGAACCGACAGTTGACGAGGATGGGTGAGCTGGTGCCCAGTTGGCCCATATTGAACATGCCGCCGCCATCCGAAAGCTCAGATTTATTGGCGATGAACTGGCAATTGGTCAGGCTTGGGCTACAGCTTCCGCTGAAACTCCCGGTGTTGTAAAGCCCTCCGCCGCCGTCACGTGCCACATTGCCGATGAACTGGCAATTGATGTAGGTCGGGTTTGCGGAGCCACTGAAGCTGCCGTCGTTGAACATGCCTGCACCGTAGCCCCAAGCATAGTTCCCAGTGAAAATGCAGTTGCGGACGATGGGGCTTGAGTTGGCGCCAGCCGTGGAACCAAGGTTGAACCAGCCTGCGCCGCTTGTTTGGGGGGTGCCGAGGCCCGCACCGCCTTGGTCGGCGTTGCCGCCAGTGATGGTGAAGCCATCCACGATGGTTAGGTTGCTGACGTTTTGGGTGAAAATGACGGTGAAGGAATTGCCCGCCAGTGTGCCATCTTCGTTGATGTCGCCGCTAAGGGTGGTCGGGTGGGCGCTGATGTTGCGTTGGCTGGGGTCGGTTTCAAAGCCTCCGAAACCGCCGAAAAGTTTCACACCGTTTTTGACCTGAAAATATTGGTTGCGGTCATTGAAATTGCAATTGGTGCAATTGGTTGGGCGGTAAGTGCCTTCCTTCACCCAAATCTGCGTGCCAGCGGTTGCATTTTCCAGGGCGGCCTTGAGATTGCCAGTAGCATTGGCCCAAGAACTGCCAGAACCAGTGCCGTTGGGGGTGACGTAAACGGTTTGCGCCAGCAATTGCGAAGCGAAAAAAAAGGCCATGAGGCATGAAATAGTCAGTGTAAAAATCTTCATGGGTATTTGTTTTTGTCGTAAAACTGCTGTCATTACCGCTCGAATAGGCTATCTGGAGTTTGTCTTTCTATCTTTGCGGCCATTTTTCAGCAACGAAAAACAACGCAAATGTACAAAGGAAAAAAGGTCATCGTCGTTTTGCCAGCTTACAACGCAGCGCTCACACTGGCAAAAACCTATGCAGAAATCCCATTCCCGCTCGTGGACGAGGTCATTCTCTGTGATGACGCCAGCCGTGACAACACGGTGGATTTGGCCAAACAGTTGGGCATCAACCACGTCATTGAGCACCAAAAAAACAAGGGCTACGGTGGCAACCAAAAGTCACTCTACCGCAAGGCGCTCGAACTCGGTGGTGACATCGTCATCATGCTGCACCCCGACTACCAGTACACACCGCTGCTGATTCCCTCGTTCGTGAACATCATCGGCGAAGGACTTTACCCTGTGGTGCTCGGTAGTCGCATCCTCGGCAAAGGCGCACTGCGGGGCGGGATGCCGCTGTACAAGTACGTTTTCAACCGGTTTTTGACGCTGTCGCAAAACCTGCTGATCAACTACAAGCTATCAGAATACCACACGGGCTATCGGGCTTTCAGCCGGGAGGTACTGCTCGGCATCAATTTCGAGGCGAACTCAGACGATTTTGTTTTTGACAATGAAATGCTGTCGCAAATCGTTTTCGCTGGCTTCGACATTGCCGAAGTGACCTGTCCCACGAAGTATTTCGAGGAAGCATCTTCCATTAATTTCAGACGGAGTATGAAGTACGGGGCGGGGGTGATGCGGGTGTCTTTCGGCCATTTTTTACAACGGCTTGGGCTTTCAAAACTGGCAATGTACAAGCGGCCGGGATGATGGAATTTAGAGATTGGAGAACCACAAAACACCTTAATCTCCCAATCACAAAATCCCTCAATGTTCCCTGTGCTCCAGGTGTTCCATGGCCTTTATGCCAAAATAAATGGCGGCCAAAACAAGGGTGTATGTGAGTGTTGCTGTCATCTTTGAGCCTGTGAGCGATGGCCAAAAAAATTCTCGGAAATGTTTTTCAGACGTGGCAAAGGTCTAAAAAAAAACTGAGAAAACGAGATTTTCATCACTTTCTTTGGACGCCCGGCTGACGGTTTGAAATGTGAAATGAACAAAAACGACCTGAAAAATTTCCTCGACGACTGCGTCGAGAAGTACAATCGGCCCAGCTTTTTGGATAGCGACCCCATTTCTGTTCCCCACCGTTTTTCCAAAAAACAGGACATCGAGATTGCCGCTTTCTGGACGGCGATGCTGGCTTGGGGCCAGCGCAAGACCATCATCAACAAGGCGAACGAACTGTTTGACCTGATGGACGGGGCGCCGCATGATTTTATGCTGAACCATGAAGAATTGGACAGGAAACGCTTTCTGAACTTCGTCCACCGCACTTTTCAGGCGACGGACACGCTGCATTTTCTCCAGTTTTTCCAATGGTTTTATCAAAGCAATGACTCGCTGGAGGTGGCATTTTTAACTAAAATAAAAATGGAAGACGGGCATGTCGGCAGCGGCCTGGAAGGGTTCCGTGAGCTGTTTTTCTCGCTGCCCGATTCGCCGAAGCGCACACAAAAGCACATCCCCTCCCCTACCACGAAAAGCACCTGCAAGCGGCTGAACATGTTCCTCCGTTGGATGGTCAGGAGCGACGACCGAGGCGTGGATTTTGGTTTGTGGAAAAACATCCGACCTGCGCAGTTGCTCGTTCCGCTGGATGTTCACGTGGAAAGGTTTGCCCGGAAATTTGGCCTGCTGGAGCGCAAGCAAACGGACTGGCTGGCCGTGCTGGAACTCACCGAGCGCCTCCGGGAATTTGACCCGGAAGACCCCGTGAAGTATGATTTTGCGCTTTTTGGGCTGGGTGCGCTGGAACAATAGCCCCTCCGTTTCAATTCAAAATATTCAACACAAAACGCTGGTAATTCACATTGCCCAACTGGTTGTTGGGGCATTCCGACTCCCCAAGTTTGCTCAGTAAATTCTCCCTACCGTCGTAAGAAGGGCGGGTTGTTATCCATTTTGAAGTGCTGAAATCCGGGTTATTGAGAAAAGGCTCCAAGCCGACGGGGTCGAGGATGGAAGTATTGCAAGTGTTCTCGATGGCCTCCTTGTCAACTGCCTGCACCGTTTTCGGCTCGAACACGAATGATGTCAGTTCTTGCGCCAGGATGCTGGCCGTGAGCGGGTTCGGCTGGTCAATTCCTTCAATCATATTATTGATAGTCAAGGAGTTATACTCCCGAATCCACTGTTCCATCAAGTAGCCTTCGTTCATCAAAGTCGCTTCAAAAGAGAACATTGCGTACAGCTCGTAGTCTTTTTTAAAGCCCTTCAACATGCCTGTGGAGATAAAAAAATCGCCGCCCGGAAGGGCAAAGGCCAGGCATTCGTTATCGTTGTTGATGATATAAACCTTCCAAATGCGCCCTTGGTCCCATTTGTTGGTTGCAGGTGATTGCTTGTCACGGTGCATGTTACTGGTGGCCTGTTCGTAGAGGTGCTGCGTAAACCAGTAAACGGAAGTGTCGTAGGGTGCAGTCTCGGGCAGTATTTCGTATTGAGTCACCAGCTCGGTTTTGAGCATGGTGCCTAGTTTCTCCAGTTTCTGTTTTGTGAAAAGTTCTTGGTTGGAGATGGTAGGCAAGTTTCCTTGGCAGGCAGAAAAAAGTACAGTACCCAAAGCCAGCAAAAGCCCACCTAGCAGAATGCGAGGGAAGAGTTTGACACAGTGCATTTTTTGCAAATAGTTTTTGTGAAACCGAATTGTGAGGGGCACAACCAATACGGTTTTCAAAAACTAGGCCGACTTATTTCAACAACCGCAGTAAGTACTCGCCGTAGCCACTTTTGATAAACTTATGGCCGAGTTTTTCGAGCTGCGCATCGTCAATGAAACCCATTTCCCAAGCCACTTCCTCGATGCAGCCAATCTTCAGGCCCTGCCGCTCCTCGATGACTTGGATGAATTGCCCGGCTTGCAGCAACGAATGGTGCGTGCCCGTGTCCAACCACGCCACGCCACGGCCCAAGACGCCGACGCTGAGTTTGCCCATTTCGAGGTAGATGCGGTTCACATCCGTGATTTCGTACTCGCCCCGTGGGCTGGGTTTTAGGTTCTTGCAGATATCAACTATTTGATTATCATAAAAATACAAACCAGGAACGGCATAATTTGACTTTGGTTTCACTGGTTTTTCCTCGATGGAAATCGCTTTGAAATTTGCATCAAATTCGACCACACCGTAGCGCTCAGGGTCAGCTACTTGGTAGGCGAAAATGACCCCGCCGTCAGGATTGGCGCTAGCCTGCATCAGCTCGGCCATACCTGCTCCGTAGAAAATATTGTCGCCCAAAATCAGCGCAGCAGGTTCGCCGTTGATGAATTTTTCGCCCAACACGAAAGCCTGCGCAAGGCCGTTCGGCTCGTACTGCGGCACGTACTCGAAATTGCAGCCGATGTCGTGGCCATTGCCCAGCAATTTTTCAAAATTGGGCAGGTCGTAAGGCGTGGAGATGATGAGGATGTCCTTGATTCCCGCCTGCATCAGGGTGCTAAGCGGGTAGTAAATCATCGGCTTGTCGTAAACGGGCATCATTTGCTTGCTCACGACGAGCGTCAGTGGATAAAGGCGGGTGCCGAGACCTCCGGCGAGTATGATTCCTTTCATAATACCTGAATATTTATTGTTTGTCAATGGTTGCCTTATTGCAAACTGCCCGCCAATTTTTTCCGCATCAATTGCCGCCGGATGCGAATCGTCAGTTCATCCGGTTTTATCGGAGCGATGATGAAATCCTTTGCTCCCAACCGCAGCGATTCCAGAATCAACTGCTCGTTTTCCACCGTGCCATAGGTCAGGATTGGGAGGTCCTCGAAATTAGGTTCCTTCTTGATGAACTGCACTACGTCCAAGGCTTCAAAATTGGGGAGGTTCAAGTCCACTATCACCATGTCAGGCAACAGTGCCCTGACTTTTTCCAAAGTGGCTTTGGCTCCATTGGTCACCATCATCTTCCAGCCGTTCTTGCGAAAGCGGAATTCGAAGGTGGTCAGCATGAGTTCTTCGTTGGTACACAGGAGGATGTTCATTCTACGTTGGTGTTTGATTCGTGATTGTTTTTTGGATTCAATAATTTGTCAGCATTCGCAATGCTTCCCTAAACCTTTCCACTGGCATAAAATTCTGCTCCAACGGAACAGCAAACGGAATAGGCGTATCCAGCCCTGCCACCCGCTTCACAGGGGCATCGAGGTCCTCGAAAAGATGCTCCGAAATCCAAGCGGAAAGCTCACCGCCGACGCCGCCTGTGAGCGTGTCCTCGTGCAGGATAATGACTCTGTTCGTCTTTTTTACCGAAGCTCTAATTGCCTCATAATCAAGCGGTAAGAGGGTTCGCAGGTCAATAATGTCGGCGTCAATGCCCTCTTCTTCGCAAACTTTCAGCGCCCAATGAACGCCCATGCCATAGGTAATGACGCTCACCGCCGAGCCTTCCCGTGCCACCCTCGCCTTTCCGATTTCCACGGTGTAGTAGCCGTCCGGGATTTCTTCAGAAATGGCCCGGTACAGCGCCTTGTGCTCAAAAAACATCACGGGATTCGGGTCTTCAAATGCCGCCAGCAGCAGGCCCTTGGCATCGAAAGGTGTGCTCGGCACCACCACTTTCAGGCCGGGTGTATGCACGAACCAAGCCTCGTTGCTCTGCGAGTGGAACGGTCCCGCCCCTACTCCGCCGCCGCTCGGCATCCGCACCACCACGTCGGCGTTCACGCCCCAGCGGTAGTGGATTTTGGCGAGGTTGTTCACGATTTGGTTGAAGGCGCAAGTCACGAAATCAGCGAACTGCATCTCCACCATTGACTTAAACCCTTTCAAACTCAAACCCAGCGCTGTGCCCACAATGGCGCTCTCGCAAATCGGCGTATTGCGCACCCGCTCCTTCCCGAATTCCTCCATGAAGCCCTGCGTGATCTTGAAAACACCGCCGTAATCGGCAATGTCTTGGCCCATCAGCACGAGGTTGCCGTGCTTTTGCATGGCCAGCCGAAGGCCATCTGAAATAGCGTCAATGTAACGACGTTCTGTTTTCTGGCCGGGGTCTGACTGCCCACTGTCAACTGTCGAACTGCCAACTGGATGAGGCGCATAAACATCGGCCAATTCTTCTTCCAAAACTGGCTCAATCTCTGGCTCATTGGCCGTGATTTTCCAAGCTGCGTCAATCTCGTCCTTGATTTGCTTGCGCAATCCTTTCACCGTATCGTCATCCAAAATGCCTTCTTCCAGCAGGAATTTTTCGTAATTGTCGAGCGGGTCTTTCACCGCCCATTCTTCGAGGAGTTCCTTCGGAACGTATTTAACGCCGCTCGCCTCCTCATGGCCACGCATTCGGAACGTTTTGCATTCGACCAGCACGGGGTGCGGGTTCTTGCGCATTTCCACGGCCAGTTTGTCAATTGTGTTGTAAACTTCGAGCACGTTGTTGCCGTCAACAATGACCGATTTCATGCCGTAACCAATACCCTTGTCGGCAATGTTTGCGCAGCGGTACTGCTCCTTCGTAGCCGTGGAAAGCCCGTACCCATTGTTTTCAACGATAAAAATCACGGGCAAATCCCAGACGGCGGCCACGTTCAGCGCCTCGTGGAAATCACCCTCGCTCGTGCCGCCCTCACCGCTGAAAGCCAAAGCGACCCGACCTTCGCCTTTGAGTTTGTGTGCCAATGCGGCCCCGTCGGCGAGTGCCAATTGAGGGCCGAGGTGGCTTATCATGCCCACGATGCCATAGTCCAAAGTGCCGAAATGGAAGCTGCGCTCACGACCCTTCGAGAAGCCGCTTTTTTTGCCCTGCCATTGTGAAAAAAGGGTGGAAAGTGGCACATCCCGTACCGTGAAAACGCCGAGGTTGCGGTGCAAAGTAAAAACCAGTTCGTCAGGCAGCAGTGCGCTCGTGACGCCCACAGCGATAGCCTCCTGCCCGATGCCACTGAACCATTTGGAGACCTGCCCCTGCCGTAGCAGGATGAGCATTTTCTCTTCAATCATGCGGGGCTTGAGCAGGCGGCTGTAGAGTTTGAGCAGGGTCTCGGTGCTCAGTTTTCCACGTTTGAACTTGATAGGTTGGGCTGTTGATGTGGGCATTTTTACAAGGAAAAAAGTTAAAGTATAGCTTAGTAAAAAGCGGCGCAAAGATAGGTTTATCTTGCGTGGACGGATTGCCTTTTTTATCCTTGTTTCAACAAAAATTACTTTTTTACACCATTTAATTTTCTGTAAAAAAGCCCCTTCGTTGTTCTATTTCGCCCCTTTCAGTCGGCAAAGCACCAAGTCGTTTTTTGATTGATAAACCAACGGAAACTGCTCAATGACCACATCGCTCTTGTCCAAACCGAAGGCATCTTCGTCCGATTGTCCCAGTTTTTTCAGGAAAAAATAGGCATTGAGCAACAGGCCCTCCCGCAACGCAAACTCGTTTTCCACGGAAATGAACTTCTCGATGACCACGAATTTGAAGTCCGGCTCCGGGTTGTAGCGGGTGGAGCCATCGGGCCGGATATGCAGGTTCAGCTCTTTGTTTTTCACCAAATCCTTCACGATGCGCTTGAAATACAGCTCTACTTTCGGCTGTTGGCGAAAGCCAATGTTCAGGTCAATTCGGATGACCTTGTCGTCGAGCAATTCGTTCACCTCGTAGCTCAGGGTATAGGGGTCGCTGGTGCGGTTGATATGGAAAAACCAGTAAACATCGGCCTGTTTGGGCTTTTTGGAAAAAATGGACTTGATGACTTTTTCCTCAATCTGTGTCTTGTGGTCGGCCTTGGTCAGGTAAACGAGATGGGTGCAAAACTTGGGTATGTTGTCATCCTCGCTCAGCTCGGAAAGCAACGTGGTGTAGTTCTTTAAATCCACAAACTTCACCAGCTTGTTGTTGACCTTTCGGGCATAGTACCAAGCGTACATGCTGAGGAAAATGGCCGCCGCCGGGATGATGCTGGGCCAGTTGTGCTCCAATTTTATGACGTTGGTGATGAAGAATGCCAACTCAATCGAGAGGAAGAAAATCAGCAACAACCCTACCTGCCAAGCCTTCCATTTTTTGATAAAAAACAAATAGAAACTCAGCAAAACGGTAGTGCAAAGCATGGCCAAGGTGATGAAAAAGCCATACGAGCCTTCCATGTTGGAGGAATTTTGGAAGTACAGCACCACGAGCACGCAGCCTATCCAAAGGATATTGTTCACGCTGGGGATGTAAATCTGGCCCTTCATTTCTGTCGGTTGCCGGACGGCCACCCTGGGCCAAAAATTAAGCGCCATCGCCTCGCCAATGAGCGTGTAAGAGCCACTGATGAGCGCTTGCGAAGCAATAATGGCCGCTGCCGTGGCAATGGTGATGCCCGGGATGAGCCACCACGCAGGCATGATTTCGTAAAATGGATTACGCCCATCGAGCAGCGGATTATCTTGGTGCATGAGCCAAGCAGCCTGGCCCAAGTAGTTGGTCATTAGGCAGGTCTTCACGAAAATCCAGGTGATTCGAATATTCTGCCTGCCGCAATGGCCGAGGTCAGAGTAGAGCGCCTCGGCCCCGGTCGTGGCAAGGAAAACGGCGCCGAGTAACCAAAACCCTTTCGGATATTGCGTCAGCAGCTTGAAGGCATAATGTGGTGAAAGTGCCTTGATGATGTCGGGATGATGTACGATTTGGGATATCCCCAAAACGAGCAGCATCATGAACCATAAGACCATGATAGGCCCGAATGCCGCACCTACTTTTTGAGTGCCAAACCGCTGGAAAAAGAAAATCAGCGACAGGATGATGATGACGATGGGCACGGTGGGCAGGTGGGGCATCACTTTCTCCAACCCCTCCACCGCCGAGGCAACTGAAATGGGCGGCGTGATGATGCCGTCGGCCAAGAGCGTGGTGGCACCGAGGATGGTTGGGATGGCGAGCCATTTCCCATAGCGTTTCACAAGGGCGTAGAGGGAAAAAACGCCGCCCTCGCCGTGGTTGTCGGCTTGGAGTGTGAGGAATATATATTTGAAAGTGGTCTGGAAAACCAGCGTCCAGAACACGCAGGAGACGCCGCCATAGACGAGCAGTTCGGTGATTTCCCGTTCTTGGATAATGGCTTTCAGTACATAGAGCGGGCTGGTGCCGATGTCGCCGTAGATGATACCAAGTGCGACGAGGAGCGTGGCGGCGGATACTTTTTTTGCGTCAAGCATTTTTTTGAGCAAGTTTAGTGGGCGGCTAAACTTGTGTGAAGTGATTGACAATCAATCATTTGCGAAATTTCACCCAATTTTAACCGCCTATTTTTGCCATTTTGGCAAAACAAAGCGGCAAAAGTGAAGACCTGCTCAACACAGCACCCAACAAAGGGTATAAGGATTTTATAAAGATTTTTGGAAAGCCTTCTTGCTTCAAACGATTGAATGCTTCAATTTGAACCAAAACCTGCTGCCAGACCCCAATTCACTTTCCACGCCAATACTGCCTAGCTGCGCCTCGATGAACTCCTTCCCAATGGCCAAGGCCAGCCCGATGCCCTGTTTTTCGCTGCCCGGCACCCGGAAGTAGCGCTCAAAAACCCGGTCCTTGTACTGCGGCTCGATGCCCCTGCCAAAGTCCTGCACCGAGAACCGGACCTCGCCGTTTTCCCGCTTGATTTCCACGATGACCTCGCCGTTTTCAGGGGAATAGCGGATGGCGTTTACCAAGAAATTGACCAATACCCATGCGGTTTTGTCCGTGTCGGCTTGGAGCGGGGGCAGGTCGTCGGCTATTTTTACGGTGATTTTGACCTGCTTTTGGGCCGCTTGGTTTTTCACGGTTTCAAGGGCGTATTTCATCATCTCCCCGACATTCAATTCGTGCGGCGTGACGGCGATATTGCCCGATTCCACTTGTGAGAGGCTTTGTAGCGTGCCCGTTATTTTGAGCAGTCGCTCGCTTTCTTCCCGCATCGCCAAAAACTGCTGCTTTTCTTCGGAAAGCGGCGTTTCAAGTGGCATGTTATCCAAGGTTTTCAAAGCGGCGATGATGGAAGAAACGGGTGCCCGCAGCTCGTTCGATACCGTTCGCAAGAGGTTGGTTTTGGCAAGGTCGAGGGTTTTCAGGGCGGTTATATTCTTGAGCAAAATCACGTCGCCAAGGTGGCGGGCCTCCCTTTCGCCCGTTGGGGCAAGGCTCACGGGGATGATTTCCTTTTCAAAATAGCTTTCTTGGCCGTCGGCGTAGATTTTCAAGGCATCGGACTTGTTCACCACAGCGTTGGTTGGTTCCAAAATGTCCTTCACCAAGGAGCGCATCAGGTCGTTGTGATTGGCCACGTCCTGGGCATGGTGGCTGATAAGTTCGGCCTGACTGAGGTTCAGCAATTTGAGGGCTTGTTGGTTGGCGAAAATGACCCGCTTTTTCTCGTCCAAGCCGATAATTGGCTCCTGCATATTGTTGATGAGCGTTTCGATGCGCTTTTTCTCGTGCAGTATTTTGGACAAGTTGCTGCTCTCATATTCCTGCAATTTGGCCGCCATCGTGTTGAACGCCACCGCCAAATCCCCAAATTCGCTGCCCGACTTGAAATGTACCCGTTGGTCGTATTTCCGCCCGGCTATCTGGCGAATGCTTTCGGTCAATTCCCGTAACGGATTGGCGATATTGCCCGGCATGTTTATCATTAAAACAAAGGCAATAATAAAGCATAAGGCTCCCGCAATGCCAATCCACACAATGGCCTTGTCCGCTGTCAATTCCGCCGATTTGCTCTTGTGCTGAATCGCCTTCATATTCAGGTGCATTATTTCGATTAAATCCTTTCTTATGGACACCGAAAGTTCTGCATTTGCAGGGTTTTTGATTAATTGCTCAAAACCAGTCCGCAGTTTTTCCGTCGCTTCTTTTTCGCCCGATTCGGTAATGTTTTTTTGTTGTTTTATCAGGTTCTCTTGAAAAAAATATATCGCCTTTGTGTCGGTATTTAAATCATCCAACGCGGCAAACATATTGCGCACATAATCCAGCGTATTGTAGTTGGCCTTTAATATGCTTTTCGTCTCCTCCGACAGTTTCCAAATCTGCCGGGCTCCAATGGTCGCCAATAGCACTATGAGCAGGAAAAGCAGGCCAACGCCAAGGGTCAATTTGGTTTTAATTTTCATCACGAAAGAATTACAAGGTCAATATCCGACGCTGCCAATTTGCGCAGCAATTGGTTAAAAACATTGGTGGCAATAATCACCCGGAACAAACTGATATGCGGCTTCCCGATGCAAATGGTCGTCACCTTCAGTTTTTCGGCTTCTTCTAATATGCTTTCAGCAATATTCGAACTGTTTACCCGAATGATTTCGCCGCCCATTTCTGTTGCCATTTTAAAATTATTAATCAAATGCCGCTGCTTGTCCAACGGGATTTTGTCGGGGTTTTCACGGGGCGTTTGCACATAT